>Ga0255345_1000372_pt1 | contig 75702 bp, 66 predicted proteins | sample wastewater_treat_6_FD_192415 | JGI IMG/M metagenome (GOLD analysis project Ga0255345, IMG submission 192415) | Wastewater microbial communities from Lulu Island WWTP, Vancouver, Canada - plant20 | ecosystem: Engineered > WWTP > Wastewater > Unclassified | place: Canada: Vancouver, British...
ATCCCCTCCCCGCGGGGAGGGGATGAGAGGACCCTAAAACCACGGCCAACCTCCCATGCCTGGTAAGAAACCAAATGGCGCGACGATATACGCCCCGGTAAGATTAGCAAATGGCTTGACAGGGGGCTCAGTGAGCCCAGGGGCCGATTCGTGGCCTTCTCCGCGGCGCGATGCCGTGTCTGCGTTCGAAAACAGCTGCCCGATGTCCCTCTGCTGGCCGCGCTCAGCGGAGTTTTGGCACCAGGTTTGATCGGACGAGATTCATCCACGCGAGGCGAAAGGTCAAAGCCGTCAAAAGGCAGCCGAAACCGTATTTCACACTTCGGCGGAAGTTGATGGTAGATGCTTCTGGAAAATACTTTGTTGGGCAACTGATTTCAGCGACCGGGAAGCCCAAACTGATGATTTGAGCCAGCATTTGATTATCAAAGACGAAATCATCCGAATTGCGTTCGATGGGGAGTTGTTCCAGGATGCTGCGTGAAAAGGCCCGATAACCGGTGTGATACTCGGAGAGTTTGGCGCCAAGCAGGATATTTTCGATGAATGTAAGGCCTCGGTTGGATAAGTACTTCCAGAAGGGCATGCCGCCTTTCAACGCATAGCCTCCGAGAATTCTGGAAGCCAGGACACATGGGTAGAGGCCGTTGGCGATGAGCGCGGCCATCGCGGGAATCAGTTTGGGCGTGTATTGATAGTCTGGATGGACCATGATAACGATATCCGCCCCTTCTTCCAGGGCGAGCCGGTAGCAGGTTTTCTGATTCGCCCCATAGCCGCGGTTGGAATTGTGCGTGAAAACCTTTGTACCCGGCAAGGTCCGGGCGATGGCGACCGTCTCATCCTGGCTGGCATCGTCCACGACGATCACCAGGTCTACCACCCCCTGCTCCATCACTTCATCATGCGTTTTGCACAGGGTTTGGGCCGCGTTGTAGGCGGGCATCACGACGACAATTTTCTTGCCGCAATACATCTGGGCTTACCGAGACTCCTCTATGGTTCTTCCGTGCTGTTCAACAGTGCTTCGAACCCGCCTGGAGGCAAAAGGTCCGGCTGGAGACGAAACGCTTCTCGGTAAAGCGGCCGAGCTTCGGCGCGATTCCCCAACTTCTCCAGGGTTGTCGCCAAGTTGAACATGAGGGACGGATCGTCCGGCGTTTGAATCAATGCGCTGCGGAATTCAGTCACGGCCCGTTCGAATTTCTGTGCCGCTTCTTCTTGTTTGTCCATTTTTTCGAGGATTATTCCCATGGTGTAGTGAACGCTACCGTTTTCAGGTTCCAAACGTTCAAGTATTTCAAAAGGCTCGTATGCACTCTCGTGCTTCCCTAACGCCAAACGCACCAACCCGAGCGTCTTGTATCCAGCAGTAAAATGTGGACGCAATCTCATTGCTTCAGCCAGATATTCTTCCGCTTCATCAAAGCGTCGTTCCTCTGCAAGGTAATCGCCCAGTGCGTAATTCGCAACAGCGTTGTCTGTCGTGACTGTCAGTGCGTGCCGAAAGAGGACCTCGCTATTGCGCCAGTGTTCCAGTTGGAAGCGTGATGCCACGGCAAGCATTAGTAAAAGTGTTACCGAGAAAGCTGCTACCAATCGCAAGTTAATGCGTTGATTCCCCTGTGGCATTACGCTATAAGCCAGCATGATGAAAAGCCCGATTGAAGGGATATAAGTATAACGGTCCGCCAACGCCTGCGATCCAACCTGAACAATGCCAATGACCGGTACAAGTGTCCCGACATACCAGAGCCATCCTACTAGCAAGTGCGGGTTACGCAGTGCGCGCCACAACACGATAACAGTTACCCCTACGAGACTGAGCATAGTGATCAGCAACTGCCACACCGGGGGCGACGAATATGTGTGCGGATAAATGACCGCGTAGTCAGTCAACCACATTAACTTGACTATATAGACAGCATAAGATACTACTGCGTTCGCCAGGCGGATGCTCAATGGCAAGGAGTCTAAATCCTCTACGGCAAGGGTTGAGGATTGGACAGCAAAAGTCACTGCGGAAGATATCAGAGACATGGCAAAGAGCGGCACCTTCTCCAGCACCAGCGGAACATTACTCCGAAGGAGCCTAGTACTTCGACCGAGTATGCATCGTTTCAGAGGCCAGAAGTCCAGTAAGAGCAGGGTAAAAGGCAAAGTAACCAACATGGGCTTTGACATCAACCCGAGAGCGTAGAGCACCACAATCCACGCATATCGGCGCAGGCCCGGTTCTCGGACGTAACGGACATAGGCCAGAGTGGTCAGGAACCAGAAACAGGCGCTCAACACGTCCTTGCGTTCCGCAATCCAGGCGACCGACTCCACGTGCATTGGATGCAGCGCGAACAGAGCGGCCACCAGCGCGCTGGGCCATAGGCTGTCTGTAAGGCTGCCTAGTAGCAAAAACAGCAGAACTGTAGCGGTTGCATGCAGAAGGATGTTGGTAAGATGATGTCCCCATGGATTAAGACCGTAAAGCTCAACATCGAGCATGTGGGACAGCATGGTAACCGGATGCCAATTTGCAACTACCGAAGCGGTTAGGACCCACCTCACACTGGCGCAGGTAATCCCCTGCTGCACATTTTCGTTCTTGGAAACGTACGAGCCGTCGTCAAATTGGTCAATGAATTGGTGAGTCACCGATGGCCAGTATACAGCGAGTGTGACGGCGAACAATACGAAAGCAATGAGCGGACTGTATGGGACAATCAACCCAAAGGGAAGAGATGGCTTAAATTCTCTTCGAGCAGGGATTCTATGTTGTCGACGCACGTCGATTACTTAACCCCCTTTTCCGGCTTCTAGGCCCCCGGTTATCGGTTAGATCCGAGGCGGTACCATGCGAAGAATGTTTCTCTGCAAGATAACGTGGCTGCAATACCCAAGCCGGCCTAATCTCGCACACGGGCCAGCATCTTGTGCAAGAGTCTAGCAAAAGAAAGCAATAGCTGCCATCAATCCTTGAGGCGCATAAAAACCTGACAATATGAGGGTTTGTCTACGGAAAATAGACTGATCCCTGAGGCATATAAAAATCGGTGACTCTCTAACACAGTACCGCGGGCTGCGCTGAGAACACCCAGCCTGAGGCGAACAAGACGATCATGTCCAAGGTGTCGAATCTGCAGATGAATAGTGCTCGCCGGCGGCGAAAAAGAAGATTTTGTACCAAATACAATTGAACTAAGACAGTTCGCGTTTCACGGCTAGGGCTGCTATGCCCGAGGAGCAAACCACCGCGAGGCGATCGCAGCCGGGGTGAGTACGGCTTAATGAATTGAACACGCTGCAGAGATTTGGTAGTCTCGCGGCCACATAAACTTGCAGGGGGTTTCCATGGCCGTTCCGTTACTTGATCTACAGGCTCAATATCGGGATATCCGAGACGAAATCGACGCGGCTGTCGCAGAAGTATTTTCTTCGCAACAGTTTATCGGCGGACCGAAGGTAGAGGCCCTTGAACGGTCGCTGGCGGAATACCTCGGCGTGCCGCACGCCGTGGGCGTGGCTTCGGGCACCGATGCGCTGCTGTTGCTCCTGAAAGCAGCCGGCGCGGGTCCGGGGACAGAAGTTATCACGAGTCCGTTCACCTTTTTCGCCACGGCGGGTACGATCTTCAACGCGGGCGCGCGTCCCGTGTTTGTGGACATCGAGCCCAGGACTTTCAACATCGACGTGACCCAGATCGAGGAAAAGGTGACTGAGCGCACGCGGGCCATTATACCGGTGCATCTTTTTGGTCAGTGCGCGGACATGGACCCGATTTTGGCTCTTGCCGAACGGCACAATCTGATCGTCATTGAAGATGCAGCGCAAGCCATCGGGGCGCGGTACAAGGGGCGGCTGGCATGCTCGATGGGCCATGCGGGGACGCTCAGCTTTTTCCCGAGCAAGAATCTCGGAGGCGCCGGAGACGGAGGCATGGTGGTTACACGGGATGCCGCTCTGGACGCCGGAGTGCGCTTGTTACGCAATCACGGGGCATCCGAAACCTATTTCCACCAGATTGTCGGGACCAACAGCCGTCTGGATGCCCTCCAGGCGGCAGTCCTGCTTGTAAAACACCGGTACCTCGACCGCTGGAGTGAAGCACGGCGGACAAATGCGGCCTATTATGACGAGCAGTTTGCGGCGCTGCCTGAGGTGGTGACTCCGTACGTTTCGCCGGATTGCCATCATATCTACAACCAGTACGTGATTCGAATTCCGGAACGGGAGCGCGCGCGAAAATTGTTCGCGGAGCGGGGCATCGGGTGCGCGGTATATTATCCCAGGTCGCTTCACCGGCAGGAGTGCTTCTTAAACCTGGGCTACGCCGAAGACGTGTTCCCCCATTCCAATGCGGCCTGCGACGATGTCCTGGCTCTGCCCGTCTTTCCTGAGCTGACGCGAGAACAGCAGGATGAGGTAGTCGGCGCAGTAAAAGATCACCTGAGTTCGCTGTAGGGCAACAACTCGCACGCTCCAGCCACAGCGTGGTTTACAACGACACAGTCGCGGACCCGGGCACCTGGAAAAGGCGCTGGAGCTCCGGCAAGCATGGCGTATTCCGGGGACGCAATCGTCTGTTTGAGCCTTTCCGCGAGCCGAGGCGCATCCATAGCCGAACACAGGGCGAGCACGGAGCCGCCCAGTCCCGCGCCGGTCAGGCAGGCGCCGCAGGCTCCGCCGCCGATGGCTGCATCGACCAGGGCATCGAGTGCGGGTGTGCTCGCACCGTATACTCCCGGGCACTGCTCGATGGGAATTCGCTCCGCGGCCATGCGCGCCAACGCCCGGTCGCTTATATCGACGGAGCAGGCTTGCCCTTGCTTCCGTGCACGCCGGTCGCCATCGTGGCCAATATTCATGAGGTTTCCGGCTTGAATCCAGTCTCCGGTTTCGACGGCCTCCGGAAAGAGGCGCGCGCGTTCCGATTCCGCAATTCCGAAGAGCAGCGGCCCTCGCATCGGAAACATGCGGGGACGTTCACTTGGAGGGACGATTCCAAAATGCCGGGCATACAGCGCGTCCAGCTCCGAACTGGCGCAGGTCTCGCGCAACGCCTCCAGACTGAGCGTTTCCGGAACGCGCTGAAGCAGGCGGTAGAGCAGCACCAGACCCTGATCCGCATTGAGGGCGTGCGGGGCAAGATCGGGGAGCGTTTCGGTGCCCCGGACCCGCTCCGGAGGCATCCCGAGAGCTTCCAGGTTCTGGCGGCACACGTGCAGGGCCATGCTGTATGCGAACCGGTTTTGCGTATAGGCAATGAGGGCGTCACCGCTCAAGTTCCGTTCCGTCAATGAATTGACAACCAGGACAGCCATTTCATCGGGGAAGGCGTACCAGCGCCCGGAGGAGACATCAAGGCGGTCTGGACGCAGCGCAATCTGGACACACTGGCCCGGTTTGCCCAGCACCATCGCGGCCTGGTCACTGACGCCACAGCGGGACCCGGCGTACCATTCCCCGTCACGCGCGGAGAGGATCAGCATTTCCGGGGAGAATTCTGCGCCGGCCCAGCCGGAGAATGCCAGCACGAGAGCGATGCAAAGCGCCGCGGAGGAGCTCAGTGACGCCCCCTGGGGAAGGTTGCTCCCCACCGCCAGAAGGAGGTCCGGCACCGGATGGCCAGGCAGCCGGTGCTGTACGTTCAGGGCACACCCTTCAACATAATTCTGCCAGGAACCAGGAGCCTGCTCCACCCGCGCCCTGACACCGGGGGCTGCTATGAGTCTCTCCCACTCCATCCTGAATTCCGGGCTCTGCGACAGCGCTTTCAGCGAGAAGGAGACTTCCGGGAAAGCGGGATTGGCGTTAACGGCGGTCGTGGCCGGTGCATCGGCCCGGGCAGCAACCACAACGGTCTCGCGTTGATGGGTTGTCAGATTAAGGAAGCCCCCGTGGGTGTCGACGTGCATCCCGCGCAGGTTGAGACGCCCGGGGCTTCGAAACAGCCGTACGTCGCGGTCACCGAAGCGACCCAGGAAACAGTGGAGGGTACTCTCCCAAAGCGTACGGGATTCCTGAAAGGCGGCCTCGTGACCGTACAGACTGCGGATATCCGCATCAGCCGTTTCGAGGCGCCGCAACCATTCCGTTGGAGTCACGCTCCTCCTCCACTTCACCTCGTGTGCGCCGCGTGGCCGAAGGGCAGTGAGAAAGCGCGGCAGATCAATTCGAGTAACTGGTCTTGATCCCGTACTCCCGGTGCAAGCGGTCCAGCTCAGCCACCAACTCTGGCTGGCGGCCGACACGGGTCATCTCGCCAATAAGGAAATAGACTTTCCGAAGGGCCCAGTCTTTTGCAATGTTTTCGTCACCGGATTCCGCCTGAGCAAGGTCAGCCTTAAAAATGACCTCCTTGCTTTGGTCACGGGCAGCGCCCGTGAGGCGCATGGCAAAGTCTTTGTTTTTAGCTGGGTCGTAGCGGCCGTAAACCGTGACGCCCTGGCCTTTGAAAAAGTCCGGGAGTTCCTTGGGGAACACGCTCTCCTCCGAGATACGGCCATAGTCCGCGTGGCAATCCACCAGAATGGGGTCACTGACAACGCCGAAAAAGCGCGGGAGGTCGCTCGCAATCGCATTCCAGGACGGGCTGACATAGGAAAACCCTTTGTTCCGGAAGGCGAGCAGATCAAGAAGATACTGGTTTACGGTACTCCCGCCTCCGAAAGCCAGGACGGTGTTTCGCGGTGCATTTTTGTCGGTGACCGCGTTGATGATCGCCTGGCTGTCCAGCAGACCGGAGGACGGACGCCCATCCGAGACGAGAAAGACGACTCCGGGGACGCCGTCGCGCGGCGCCCGTTCGACCACGGGCCCGATGGCGCTGTAAACATCCGTCTTTCCAAACGAACGGAGATCGCGCACAAAGCTCAGCGCCGCCTCCTTCTCTTCCGGCGTGGCTTCCACAAATCCCCGTTCGAGGCCGGACGCAGTGTCTCGGAACACAATAAGATTAAAACGGTCTTCGGGGCGTAGACGGCTCAGCGCCTGCCGCAGACCCTTGACGGTATTGTCCAGCGCGAGTTGGGCGATACTGCCTGATGCGTCAATAACAAACGTGACGTCTTTGGGCAGGACTTCGATGGATTCGCCGGCTTTTGGGACGATATTCAGGCGGAAATAGCCCTGTGGATCGCCTTCACGCCGATAGGTGGCGATCTCGATATCGACCAGATCGTCGAGGAACTCATATTTTTTCCTGGCTTCTTCGGTAGCCCGGGTGACCTCGGTCTGTGGCCCGGTCAACCGTTCATCGGGCAGTGAGGCCAGGATTTTTTCGGGGGTGTCCAGTGCTTGCGCAGGTGCCGGAATCTGCTCGCGCTCGGGCAGCTCGCCGGCGAGGCCGGGTGGTTCATCGCCCGTGCCGCCCAATCCGCCGCCCGGGTTCAGGGGATCCAAAGTCAGGAGTTCTTCAGGCAGATCGGCGCCCTCGGTGCGCATCACGGGAAACTCATCTTCACCCAGAATACGCATGGGGCTGGGCCGGACAAGACGGCGGGCAATTTGAATGTCCTGGCGCGCTGTCTCGCGTGCGATTTCGATAATGCGGGCGTCAACTTTTTTCAATGCGGCTTCATCAAACTGCAGGTCGTGCGTTCGCGTCAACGGTTCCGTGGAGACGCGCTGGACCAGATTGGGCACGCTCACATCCTGTTCGATCAGGGATTCGGCCGGCCGCAGCTCTTCTCTTTCGCGTTTGAGAAGTTCTTCCACCGACCCGGACCGGGTAGTCAGATCCCGGGTGGGGTCAGGCTCCGGCTCCACGGTGACCGGAGGAAGGTCTTCCGTCACACGCACCCGGAAGCGCTCTGCGATACCCGGTGCGGGCGCGGCAACACGAAGCATCGGCACGCGCGGCGCCAATCCGATCAGCGCCGCGTGCAGGAGCACGGAGACCGCGATGCTGAGCAGCAGCAATGTCCTTCGTCGCAGCATGAGTAGGAGTCTGGTTTATCCCATGGCAGCGAGGCGTTCCCGGGCCTTGGCCGCTTGGCCAGAGTCAGGGAATTCCTCAACCGTTTCGTTGTATGCTTTTCGCGCCTGCTCGAGCGCGTTGGCTTTTTCATAACACTGCCCGGCCCGCCAGAGCGATTCCGGAGACAGCTCTTCGTGGAGGAACAGGATGGCGACGCGCATGTAGCTGCGCGCGGCAGCCTCGAACTCGCCCTTGCTTTCCTGAATCTCGCCAATGCGAAACCGCGCCCGGGCCGCCGTGTCTCCGGTATTGGTGTTCGCCGCCGCCTGATACATGTCAAACGCTTTTTCGGGCTGGCCTAGGGTTTCGTAAAGCTTGCCCATGCGGAACCAGGATTCGACCGCCTCGGTGCTCTTCGGAGCTTCAGCAACAATCGCCTGATAGAGTTGCAGCGCCTCCTCGGTCTTGGACGCGAGCTCGCGGCACTCGGCGATCTTGAAGCGGACCCGGTTCGGACTGGCGTAATTGGGCATGGCCGTCAGGAGAGCCTGAAGTACTCGGGCCGATTCATCAAATTTGCCGGCGTTATGCAACTCCTGGGCCGTCCACAGATAGGTTTTTTCATTCAATGCCGCTTCGCCGAATTCGGTGATTACCCGGTAAAACAACTCCGTTGCGGTCGTATAGTCCTTGGTCTCGTACCGGGCAAGGGCAAGCCCTTTCAATGCGCGGCCGGCATAAGGTCCTTTGGGATCGGTGTCTAAGGCCTGAGAGTAGGAATCGATCGCTTTCACGGGGTCTTTGCCTTCACGGACAAGATAGTCGCCAATGCGCAGATGCGCTTCGGCCACGTGCGGTCCCTGCGGAAATGCCTCGAGTACCTGCGCAAAGGTGTCGGCGCTTTCCTTGTATTTCTGCATGTTGTGGTAGGTGATGGCCATACGGTAGAGCATCTCCTCCCGCACCGAAGGCTCGGTAGCCGACTGGAGGATTTGCGTGTATTTTTCGATGGCATCCCCGAACGAGGCTTGCAGAAATTCCTTGTCAGCGATCCGGAGCATGGCCTGTTCGGTCAGCACATGTTCGGGATATGTCTTCGCAAACTGCTCAAAAATGGCAGCGGCTTCCGGGCCGCGGCCAAGGGCCTCCAGCATTTCCCCCTGCTTGAACAAGGCTTCGGCGCCGAATTCACTGTCGCTGAACTTGTCAGCAATCAGACGGTACAAGTCGAAGGCGTCTTCATAATTCTGTTGCTTCGTCAGCAGACTGGCCAGCAGAAAAGAGGCTTCGCCCGCGAATTGGGACTGGGGATTGGCGTCGATGAAGCGCTCGATTTCGGCGCGGGCAGCATCTTCTTCGCCCTTAAGGAACAGGGACCAGGCAATCTTGTAGTGGGCACGATGTGCAAATTCCGTCTCCGGAAAGGCCTCGCGGATGTGCTTGTAGACGGCAATGGCTTCATCGTACCTTTCGAGAGACTGGAGGCAATTGGCTTCGAGATATTTCATACCGCCCAGCTCCGGCGATTCCGGGTTGGCGCTGACAAAAGCCCGCGCCGCGTCAATGGCCTCTGCCGCCTTGCCTGCATGGTACAAGGCCCATGCATAGCCATACGCTCCTTTCTGGGCATGGGGCGTATTGGGAAAGTCGGCCTGGAGTTTTTTGTAGGCCGCGACGGCAGGTTCATACCAGCCCAGCCGATCGTAGGTTTCCGCGGCACGAAACTGACTCTCGGCGCGAAGTGTGTCGTCGGTGTTGGCCGACGCGACTTCCGCAAATTCCGAAGCGGCCTTTTCCAGCGCATTCTGGGCAAGGTAGACAAATGCCAGTTGAAATTGCGCGAAAGGCGCCAGCGGGTTGTCAGGAAAACTCTCCGAAAGCGTTGCGAACGCCGCGGCCGATTTCGGCATATCGTTTTTCTGGAAGTGGAGTTTTCCGAGATAATACAGGGCCCCCGCCCGGACTTCCGCAGGCGTCTCCTCCCCCGTCACGCGGTTCAAGGCCGATTCCGCCTGCTCGAACTGGTTCAGATGGAAGTGGATTTCGCCCTTGCGCAGCAGTGCACGGCTGGATTCCTCTCCTTGCGGAACCTTCGCCAGAAACTGGTCGTAGACGGTCAAGGCTTGCTCATAGTGCCGCTGCGCGTACTCAGATTCCCCCAGCCGGTACAGGGCGGTGTCCACTTGCGGAGCCTGAGGATTGCCTTCGATATAGGCGCGGTATTCCGCGGCGGCTTCTTCAAAAAAACCCCGGCGGAAAAAACCGTTTGCGATATCGAGCTGAGCCTGCGCAGGGTCCTGGGCGGCAGCTGCGGCGCTCAGCATGCTCAGCAGACACGCAGCCAGCAAGAATTTTCGGTGGTTCGTCATGGATGCACTCATGTTGCCCCCGCCGGCTCGTCCTGCAGCGCGGCAAAGGAGACATTGTCGATATCAGCGTTCTTACAGCAGTTGAGGATGGCGATGGCACGCCCCAGCACGGCGTTGCGATCGCCGCGGATAATGACGGAACCGCCCGGGAAGAGTTCCGCAACGCGGTTGAGTACACCCTGCAACTGTTCGAGGGTCAGTTCGCGGTCATTGACGATCACCTTACCATCGCTGGTCAGGTTGATATAGATTTCTCCCTGCGACCGTTCGTCCATTTTCGCCTGGCTTGCGGTGGGGAGTTGAATATCCAATTCGCTTTCCATCGAGGTGAATACCGTGGTGGTCATGAAGAACACGAGCGTGAGAAAGACGATATCGATCAGCGGCGCTAGCTGCATACCTTCGAGCTCTTCACTGGCGCGATTGCCGAATTTCATATGCCTTCTCCCCGTGACAGCGCTTCGACGACTTCACTCGCCTGAGCTTCGACCTCAGCGATGATTTTGATGACCCGTCCCCGGAAATAGTAGTAGGCCAGCAGGGCGGGAATGGCCAGTAAAAGGCCCGCCGCCGTGGTGATCATGGCCATCGAGACGCTGTAGGCCATGCTCAGGGCCCGGCTCTGGGCGTCATCAAAGGCAATGGCGCCGAAGGCCCGCATCATGCCCCACACTGTCCCCAGCAGGCCAAGCAGCGGGGCGATCACACCGACGTTGTTGATGTAGGAAATGCGCTGCCACAGCGCCGCGGCCCCACGCTCGCCTTCACTTTCCATGGCCTCCTGGATGACATAGCGATCGTGTCCCGCCATCTTCAATCCCGACTTGATAACGTTGGCGAGCAATTCGTCGCGGCCGTCACACATTTGATAGGCGCCCCGCAGGTCTCCGGCGCGGATCTGGCTGAGCGCGCGTTTCAATAGATTGGGCGGGACTTCGCGCGCGGGGGTAATGGTGAAGAAGAAATAGATCAGCATAATGAACGTGATGACGCTCAAGCCGATGATGATGTACAGGATCCCGCCGCCTTCGCGGATCATCACAGCGAGCGTAAGCTGCTCTGGGTGAGCGCCCTCCGCCACGGGGGTTACAACCACCTCTTCTGTCGCAGACGGGTCGGATTCCTGTGCTTCTGCAACCCGTGCCGCGCACAAGACGCCTGCCAAGAGAATTCCTGCCGCCAGCAAACTCCACCTCATCGTGAGCACTGCTCCTTTCCCGAGTTGTGTATCCGAAGGCATGCCCCTCCGAATTCATAGAGATTATTATGCCTTGAGGGGGATTCTGGTTGCAAAAGGCAGGAAACTCAGTCCTCGGGCGGGGGCATTACGCTGAGCAAATCTTCCACAACGCGCGGGAACAGTTCGCTCCGGCCGGATTCCAGACAGTACCGCCCCGTAATGGTATCGAGATGGCTCCAGCCTTTAAGGATACGAAGCCGTTCGGGCAAGGCCAGCGTGTGCTCAAAGATAATTTCTTCCCGCAGCTTCGTCGGAAATGCCGCTATCTCCCAGCCATGGACAATTTGCGTCTCATAGATCCGCTCGGTCTCGGTCCCATCCAGAAAAAGCTGGCTCTGCAGCGGAACAAAACCATCGCCAACCCTATATGTGCCAATGGGATATGCTGCGCCCTCCGATTCTACCGTGCTCATGAGCTGCTGAACCAGTCGAAGGGCGCTGTTCATTGTATACCGATTTTCGTGCTCATCGGGCGCCAAGGCGTTGAGAAGGCGCGTAACATCCTCAACCACATCAACATAGCTGGCGTAGATGAAGAATTTGTCCAAATGCATGCCGCCTCGCTCGGCGGGCGTAATCAGGTCCAAACCACCGCAATAGGTGCCAAACAGTTCCGCAGGTTCGAATGTCTGGTCGTCAATGCCCGCCAGTTCCCGGGCATGGGTGAGGTTGGCGTCGCGGGGCGACACGGTGATTTCGCGCAGGTACCAGGGCCAGAACCAGGCCCGGAACGTGCGGGTGGGGATGCCAAACCCGCCGGCTGCATCATAGTTGGCCCAGCCCACGTCCAGATCGCCCTGGCGCTTCATATTGAAATAGCCGTTAAGCGTGAGCTCGGCGAGCAGCCCCTGGAAGATCTTCTCCCCGATGAACTCGCGGGTGAAACCAATGCCGCTCAGCGTGTGCCGGACCCATTCGGGCGTTCCCCAGGGCGTGCCCATGTGGGGGCAAGCAAGGGTCACGACCGCAAACACCCTCTGCGCGTGTTCGGGATAATTCACCAGAAACGCGCGTGCCTTGAGTCCTCCGGCACTGTGAGTCAGAAGCGCGTAAGGCCCCGATGGAAAAACATAGCGTTTCCCGCCACTCTCGACTCCGTTTGCCTCTGCCTTCTGAATGAAGCGGGCCAGATAGGCGACGACGCTCTCTGAAAACGATGGATAGGCCGTGCTGAACCCGATTGGGGCCGTCACTCCCGAGCCGGGATGACTGAAATTCCAGAGTTGGAAATGTTCCCGGAATGCGGCGGCCTCGTCGCTGTGCTCGGCCCAGTGCGCGAAATCATTCCAGCGGTCGCTCACCATGCCGTGGATGAGAATCAGCGGCACCGGCCCCGCGATCACATCCGGTGCCACGGGGTAGAAGTCCCACGCGGCCTTGGCCTCGGGCGCCGCCGAGACGGGGCTGAAATCAAAGAAGTCGCCCATGGGGAAGGCTCCGGCTGGCGGCGATTCCGGGCTCTCTTCCTCCTCAGCCACGATATATTCGCCGGGAAAACGCAGAAGGAACCCGATCGCGGCGGGATACGCTCCCGAAGCGGGCGGCACACGGATGTAGACGTCTTCGCCAATCCGCTGGTAGACGGTGATGACATGGCCATCCGCCGGGCGCGGGACGGAAAGCGTCACGGGCCACCCGCTGGATGCGGGCACGGTTATCGACTGCGCCCGGACCACGGACGAGTCCATGTGATCTGAAAAAGTCTGGCTGGCCACCGCTTTCCCGTCCACAGCTTCGCCATTAACGAGGATGCTGCCCGAAAAGCTGGCGGCTTGCCCGAGAAGTGCCGCGATGGCGCGTTGGCAATCCACTGCGGTGGAACCTTCATCCCGGAGCGTGCGCTGCAAATGCCACTGAAACTCGACGATGCTGGCGCTGGCGGTGGCCGCCAGGAGCACGGCCGCCATCACGAGCCCTCGGGCGGCTCGAACAGGCATTCCGCCGGCCTGTCGCCGGGACGCCGAAAGAGCTGGTCTGAGAGATTCAGTTTGCATGGTACTGGTCCACTCCACACGATCAGATTCATGCCGCAAAAGAGTGCGGCCTTCGGTCAGGGTTTCTTCCTCCTGCGCATAAACGCCGGGATATCCAAGTCTTCAGGCTCGTCCCTTTGGGGACGCCCAGCCGGGCAGAGAGAAGACTCAGTCTCGTTGTCATTTGCCTGTTCCGGAAACATGTATTGAAGCCCGGGCTCCGGAGGCGCGCCCCCCGCGGCAGCACCAGCCGGCGGCTCGTGAAACGGGTCCTGCCGGGTGGATACGTGCCTCTCCGCGGGGACTTCTTCCGGCGGGCACGGAGCCGGGGCAGGCGCTTCAGACTGGATTCCGGAATCCGGCACCGGCCCGGCTTCTTCCGATTCCGGCAAAACCGGCGCTTCCCCGGATTGTTCGGGCATGTCCAGGCTCCTCGCAAGCGCTGGCACGCTCTCCTTCACCGGGACTTCCGGGCAGGCAGGCTCCGGGTACAATTGGAATGGTTCGCGCCCGCCCGCTGCCTCGGGAGTGAATCCGGCCGCGATGACCGTAACTTGGAGTTCCGGGCGCTCTTCATCGACGACCACTGCGCCAAAAATGATATTGGCACCGGGATGGGCCGATTTTTGTACCGTGGATACAGCCTGCTGCACTTCGCGCATTCCGATGTCGCATCCCCCGGTAATATTTACAATGACGCCGGTGGCGCCCTCAATATTCGATTGTTCGAGGAGCGGGCAGAGGATGGCTTTCTCCGCCGCACAGACGGCCCGGTTCTCTCCCTCAGCCGTCCCGATGCCCATCAGGGCCCGGCCGCGCGCCTGCATGATTGTGCGTACATCGGCAAAATCAAGGTTGATCAATCCCGGCACGGTGATGAGCTCGGAGATGGCGCGCACTCCGTTATGCAGCACCTCATCTGCCAGACGAAACGCATTCAGGAAAGAGATGTTGTTATGGCAGAGAGCAGCAACCCGATCGTTGGGCACAACGATCAGGGTGTCGACATATTTCTCGAGTCCTCCGAGCCCTTTCAGCGCATTTTCGTGGCGCAGGGGTCCTTCGAAATTGAAGGGCAACGTGACGATGGCCACGGTCAACGCGCCGGTTTCCCGGGCCACTTCGGCGATGATCGGTGAGGCGCCGGTGCCCGTACCGCCACCGAGGCCCGCGGTCAGAAAAATCATATCTGCGCCGCGCAGGACTTCCGCGATCCGGTCCCGGTCTTCGAGAGCCGATTTCTGGCCGATCTCGGGTTTGGCGCCTGAACCGAGCCCTCCGGTCACCTCGGAACCGATCTGGAGCCGGGTGCCGGCAGGAGAGTTCCGGAGGGCCTGCGCGTCCGTGTTGATCGTGATAAACTCGACGTCTTTGAGCCCGGCTTCGATCATCCGGCCTACGGCATTGCCGCCCCCCCCGCCGATACCGCACACCTTGATGACGGCACGATCTTCAAAGCTCTGGTATTCTTCTGACATCCCGATCACCATGGTCCTGTCTCCCTCACGGTTGCGTGCGGCTGTAGCCGGTGACCGGCAACGGCGAGCTACGCGGCGACCTCAAAATCGTTATGCAAACACGGCCATTCATTTGCAGGCCAGATCCCGCCCAAAACGAAGATCCAGATACGCTGTGCACGGTAGACGCCCGTTCAGTTCCTGCCAGAGGATATCCAGCCGGCGCGCCTGAGCGTCATAATCTCCGCGCCCCCACCGGATCTCGAAGGGCATGCTCTCGCAATACATGCGGATGTCGTTGCTGTCAAATACCGCCAGTTCGTGGGCGGGCGCGACGGCAGCCAGGCGGGTTTTGGCATAGGCGTTCCACACTGCCAGCCCCTCGACGAGTTCCGGGCGGCCGACCGGTTCGCCCGGCGTGACCGTGCTGACAGGCGGATGGAGCGTCAGCAACGGCCCGCAATAGGGGGCGTCAGGCGCCACCTCGTCCAGGATCGCGCCCGCTGCATCAATCTCATAGGTGCGGTTGTTGACGACGAGCGTGGCAACAGCCAGGCGTTCTTCAATCGCGAACGCAATAACATCCGGAAAGATCCGGGTTACGGCGCATGCCTTCACCCGGGGCAGTGCCTGTATGCGCTCGGCGATCGCCCGGGGATCCAGGAAGAAGATGTTGTCAGCCCGGGTGACCTGGGAAGCCTCGATGATCTCTTGTGCGCTCAGGATCATCGTGCCCTGAACCAGGATGTGCTGAATCCGGTAATTGGGGGATTCGCGGAGATAATGCGCCAACCCGTAGCCGCTACCCCATAGAAGGCATGAAAAGGCCACAAACTTCACCATCGGACTGAGAAACGCCAGCATGGCGTGGGGGCGCCTTCGGCGTTTTGGAGCGATGTCGCTGGGAGAACGCTCTCTCATGGCCGTCTCGCTATCTCCTGAAGCAGCGGTCCGGCGAGCTGATTGATATTGCCCGCGCCCAGAATCAACACCAGGTCGTCCGGCTGCAGTTCCCCTGCAATCAGGCCGGGTACCGAAAACATGTCATTGATCAGCTGGACGTTTTGTGCGCCCTGTGCCCGGGCGGCGTCTACAATCAGCCCCGAACTCACGCCGGGCATCGGCTCTTCGCGGGACGGATAAATGTCGGTAACGATCGCGCGATCCGCCCTGGCCAGCACCTCCGCAAATTGTTCGCAGAAGAATTTGGTGCGGCTGAACAGGTGCGGCTGGAAAATCACGATGATCCGGTTCGGCCGTATCCAGCGGGCCGCTTCGAGGGTGCTCTCGATTTCGGTGGGATGGTGTGCGTAATCTTCCACGACCAGAACACCGCGCTCTTCCCCACAGACCTGCAGGCGCCGCCGGACCCCGTCGTACATGCGCAGACCGTCGGCGATATGCGGGAATTTCAGGCCGAGGCAAAGTCCCACACAGCAGGCGGCGAGGGCATTGCGCACATTGTGGACGCCGAGCGACTTCACCTCGAGGGCGCCGAGCTCTCCAGTCACCCCGAGCCGCTCGTCTTCGCTGATGACATCGATGGAGGTGCGCAGCTCCGCAAGCCGGCGCGACATGGGTGCGTGGGAATGCCCTTCACTCCAGCGCACATTGGCGCCGCGCAAAGAGGCCCCCCGCTCCAGGCCATACGTGAGGCATACGCTGTCGATCTCACCCAGGATGTCGCGGGCATTGGGATCGTCCCAGCACAGGATCGAATACCCGTAAAACGGGACCACATTGCAGAAATCCACGAAAGCCCGCTTAATGCGATCCAGCGTGCCGTAATATTCGAGATGTTCCGCGTCGATGCTTGTCACAACACTGATCGTGGGATGCAGACGAAGAAACGAGCCATCGTGCTCATCCGCTTCCGCGACGAGATACTCTCCCGTGCCCCACCGGGCGTTGGTGCCGCTGCGGTGCAGGATGCCGCCCACAATGCTGGTCGCGCCGAAGTTGGCCCGCTCAAACATGGCGCTAATCATCGATGTGGTCGTCGTCTTGCCATGGGTGCCGCCCACGGCAATGGCGTTTGGTTTAAGGCGCATCAAATCGGCCAGAAGCTCGCTGCGATGGAGCACTGGCGTGCCACGCTCGCGCGCGGCCTGCACTTCGGCATTGTCATGAGGCACGGCCTCTGACACGACCACAATCTCGGCGTCGCCCACATGCGACGCATCGTGGCCCTCGTGAAAGCGGAGGCCACATTGAGCCAGGCGGTCCGTAATGACCGTAGGCTGCAAATCCGAACCCGAGGTTTCGTAGCCCAGGTTCAACAAGATTTCAGCCAGACCGCTCATGCCGATCCCACCGACGCCGACAAAATGCACTTTTCGTTTGATTCGCTTCAAATCGACCTCACCCACCCAATATATTGTGGTATTTTCAAGTATAGCACAACGATTACCACAAGGGAAAGTACTCTTTGTGCGGACTCCGGTGAAGAATATCGCCCCATAAACTCCTGCACGGCAAATCTTTACGCACGAACGCCGTGCTTCAAGCCTCAACCTTGTGCGATTCCCTGATACCCCTAGACCTTGTGGTAGGCCGGTCAAAATCTGCACAACTGGTGTCTCTCAGACATCGCCACAGGCCCGGATCGCATCCGAAAATTCAGCAGCTGCCCATCCGACAGTTCGTCAATATGCCGGGAATTCATCGTTTCCGGGGAGACGCCCGCGGCGAAACATGCGGGATGAAACCTTCAAAGGTTTGGGGCGAAAGATATTGCGCTTGACCATGAAATTGGCACTGCATTTGCGTTTCATTGAATAGCCGACAGAGGAGATCGCAGGCGTTAAACTTGGAGGTTTCAGGCATGAGGACGAGAGCTGGATTCACGCTCGTCGAATTGATGATTGTCGTGGCCATCATAGCGATCATCGCAGCGATAGCCATTCCGAGCCTGCTGCGCGCTCGGATTTCCGCAAACGAGGCAGCCGCCATCAGTTCTCTGCGTACACTGTCCTCCGCGCAGATCAGTTATCAGGCGGGCTGCTACCAAGACGCGAATGCCGATGGCATTGGAGATTTTGGAACGCTGCTGCAACTCCGGGATCCTGACGGAGTAGCGGGCGTGCCTGGATTCATTGATGAGGCACTGGCCAGCGGCAATAAGCAAGGCTACAATTTTGTGATGAATCCGGTTGCGGGGGGCGGCGGGAACCCTCCGACGTTTTCCTGCAACGCGGATCCCCAGAGCCCACAGACCGGGCGGCGAACCTTTTTCGTGGACGAGTCCGGCGTTCTGCGCTTTGAAAGCAATGGCGCCTCGGCGACGGCCGCGTCCCCGCCGGTGGGAGCGTAGGAGCGCCTTCGCACAGGGCGTATCAATTACCGGCGCTGGCTGAATTGAGGCGTCCGTGGAGGCGGCGGGCCTGAAGGAGAAATGCCTCGAGCCGCGCATCGATGATCTGCGGAAAAGCGTTCCCGTCGGTTTCAATGGCGAGAAAAGGCAATTTGCGGTGAGTCTCCAGCAGTGCATCCCAGGAGGAGTGTCCGTTTCCATGGGCAACGGCGCGTTTTTCCGTGGTGGTCAGCTTTTCGGTCAGGATTGATTCGGCAACGCGCGATGGCATGCAGCCAAACGGGCCGATGGCGATAATGCCGCATGAAGGGTGCAGAATTTCATGCAGGGCATTGCCAACCGTCAAGATGGCCTCGCCGGTCAAACGGGGCGAGATAAACCGGGAACCGGCTTGAATAATGGGCTCCACATCCAATCCGTCGCAATAGAACAGGTTGGAGAGCGCGAGCCGTTTGCGCACTCCCCGGTCGAGGTAGCGTTTCACCCAGTAGCGCAGCCAGAACGCCAGCGACCGTTCGCCGTCGATACCCACTTGAGCCAGCCAGTCCAGGTATTTGATCCATTCGCTGGTCTGCGCGGTGCGCACGGCGATCCCTTCCCGGGCGAGATGTTCCACCAGCCCCTGGAGCGAGATGGGATCGCGGCGCACATAGATTTCGCCGATCAGGGAGACGACGGGAACCTCACGGCTGGGTTTCTTCAGAGGGATGGCGCCAAGCCGTTTTCCCGAACGCGACAGCTGGCGTGCGGCTGCGGGCCATCCTTTACGCAGCGCCGCAACGAGCGCCGCATGTTCTTCGTCCAGGATGCGCAATCCTTCGGCAGGATCGACCGCGGCGGCAAGGATCATCGAATACATATCATCGAACAGGTCGCCGGTAATGACGCCCAGCCACGCGGTCAGCGCAAACCGGTCGCCGAGGCCCGCATATCCGTTGGCCGTGGTCAGGGAGAGCACGGCGACATCGGCAATCCCGAGTTTCTCTATCAGCCCCTTTGAAAAGACATGGTACTGACCGAAACGGCAGGGCCCGTCGGTGCTGAGCATGAAATATGCGGTGATCTCGTCCGGCGGGCGCCGTTCCAAGTATTGCACCATCGACCCGATCGTCGTCTGAAGAGGCAGGCATTCCTTGCAGGTGGAATGTGCGCGCCCCAATTTGAGGATTTCGTCGTCGGCGGAAGGCAGCGGGGTGGCGCGAACGCCCCGGCGGCCGAAGGCGCTGGCAACAAGCGCCGTGCCATAGCGGCCCATGGCGGGAATGATCACGTTGACCCTCGGGTCGCTCAGGGGAACCCATTCGCCCGATGAGCGGCGAATACCTGCGGCGCCCCCGCGATACTCCACGGCAGCAGGCTGGAGCGGCCTCCCGAAAAGCGAGGCCTTCGCCCGGGCCGGCTGTCCGATGTGGCGGAAATGCTGGACGATATCCAGGAAGGCTTCTACACGGGTCTCGATGCCGGCATCCGCGGTATGGTTGTCCAGTTCGAGGGTCAACGACGGTTTCCGTCCCATGATGTCACGGAAGTAGGTGATGAGAAATGAGTCAGGCCCGCAGGAAAAGTTCGTGATATAGGCGCCGAAAAGTTGAGGATGATCCTTGACGAACCGCGCGGCGCGCAAGAGTGCCTGCCCGGTCCCCCAGTACATGTTGTGTTCGTCCGGCAGCGGGCGATCGTCGCACGGCAGCATGTCATACGGGATGATGCACACTCCCCGCGACGCAAACTTGGCCGGGATTCCTTTATTGGCCTCCGGTGTGAAGCTGTTGTAGGCCCGCCCAAAGAGCACCACACCGGTGAGCGATGGGTCTTCCTCCAAGCGGCGCAGCTGTTCACGGCCCATCCGGCGCAGCTCGTCAGAAAACGCCGTCTGCGCCTCCCAGGCGGCTTTTGCGGCATCCGCAATCGCCTCTGGTTCTCGTTTGAGCGAGGCGGCCAGGCCTTTGAGGGATTCCTGCACGGACTCAAGCCCCTGAGCAAAGTCCAGGTAAGGCTGAAGCACGTGTGGGGCGTCCAGCTCGGGAAAAGCGGCTTTCAGATAATAGGGTTCGCCCTGCACAAAGACACAGGTGCAGGCTGGACTGCAGGCTTCGGTGCTTTGCACGCCACCGATGTGGGGCAAAAACACATAATCGGGTTTCAAGGCGAGCAGCGACGCCGCGTAGCCATGAGCAAGCTCGGCGGGGAAACAGAACGCCGCCCCCTGCTGGTCCGCGCCTCGGGGGTCCGCTTCTTCCGGCAGCACGACGCGGAATCCGAGGCTGTTGAAAAATTTCCGGTAAAACGGAAGATACGAGTGGACCATGAACGAGCGGTTCAAGCCGACGGTGGGTTGGGATGCTGATTCATTTTCGGCCGCCGAATCCAGGTGCAGCCTTCGCTCTCGCTGGACAACCAGATTCAGACCGGCGGTGTCGATACGCCGGTTGCGCAATTGGTTGTCATAGCGGTTGCAGATCCCGCCGAAAGGGAAAACCAGGCCGTCGATTTCCATGCGGGCGATTTCGCAGGCGAGGTCGCACCCATCGCTGCCGCCGTTACAAATGAACGGGCTCAGGTACGTGACGTCCCGCGCGGCCAGGTCGTTGAGATCAAAAGGTTGAGGCCGCAGCAGGCCGTCTTCGATGCGCCGTTCGACCTCGAGCGCCACGCCAAAGGCGCCCATCAGGCCCGGCTCGGGCGGCACGATGATCGTTTTCCCGGTGAGCGCGGCCATGGCGACGGGGATGGCCTCGTTGTAGCAGACCCCGCCCTGCATAAAGACCTTCCGCCCGACGGGGCGGTTTCCCTTCACGCGGTTGGCGTAGTTCATGCAGATCGAATAGACCAGCCCCGCGACGATATCCGGCACAGGAATGCCTTCCTGGGCAGCGCCTTTGATATCGGAACCGATGAACGCGGCACACTGGTCATTGAAATTTGGGGGCGTTTCACCCAGGAACGCCGTTCGGCTGATCTCGGTCACAGAGATACCGAGGCTTTCCTTGGCGGATTCCTCGAGAAAGGAGCCGGTGCCTGCGCTGCACGCTTCGTTCATCGCGTAATCGCACGCGACGCCGTTGGTAATGTAGGTGTATTTGGCGTCCTGGCCGCCGATTTCGAAGATGGTGTCGACGTCGGGATCAAAATGGAGCGCTCCGGTAGCGTGGGCGATGATCTCATTGATAACGCCCTCGGTCAGCGCGTGGAGACCCGCGATCTGGCGCCCGGATCCGGTTACACCCAATCCAACAATTTCGATGGGCGCCTGGACTTGATCCGCGAGGCTTGCATAGACCCTGCGCGACGCGCCGACGGGATCGCCGTTGGTGCGGAGATACTCGGCAGCCAGAATGGCTTTGTCGCTGCAGCGCATCACCACACCCTTTGTGGTGGTGGAGCCGACATCGAGGCCTACGATGGTCCGGTCTCCGGCTTCGGCACATCCCCGGGGGGTGATGGCGGAACTGCACCCGGTCCCGGTACTCATTCAGCGGTTTGAGAAATGACAGCGTGGACGTGCGGAAGGTCATGACGGCCCCGGGATCAGTGATGGGCTTGACGTCATGGTCCAGCGCCCACACGGCCGCGCCCAGGGCCTCAAACCAGGTGGCGGATTCCGGGATGCACAGGTCGTCAATTTGTTCCCGGAGGTAATGCACCATGGAGGCGTTCCGGCTGCACCCGCCGATAAGCAGCGCGGACGTCTTGGGGAGCTTCTTGAGCAGTTCGACGATTTTTCCGGCCAGCATCCGGGACAGCCCGGCCACGACCTGCGCCTTGGGGATGCCTTTGTTCAGGGCGTGGGTGCAGTCGCTCTTGCAGAATACCGAACAGCGCCCGGAGACCTTATGCCAGGTATCCGGCTGAGGCATGCGCTCCACTTCGTCGAGGGAGATGTCCATGCGCCCGAGCTGCTGCAAAAAAAACTCGCCCGTGCCGGATGCGCATTTGTTGCCCGTGCAGATTCCCTGAATGCGGCTGTCGTCATCGAGATGGTACACCATGAAGGTCTCCCCTCCCGTGCTGATGACGAGCCGGTAGGGATGGCCGCCCGGGAAGGTATGAGCCACTGCCTTCTCGACCGCTTCGGGCTCAGATATGGTTGACAGCTCAAGAAATCTCCGGAATTTGCGGCCCGTGGCAGCGACGCGCAGACTGTGCAAGTCGCCAATTTGCGAGAAAATCTCCTGAAGAACACCCCGCGGGTTGCCATCATGGGCGCGGGTCTCCGCGGAAACTACCTCCGCGCCCCACGGACCCCGCCGCAAGCGCACCGTGCCGATGGTGGACGCTCCCACGCAAATTCCCAAAGACTGTGGATTCATTACCGCAGACCCCTGAGACTGTAACAGTTTGGTATTATTATTGTCGACACCAGAGAGAAAGCTGTCCCGCCGGACGTTTAAGCGCTTCCTTGCCCTGCGCCATTCCGGGGCGCAATCTCCGGGAGAATACATCTTACAAGACAGGTAAATCTGAGGCAAGTTCGCGCCAGATTGAAACCTGTCAGCAATCGGATAATTCCTTTGAAAAGAGCCGGTTTTGCAGCACGTCCGCCTTAACGGGGCAGGTCTGGGAGTCTTCCAGCCAGAGACGCTCTTTTCGCGGGTCTGCACGCGGTGTTTGCGGGGTTAAATTGACAAAAATTGTCATTCCGTGCCGTACAACGTAGCTGTAACCAGCCGGTAAACGGGCAAAAATCTGGAGGCCAATTTCCTATCTGTCTGTGGCGCAATGTGTTGTGAATCTCCGGCAAAGTTGGCACGCCTATTGCCAAAGGGATTGTCGGCACTTGAAGGAATGGCGGCCTGGAAACAGGCCTGGTGATGGGACGCTCAACGGAGGGCATGGAAATGAAGAAGAATCTGGGTTTCACGTTGATTGAGCTGATGATCGTGGTAGCGATTATCGCCATTATTGCGGCGATTGCTATCCCGAGCCTGCTGCGTTCGCGCATGAGCGCCAACGAAGCGGGCGCAATCGGTTCGCTTCGCACGATTTCCGCGGGCGAAGTGAGCTTCCAGGCGGCCTGCTATCAGGATGCCGACGGCGACGGTGTGGGGGATTACGGCACGTTGGCGCAGCTTGAAAATCCGGATGGTGTGGCGGGGGTTCCGGGCTACATCGATGAAGTGCTGGCCGCTGGCTCGAAGCACGGCTATAGCTTCAATCTGGTCGCTGTCGCCGGTGGTGCGGGTGCGCCTCCTACGTACACCTGCAATGCGGATCCGCAGAGCCCGCAGTCGGGTCGCCGGACCTTCTTCCTGGATGAATCGGGGGTCATCCGGTTCGAGAATACCGGCGCTGCAGCTACCGCGAACTCGACTCCTCTCGGCTAATCGGGACAACAGCACAGACAGCACAGCGGACGGCGGCTCTCTTCGGAGGCCGCCGTTTCGCTATATTCAGGGCTCTTTTTCTCTTTGTTGGGTCGCAAGCACCGATGCATGGGGATATTCGATGCCGCCTGAGGAAAAATGGTCAACAGCTTTGAGAAACGGTCCGGGGTGACGCGGCGCTGAAGGTTCAGCCCCACGGACTCTTCGAATCGAGGCTGTCGCGGATCCGGCAGTAGGATGTGTAGCGCACGGCAGCGAGAGCGCCGGTTTCGACAGCGTCCCGGACCGCGCACCCGGGCTCGCTGATATGGCTGCAATCGCGGAACCTGCACCGTTCTCCCAGCACGGCGATATCGGGGAAATAGAGCGCCGCCTCTTCTTTTGCGAGGGCCCAGACGCCCAATTGACGTATGCCCGGGGTGTCTATGATGTCGATACCGCCACCCAGATGATACAGGCGTGACGTTGTGGTGGTGTGGCGTCCCTTTTCGTTGAATGCGCTGACAGCCTGGGTTTCGAGCTCAAAATCCGGGTGCAGGCAGTTAATGAGCGATGTCTTGCCTACGCCGCTCTGTCCGGCGAGCACGGATACGGAATTCTCGAGGAGCCTCCGTAATTCGTCAATCCCCTCCCCCGTTTCGCAACTGGCAAAGATGAGGGGCAGCTCCAAGTCGCGGTAGACCTCGAACTCTCGCGGCGTTTCGCCGGTCAGATCCATCTTGTTAACGACCACGATGGGATGGATCCCCCCGATGTCGGCCGCAATCAGAAGGCGATCCAGTACCCCGGCCTTGAATCGCGGCTGCGCGACGGCAACCACGCAGACAATATGGTCCACATTCACGGCGATCACCTGTTCGCGCTGGCCTTTGCTTGCGGGCCGGCTCAGCTTGCTCCGCCGCCGTTGGACGGCAGAAACGCACAGGTCATCGTCGAGGGCATCCACGAGGACCAGATCGCCAGGCGCCAGGATGGATGTTTTTCCTGTGCACAGGCGCTCCGCGACCCGGCAGAGCTGTTCCTGCCCGTCAATCTCCACAAACGCCAGGACGCCGTACGGCGAAATGACTACCCCATTGGGCTGAATGTCTTCAAAGCGCTCGTCGATGTCCGGGGCCTCGGCTCCCAGGCCGACGTCCAATCCGCGAAAGCGGCGCGGCTGGCGAGTCTCCGCATCGAGGTCCGCTTCGGACCAGTCGCGCTTGCGCACGCGGGGTTTCTTTCGCCGGCGATCTTTCATTCAGCGCCCTTCCGCGCCCACACCACGACGCTTTCCCACACGTTTTCGATGTCAAGACTGCCCTGGGTCTGGATGTCCGTTCGAAGGCGGGTGAGACCCGCATTAAATTCTTCTTCGGGCAGCAGGTCAAACGTCGAGATGAATCGATTCTCGACGCGCGTGAGGTAATTCGCATCGATGGGGGGTTGAGGGACGGCCAGGCGCTCCACGGCCGGCTCGAGGAATCCGGCACGGGCAAGGCCATCCTTCACCACGTTGATGTCTGGGAAACGGGCCTTGTCGATCGCGGCAAAGCTGGGGAAATAACGGTTCATGGGATGCCGCTCAATGAACTCGTGCGAGGCCGTGATGAAAGCTGCGCAACCGGTCCGGAGCACGCGGGCACATTCGCTGGCCAGGGCATTCAGGTCGTCAATGTAGTGCAGCATGTAGCATCCGAAACAGAGATCGAACGACTGCGCGGCAAAAGGCAGGTGGCGGGCATCGGCGCGAAGCCAGGCGCCGGGCGCCCCTTTCTCTCGTGCCCGCAGAATCATGCCACGCGATAAATCGCATGCAAAAAATGAGGCGGCGGGATATGCGGCGCGAAATGCGAACATGTTGTTGCCGGTACCGGCGCCGACCTCCAGGATCCGGCGGGCGTCATGCGCTTGAGCCAGTTCGACCAGGAATTCCTGATACGGCCCCCGCCCTCCCCGAAACGAATCATAGCGCCGCGCGATCTGGTCATAATCGATCTTCGCACCGGCAGCCGGGTCGCTCATTCCGCGGGCGTCTCCTTTTTTTCGATCTGCGTGAAGTCGGCGGCAACGCTGATGGCACTGAAAATGGTTTTCAGCAATCCGTGGCGGTTCTGCCGGACGGATTTGTCGTCGTGGTTGACGAAGACGTCTTCGAAGTAGGCCTCAATGACGGGCATCCAAGACAGGACTTCCGAAAACGCGGTTTCGAACGCACCCGAGGCGACCAGATCGCGAAGCCGGGCGCTGGGCTCGCCTGTCAACGTGTAGAGCGCCTTCTCGTTGACTTCCAGCAGCGCGGAGTCAATGGCCGGGGCGGGTTCCAATGCGATCCGCTGGATGCGTTTGGTCTGTTCAGCGAGGAGTTGCACCTGCTGTTCATCCAGACGGCTGAACGCCTCCAGGCATCTGCGAACCTGGACAGGGCGCCGGCCGTGCGAGGCGATAGCCGCGGCGACCTGATCGTAGGGAATGCCTTTCTCGCGGTGGATAACCGCGAGGCGGTCGGCCGCAAACTGAAGAAAGACGTCGACGGCGGCTTCAGGCTCGGCAAGAATCCCATCATAAACGCTCAGGGCGGAACGGAATGCCTCTTCCAAATCGATGTCCAGGCCCTCTTCGAGGATGATGGAAAGAAGAGCCAGGGTGTTGCGGCGGAGCGCGAAGGGATCGCTGGTGCCTTTGACGCGGATGCCCAAACCAAAATAACCGGCGAGGGTATCGGTGCGGTCCATTACGGCAGCCACGATCCCCAGGGGCGACTTCGGAAGCCTGTCGCCCGCGCGCCGGGGCAGCCGGTGCTCGAAAAGCGCCAGGGCGATGTCTTCCGGAAGCCCTTCTTTGCGCGCATAGAGCATACCGACCACGCCCTCGAGGGAATCAAATTCAAAAACCATCTGCGTGGTCAGGTCCGCCTTCATAAGGTCCAGAACCTGAGCCACCCGCGCGTCATCAACCGCCGGCAGGACGTTTTTGAGCATGGGATAGAGCCGATGGAGCCGGGAAATTTTGTCGGCGACGGTTCCAAGTTTCTGGTGAAACAAAACCCGTGACAGGCCCGCCGCGAACTCACGCAGGGGTTTGCGCGTATCGGTATCCCAGAAATACCGGGCGTCGCGGAGGCGCGCGTTGAGGACGCGCTCGTTTCCGCGGCGGATGGTGGCACGGCCTTCCTCGTCGTGCTTGCCGTTCGCGACGGCGAGGAAATGCCTGCTGAGGCCTCCCTGGGCATCCCGCAGGGGGATGTAGCGCTGGTGGACCTTCATGGGTGTGATGACTATCTCTTCGGGAAGCGCGAGAGCGTCGTCTGGAATGCTGCACAGAATGGGTTCGGGCCATTCGGTGATGTCGATGATCTCCTCCAACAAATCGCTGTCTTCATCGAGATGGAGTCCCTGTGCGGATGCGATCGCCCCGGCTTCACTGCGCAACCGGGCCATGCGTTCGTCGAGGACGGGAAGCACGAAGTGGCGTTTCATCGTCTCGAGATAATCGCCGGCCGAAGGGATGGAGACGGGCCCGGCCGCAAGCCGCCGGTGGCCGTACGACACGGTGCCGGAATGGAGGAAGCGCTCCGCGGCAAATTCACCCCCATCGACGAACTTCCAGGAGACTGGCACCGGATTCGCGCCGTGGAGGGCGAGCAGCCAGCGGACGGGACGCGAGAACGTCACCGTGCTGTCTTCCCAACCCATGGATTTTACAAACTGCAGACCGGCGAGCAGTTTCGTGACGATGCCGGACAACAGCTCAGTAATATGCTGCCCTTTGCGCTCCACTTTGATGAAGCAATACTCGGCCTTGCCCTGCTCCTGAAAATAAATGTCCTCGACGCGCGCGCCTTTGGATTCCGCAAATTTCCGCGCGGGAACGGTCCACTGGCCATCGGCATCCAGCGCGGCTTTCCGTGCCGGCCCGCGAGCTTCTTCCATGAGATCCTGCTGTTGCGACGCGCAGTCGTCAAGCCGGGCGACAATGCGCCGGGGCGTCACCCATACCGTGACGGGGCCGTGTTGAAGGCGTGCTTCCTGGAACAATTTGGTCATGAGCGCGGGCAGCTGGGCGCGAACCGCCTTGACGTCGGAATGAGGCAATTCTTCGACCCCAATCTCGAGCAGGAGCGTGTCGCGCTCCTGAAACGCGCCGGGATCCGCCTGCACGGGCGACGCTTCAGCTTCACGCCATGGGCGCGGCAGCCGGCAGAGCGGAAAGCCTTTTTCCTGACGCTGTTCAAAGAACCCCTTGGCACAGCGTTCCGCAACCGCCCGGCAGCGGAGAAGAAACCGCCCGCGTTCGGTCACGGAGAGCGCCCCCCTTGCATCGAGCAGGTTGAAGAGATGCGACAGGCGGAGACAGTGGTCGTACGCGGGCATGATGAGCCCCAGTTCGAGCAGCCGTGCCGCTTCGGCTTCCCAGAGGTCGAACACCTGAAGCAACTTGCCCGTATCGGCCGCCTCGAAATTGTATTTGCACCACTCGACCTCGGCGGCGTGGTAGATGTCCCCGTAGGTGATACCGGACGGGGCCCATTTCAGGTCGTATACGCTCTCCACACCCTGAAGGTACATCGCGATGCGCTCGATACCGTAGGTGAGTTCGCAGGCGCGCACGTCGAGCTTGAGGCCCCCACACTCCTGGAAATAGGTGAACTGGAGGATCTCCATGCCATCGAGCCAGGCCTCCCAGCCCAGACCCCAGGCGCCCAGGGACGGGCTCTGCCAGTTGTCTTCGACGAATCGATAATCGTGCCGGGTAAGGTCCAGGCCGAGGGCTTCCAGAGATTCCAGGAAGAGTTCCTGCACATTGGGCGGGGATGGCTTCAGAATGACCTGATACTGGTAGTAATGCTGCAGACGGTTGGGGTTTTCGCCGTAGCGGCCGTCGGTGGGCCGGATGCTCGGCTCCGGATAGGCGACCCACCAGGGCTCGGGACCCAGTACCCGCAGAAAGGTGGCGGGATTCGAGGTGCCGGCGCCCACTTCGGTGTGGTAGGGCTGCCAGAGAATGCAGCCGCGCGATGCCCAGAAGCTGTTGAGGGTTTGCAGTACTTCCTGAACCGTTATCACGGGAAATCTCCCTGTATGCGCTGCAGTTTGAAAACGGGCCCGCCAGGCGAAGGCTTCATGAATTCATGCGGCCCGCAGGGGCCGGAATCAAAGGCGGATTTTAGCGTTTGGAAGTGCTCCAAGTCAAAGCAGTCCGGGTTTTTCGCGCCTGATTTTCGGGGCTTGGAGGAGGCTGCCTGCACCATGGGCGGCACAAGTCTGAGCGGTATTCCGTGCTACAGACGGAGGACGCTGAACCCGCCGCCGACCTCAATGACCGCGCCGGTAGAATACGGAAAATGGCCCCCAGCAATGCTGGCGACTGCTTTCCCGACATCTTCGGGGGTACCCCAGCGTTTCTGAAGCAGCAGGCCTTCGGAGATGAGTTTATCGTATTTTTCCGAGACGGGCGCCGTCATGTCGGTGGCGATGATGCCGGGCCGGATATCGTAGACATTGATGCCAAATTCGGCCAGCCGCACTGCAAAGGTCTGGGCGGCCATGCTGAGTCCAGCTTTACTGATACAGTATTCGGCACGGTTTGGGCTTGCGGTGTTGCTCGATATGCTGGTGATGAAGATGATGCTGGGCGGGTCTCCGTCCCCCGCTGTCACCCGATCAATCATCCGGTTTGCGATCATCTGCGTTAAGAAAAACGGCCCCTTGAGGTTGATTCGCACGAGCCGGTCAAAACTCTCTTCTGTGGTCTCAAGAATGTCCAGGCGCTTGAGAAGCCCGACGCCGGCGTTGTTGACCAGCAGGTCGATGCGGCCAAACGCAGCGAAAGCTTCGTCCACCAGGCGGTTCCGATCGTCCATTTCACCGATATCGCCGGCAAGCGGGACGAACCGGGCCCCAAGTTCTTCCGCTCGGGCTTTGACTTCAAACAGGCCTTTCTCCGCGTCTTCCGGCGTAAGCCGGGTCGCAGTGCCGATGAGGTCAAACCCGTTTTTCGCCAGTTCGATGGCAATGCCGCGTCCGATACCGCGGCTGGCGCCGGTAATCATGGCTACTGGTCGTCGCATGGCTTCCTCGCTGGTTGCATCTGGATTTTCGGGGCAGCGCCGCGGTTCATCCGTGTTGAACGCACTATAACCATCGCATTCACATGCGCGCAAGGCCACGGTGGGGCGCGAATTGTCCGCATTGGGGGCCTGTGGTATGCTGACGGCGAAAAATGTGCGTTAGCTGAGGAATCTGTTTTTTTGACAGCCGGGCCCGGCCAGGCGAGAGAGGACTGAGACCCATGCAGGCAACACGGCGCGATTTTCTGCTTCAGACGGGATTCGGGATTGCAGCCACTGGTTTTGGACTGTCCAGAGCGATGGCGGAGGACGGAAAGCCAGCGCTGCGTTTGAGCGCATGCGACTGGTCTCTGGGCGCCTGGGGGCCAGAAGGGCTGGCCCTGGCGGCAGCGGTAGGGCTTGATGGCCTCGAGATCTCGGCCGCGACAGACAATGGCAGCCCCGGTGACGTCCTGGCGGTGGCGGATGCGGAGCGCCGCGCAGCATACAAAGAACAATCCAAAGAGCACGGGGTTGTGGTCTCGTCGGTGGCAATGGGCCTCTTGAACGGTTTTCCGATGGTCAGCGACCCGCGGGCAATGGCCTGGACCGAGCAGACGATCGACGGCACGAAGGATCTGGGCGCAAGGGTCATGTTGATGGCGTTTTTTGGCAAGGGCGACCTGCGCGACAAATCGGGGGCACTCAAAACGCAGGACGTCGACACCCTGATCGGACAGCTGAAGGAACTGGCCCCGAAAGCGGAGAAAGCGGGCGTGATCCTGGGACTGGAGAACACCCTTTCCGCAGAGCAGAATCTGGACATCCTCGGGCGCGTACAAAGCAACGCCGTCCGCGTCTATTACGACGTGGGGAATTCCACGGCCAATGGATACGATGTGCCCGCCGAGATCCGCTTGCTCCGGGACCGCATCTGCCAGATCCATTTCAAGGACAACAAAGGCCATCTCGGCGAGGGCGAAGTGGATATGTCCGCGGCAGGGAGGGCCATGCGCGACATCGGATACGCGGGGTGGGTGGTGCTTGAAACCAAAGTGCTCGGGGAACGGGACGCGGATTTCAGGCGCAACGCGGCGTTTACCCGGGCCTTGCTCGGAAACGCCTGACGCCCTTTCCCGGCCGTGTCTGAGCTTGCACGAGATGCTATTTTGCAGCACGGGGCGGATTGTGCTAAAACTACGCCCGTGAAAAACTCTAAACGCTTTTGGGCCTCGGCATGATCCGCACGGAACGCCTCCGAAAAGTGTATTTTCCTCCTCGATCCAAGCCGGTGGAAGGAGTCAAGAACGCCACGTTCTCCGTGGAACCGGGCGAGATCTTTGGACTTCTCGGACCCAACGGCGCCGGCAAGACCACGCTTCTTCGCATGCTGGGCACGATCATTGTTCCGACATCGGGGTACTGCTGGATCGCGGGCGTGCGCACCGATCAGAACCCCGACGCGGTGCGGCAACATATTGGGTTTCTGTCCGGGAACACGAAATTATACGGGCGCCTGACCGCACGCGAGGAGTTGCGCTATTTCGGGGACCTTCACGGCCTGCCGAAAGACCGGATCCGGCAACGCACGGAAGAACTGGCCGAGATCCTGGGGATGGGAGAATTTATCGACCGCCGCTGCGACACGCTGTCCACAGGACAAAGCCAGAAGGTGTCGATTGCCCGCGTCTTACTGCATGATCCGGAAGTGCTGATTCTGGACGAACCGACCACGGGCCTGGACATCATGACCTGCCAGACCATTCTGTCGTTTATTCGAAACGCGAAGCACTATGGCCGGAGCATCCTTTTTTCCACCCACTACATGACCGAAGCGGAAATCTTGTGTGATCGGCTGGCATTTATTTACAGCGGCGAAATTCTTGCAACAGGCACCAAGGAGAGCTTGTACGAAAAAACGGACACCACGAACCTGACCGACGCGTTTGTGCGCCTGGTCAATGCCGCCAATACGGTGCCCTCATGAAAATGCGCACGGTTCGCGCCATCTTTTTCAAAGAACTGATGGTCATGCTGCGTGACAAGCGAACGCTGGTGGCCATGATTGGCATCCCGGTGGTTCTCTATCCCGTGCTGCTTGTGGTCACGTCACAGGTGGCGCTCATGCACATATCCCATGTGGAAGAGTCCACCTCGCGCATCGCCATCAAGGCGGGACAAGACCCCACGGTCGCCCACTGGATCGATGCGCTTCCCCGCATGAAGCTCGTTTCGATGGAGAAGCCGGAAGCTGCGCTGCTGGACGGCGAAGTGGATGCCGTGGTCGTAGTGAAACAGCGGGCAGAAGAGGTACTGGAGCGGGGCGGCTCGTTGCTGATCGTCATCCAGTACGATTCGACCGTCCCGCAATCGCGCGAAGCGGCCCACCGGCTGAGCGAAGGGCTCCGCACTACACAGACCCGGCTGCTGGAAGACCGCCTTGCGAAAGCGGGGATCACGCTCGATTTTGTTACGCCACTCAAACTTCAGGAAATGAACGTGGCGCCCGCCGCGCGTATCGTCGGCACACTGCTCGCCGCCATGCTCCCGATGATCATGGTGCTGATGGTGGGGATCGGGGCCTTTTATCCTGCAGTAGACCTCACGGCGGGCGAAAAAGAGCGGGGCACTTTTGAAACCCTGCTCTCGACGCCCGCAACCAAGTTTGAGATCGTCTGCGGAAAATTTCTCACGGTGTTCTGCATCAGCATGCTGACCGGGCTGCTCAACCTGGCCAGCATGGCGATGACGTTCATATTCCATCTTTCTGACCTGCTCACGCGGCTGCAGGTGGGCCCGGAGAAAGCACCCGTGCAGTTTCCCCTGGGCACCGCGCTGCTGATGACCCTGCTTCTCATTCCGCTGGCCCTGTTTGTGTCGGCCCTGATGATGTCGGTGGCGGTGCTGGCCCGCACCTTCAAAGAGGCGCAGAACTATGTCACCCCGTTCTTCCTGCTGATCACGATTCCGGCAGGCCTGGCCGGGATGCCCGGTTTGGAACTCAATTCTGTCCTGCAGTTTGTCCCCATCGTGAATATCGGGCTCCTGTTTCGCGATTTGCTCACCGACCGGGCGAAGCTCGAGGCGGTGTTTTCCGTTTTGTTGAGCACGAGTGCCTTTGCTTTGCTGGCGCTTGTCTGTGCGACCTGGCTGTTCCAGCGGGAAGACGTCATTCTCTCCGAGGAGAAAGGCGTGCCGTTGACCCTGCGCCGCTCACGGATTGCACCACGCGGCGAACCTACGGTCGGGATGGCCATGACCCTGTACACGCTCATCCTGCTGCTGATCTTTTATGTGGGGGTATATGCTCAGTCGAAGCATATGCTGGGCGGTCTGCTGATCACGGAATGGCTGGTGATCGCGCTGCCTACGGTGGCGCTGCTCTGGTATTTGCGCGTGGATCTGTTGAGCGCGCTGCATCTGCGGGCGTTCCGAATTGACGGGGCGCTGGCAACCGCAGTGATCGCGTTATCGTGGCTGGTGCTCGCGTTTCAACTGGGGCTCTGGCACAGCAATGTGCTGCCGATGCCCGAGGACATGGCAAAACAGTACCTCCAGCTGATCCATCTGGAAGATACCAGTCTTGTCGTGCTCCTGGCGGTCATCGCGGTCTCCCCGGCCATTTGCGAAGAGATCCTGTTTCGCGGAGCGATTCTCTCCGGGCTCGAGAAGCGTCTGCCCGCCTGGCTGCTCATCCCCGTGGTGGGTCTCCTTTTCGGCGCATTCCATCTCAGCATTTACCGGGTGCTGCTGACCGGCCTGACGGGGATGGTGTTGACCTACGTGGTCTGGCGGACCCGCTCTCTCTGGAACGGCATCCTGCTGCATTGCCTGTTCAATGCATCGGCGGTGCTCATGGCCTCGGAACGGCTGCCTGAAAAGCTGCTCACGGGCCTGCGAAATTTGTCAGCCGCGCAGGCCGGGCTGCCGTGGTGGCTGATTGGCCTGGCGGCGTCGGCCATGTCGGCCGGCATCGGCTACCTGCACCTGCGGTTCCCCGACCCGAATCGAGGCCCGTCAGAATAACAGCTCGTTTGCGAGCATCTGGTCGAGGGTCTGCCGTTTCCGGATCAAGTGCACTTCCCCGTTCTTCCTGAGGAGCACCTCGGCCGATTCAGGGAAGGAGTTGTAGTTTTTGCTGCACATGGCGCTGCAATAGGCGCCCGCGCCCCCAATGGCAAGCGCATCGCCGATGCGGGGTTCAGGCAGGGCGCGCGGAAGCAGTCCTTCAGGGTTCCCCGGCTCGGGCGTCAGCAGGTCTCCGCTTTCACAGCAATGCCCGGCGATCAGGTATTCGCCGCCCGGCCGCTCTTCTCCGGATGCGGTAACCAGGGCGATGGGGTGCTGAGCGCCATAGAGGGCTGGCCGGAGGATGTCGGTCATCCCGGCATCGGCTTTGATAAACCGGTACCCCTCGTTACCTGTATCCACGACATCCATGACCGTCGTGATCAGAACGCCGGCATTGGCCACGATGAAAGTCCCCGGCTCAATCTCGAGTCTCAGTTCTTTTCCGGTGGACTCGGCGTATTCGCGGAGGATTTTGCTGACGGCCCCGCCGATCTCCTGAAGGTTTGCAGCCGACTCTCCGGGCATGCGGGCCACCTTAAATCCGCCCCCGAGGTTTAATGTGGCCACCTCCGGAAAGCGGGCGGCGGCCTCCAGGGAAAGCTTCGCGCATTGGGTCCAGACGCTCGGCTCTCCGCCCGAGCCAATGTGCGTGTGAACCCGGGTGATATGGAGGTTCAGCGCGCTGGCGGCGTCGAGGACCTTGGGAATGTACTCGTGCCAGATTCCAAAGCTGGATGAGGGCCCGCCGACGTTGGTCCGGTTGTTGTGCCCGGAGCCGAGCCCGGGGTTGATACGAACCCCCAGAGACGCCCCGGGGAAACGCTCGCCGAACGCGCGGAGCTGTGCCAGGGAACAGGCATTAAACAGAACCCCAGCCTCGACCAGTTGCGTGAGGTTGTGCGGGAGTTCCTGGGCGGTCACTTCAATATGTTCAGGCGGGATGCCGGCGCGCATGGCGCGTTCGGCCTCATATCCGCTGCTGGCGTCAAAGTGGAGCCCCAAACCATGCAGGAGCCTGAGTATGGACAGATTCGGCAGGGCTTTCATGGCGAAGCGGGCAGTCAGCCCGAACGGGCATGGAAACTCAAGTGCCTGGCGGGCCTGGTGCTCGAGCGTGGCCTCGTCGTAGACGTACACCGGGGTACCAAACTCGCGCTGGACGGCCAGAACCTGGTTACGACTCAAAAACAGCGAGGGTTTCATGGATCGATACTGCCTTTCTCCGCCTGGTGTTCAAGAACAGGGGCTTATACATAGCACATTCGCCCCCCGTTGAACCACCTGCCGATGGATCCACGCTGCGCGATAAGGCCGGCGTGCAGGTGCACCGCCGCGTTGAATCCGGGAGACTGCACGTGTGTATACTGTACCAAACGGGCGGGACTGGAGAATGAGGGGGCAACCGATGAATCAACACGAGGCGCGAGAGAAATTCGCCCGGTCCAAAATGCTGTTCGCGCAGAAGCGCTATCCGGAAGCGATGATTGCGCTGGATGAGCTGAATGCCAGCTTCCCCGACGAAAAGCACGTCATGCTGGCACGGGCCATGTGCCTGGCCGAGCTCCAGCGGCCGCTGGAAGCTATGCAGATTTGTGAGCGGGCGGTGGCAATGCACCAGGATCCCAAGGCGGAGGCGTACCTGGCACGTTTGCATCGAGAGCACGGTCCACTCCAGCACGGCCCGACAGATCTCGCGAGCCTGCTCGGGCAGGGCAGGAAAGCCGGCGCTCCCGGCGCAGCGGCGGGGCTTGGCGCAATGCCCGCTATCCCGGATGTGCCGGATCTGACGATTTATAACCCCCCGCAGCAATCCAGCAGTAAACCTTTTTACATCATTCTGGGAGCCGTGGCTGCCGTTTTGGTGGTATTGCTGATCGGGCTGCCTCTCCTCCTCTCGTTGAAAAAGAAAGGCGGTGAAGCGCCTCAGTCCGGTGCGATGACCACCGTGGAACAGGCGACGCCCACGGAAACCGGCGCACTTCCCGATCCCGCAGGCACGGAGGTTCAGCCGGTGGACGCAGCCGCCGCGGCGCCACCAGTCCAGTGGTACACCAACTACGAGCAGGGCACAAACGTTGCCACTGCGCACGGGCACCCGATCTGCCTGTTTTTCAGTGAGGACAGCGAGGCCTCGCGCGCAGTCGAAAGCTCGGTGTTCGAAGATCCCGGTATCAGGCAGTCTTTGTCGCAGTTCATCAATATCCGTGTCTCCGAGGCGGAGAAGGAGCCGGCTGCTGCGCAGTACGGCATCGAGCAATTCCCGGCTATTGTCGTAGTGGGCCTCGGCAACAATATCGTGTACCGGGCGCAGGGCGGGAAAATTGATCCCGCGGAATTACGGTCGGCCTTGAAAGGCATGCAGATGGCGCAGGGGGCCTTCAAGATGTGGCCCTTTACTGGAGGCATCCCGGTATTCGCGGTAGTTGTGATGGGGCTGCTTAGCCTGTTGCTCACCCCGTGGCCTCTCTACCTCACGCTGTTGTTTACTGGCAAGCTGCCCCACGGGCAATTTGTCAAAGATGTCTTCTCGGTCGCTCTGGTCGCGATCGGCGCCAATGCGGTTGCTGGGTTCGTCCCCTGCATGGGCATCTTCGTCCTGATTTGGATTCTACATGCGGTGTACGACCTGGGCCTTGTCGATTTTCTGATCTATTTTGCCCTCAGCACGGTTATGTGGGTAATACTGGCATTGATTACATTCGCAACCATGGGATCGACGATCCTGAGTGCGTTGTCCGAAATACCGGCCATGTGATGGGAAAACCGGGGCGGCTGCCCGGGGCTTCCCTGGTTTATCCAAATCTTCGCAGCGCGTAGCGCAGGCATCTTGCCTGCGTTCTTCTCTTGCGCAGCGTAGGTCCGCGTGCCTACCCTGATCCATTCCGGTTTTCGCAGCGCGTAGGGGCAGACCCCTGTGTCTGCCCTTCTTCAAAGCGGCCGCGTGGGCTATCCGGATGGGCGGCCACAGGGGGCCGCCCCTACAATGCAGAAAACAGCTAAACGGCACTTTCACCTGGACTCACAAAACAGGATGTCTTTGGGGGAAAAGCGCGTAAAAGATGTGGGTTCCATCCTCCTGCGGGCATCTGCTATTCTCTTCGCAGTATGGCATAAGGCCAGTGCACGGCGGATTGGCCTGCCGTTATCTCAGGGCACAAGGAGCCTTCGCGGGAATCCCTCTATGGCCAAAACTCGATCCACATTTGTCTGTCAAAGCTGCGGCGCCACGTACATGCGCTGGGTGGGACGCTGTACGGATTGCGGGCAGTGGAACACCGTGCTCGAGGAGGTCGTCGTCGAATCCGGAAAGCACCCCCGCACGCCCACTGGAGACCAGGGGGCGCCACTACCCATCACTGATCAGCAGCACGAACCTCCCCCCCGCCTTTCGACGGGGATCCTGGAGTGCGACCGGGTACTGGGCGGCGGGATCGTCCCCGGTTCCCTGACGCTCATCGGGGGTGATCCGGGAATCGGCAAGTCAACGATGATGCTCCAGATTTCGCATGGACTGGCTCAGGATGGGGGCCCGGTACTCTACATTTCCGGCGAAGAATCGTTCAGTCAGTCGCAGTTGCGGGCGCGCCGCCTGGGCACCCTATCCGACGAGCTGTTCATGCTGACGGAGACCGAGCTGGCCTCCCTCCGAAAGTATATCCAGGGCGGCACATTCAGCTTGGTCGTGGTGGACTCGATTCAATCGGTCTATTCGGCCGATCTGCAGGGCGTGCCGGGAAGCATCTCGCAGGTACGCGATTGTGCGAGCGAGTTTCTGCGCCTGGCCAAAAGCTCGGGCACACCGATTTTCCTCATCGGGCATGTCACCAAGGACGGCACAATCGCAGGGCCGCGCATGCTGGAGCACCTGGTGGACACCGTGTTGTACTTCGAAGGAGAAGGCAAGCAAGCGCTGCGAATCCTTCGGGCGGTGAAAAACCGGTTTGGCTCGACCAACGAGATCGGTGTTTTCGAGATGACCGAGACGGGACTTCAGGAGGTCCCCAACCCGAGCGCGCTGTTCCTGAACGAGCGCCCCGAAGGCGTGAGCGGCTCCGTGGTATTGCCCAGCGTGGAAGGCACCCGTCCCCTGCTGGTCGAGGTGCAGGCGCTGGTCTGTGATTCGAACCTGGGCTCGCCCCGGCGTACCGTGACCGGAGTGAATCCCAACCGGGTATCGTTGATCCTGGCCGTTCTGGAAAAGCGGGCGGGACTGCATTTCGCTGATCGCGACGTGTTCGTCAATGTGGCCGGGGGCGTGCGCCTGGACGAACCGGCCGCGGACCTTGCGATTGCCCTCGCACTCGTGTCGAGCTTTATGGAAGCCCCTGTCGCTCCGCACCTGACCGCCTTTGGAGAAATCGGCCTCGCCGGTGAGATACGCGGGGTGGATATGGCGCGCCGGCGTGTCGCGGAAGCTGCCAAATTCGGCTTTACGCGCTGCATTCTTCCAAAAAACAATGCCACGGACGTGGAAAACGCAGATGAACAACTCTGGCCCGTCGGCCGGATTGGCCCGGCGATCGAGCTCGCGCTGGAACGATAACCCTGCTCCATGCGATGATACGCGGGAAACGCAGCGCAATAGCGCGGCACAGGAAAACGCGGAATGGTGAGACCAAAACGCAAAACGAAATCCATAGCCTTCCATGAGGCGATCCGGATGATTTCCCCCGGCACGAAGATCCGCGAAGCCATCTCCATGATGCTGCAGAGCCGCCTCGGTGCGCTGGTGTGCATCGGCGATCCCAAAAGGCTGGCCGACCTCTCCGGCGGCGGAGTGGAACTGAATGCCGCGTGTACGCCGCAGCTGTTGTATGAACTGTCCAAAATGGACGGGGCGATCATACTGAACGAGGACGGTTCCACCATCACGTATGCCAACCGCTTCCTGACGCCGAGCAACTCGATTGTCTCGCAGGAAACCGGCACACGGCACATCGCCGCGGAGCGCATGGCCAAGCAGGCGAAATGCGCCGTGGTAGCCGTGTCGGAACGGCGTTCGAGCGTCACCCTGTATGTGCAGAATACACGCCACGTCCTGGACAGCCTCGCGACGCTGCTCAACAAGTCGTCGCAGGCGCTTCAAACGCTCGAAAAGTACATCAGCAGCCTCAACCAGTCGATGGTGGATCTGAGCACACGCGAATTTGAGGATATGGTGACGATTTTTGACGTGTGCAAGGCCATTCAGCGGTGCGAAATGTCGCGGCGAATCGCGGCTGAAATCGAGCCGTACATCCTGGAACTGGGCACCGAAGGGCGGCTTATCGAGCTGCAGTTGCGCGAACTCTCCATCCCCATTGAAGAGGCGCGCCTCATCACAAAGGACTATTACAAACAAAAGCCCTCGGCCAACCCGGAGGCCGTGCGGCAGCGGGTCGAGGAATTGCCGCAGGACGAGCTGATTTCCCTGGAAGCCATCAGCCAGGCCCTGGGATACGGAGCCAACCTTCGGGGTGTGGACACCTATCTTTCTTCCCGGGGTTACCGGGTGCTTGCTCAGACCCGCCGTCTCACGCCGCAGATTATCGAGAACCTGGTAAACCGCTTCGGCACGCTCCAGCAGATCATGCGGGCGCCAAAAGATGAGCTGGTGGCTGTGGAAGGCGTGGGTGAAGTCCTGGCAGAACGTGTACGGCTCAGCCTGAACAATCTGCGGAGCCAGCTGGCCCTGGATCGCGGCAGGACTTGAGATGCGGTATATCCAGGACTGTGAAGTTGTAACCCACGACCAGGCTGCCCCCAGCCACTGGCGCATGCGGCTGCGTTCGGAGGACATCGCCCGAGCGGCAAAACCAGGCCAGTTCTGCATGGTGGAAGTGGCCGAAACCCTCTCCCCTTTCCTGCGACGGCCCATGTGTTTTTCAGAGATACACGATGACGGCTTCACGTTGTTGTACAAGATAGAAGGCGAAGGCACGCGGCTGCTTTCGCAGCGGGTCCCGGGGCAGACCTGCTCGATACAGGGGCCGCTGGGAAATGGATTCCCCATTGTTCCGGAGATCCCGCGGCACATCATCGTGTCAGGCGGAATCGGCGTGGCCCCATTCCCCGCGCTGGCTCAGGCCCTCACGGATGCATGCGGCCGGCCTCCCGAGGTGGTTCTCGCAGCGCGCAACAGGGAACTGCTGCTCTGTGCGGAGCAGTTTGAATCGTTCGGCTGTACGGTCTATCTGGCGACCGACGACGGTTCGGCGGGAAAAAAGGCGTATGCAGCCCAGATGCTGGAGCGGTTGGCGCCCGATCCCGGGACCCGTATTTACGCGTGCGGCCCGATGGTCATGATGTCGGCCACGGCCGCGGTGGCCGCGCAGGCAGGGGCTTCATGCCTGGTGTCTCTCGAAGCGCAAATGGCGTGCGGCGACGGGACCTGTCTGAGCTGCGTGGTCGAGGCGAAAGAAGAGCGCGAAGGCGAAAAAATGGTTCGAGTATGCGTGGACGGGCCGGTGTTTGACGCAGCATTGATCGATTGGGAGGCACACAGTACGGCCTATGACCTCTGATGCCGCGACATTGGCCGTCAATCTGGGCGGTCTCCGCATGAAAAACCCGGTAACGGTGGCCTCCGGCACCTTCGGGTACGGTGAAGAGTACGGCCGGTACTTCGATGTGGCGCGTCTCGGCGCGGTAACGACCAAAAGCATCTCGCTCAAACCACGGGCGGGCAACAAACCGCCGCGCCTGGCCGAGACGCCGGCGGGGCTCCTCAACGCCATTGGCCTCCAGAACGTGGGCGTCGAACGATTTCTCTCGCAGAAGGTCCCGTATCTCCGTAAATGCAACGCCACCATCATCGCAAACATCTACGGGCATTCGCCGGAAGAATACGCGGCCCTGGCCCGGCGTCTGGAGGCCGAAGGGGCCGCGGACGCCATCGAGGCCAACCTCTCGTGCCCGAATGTGCACGACGCCCGATCCGCCCGGGGAGCGGTGCTGGTGTCTCAGGACTGCCAGGCCATTACGGAGTACACCCGGGCGATTCGCGAGGCGACCCGGCTCCCCCTCTACATCAAGCTGACTCCGAATGTCATGAATATCCAGGAACCGGCCCTGGCTGCGGAAGCGGCCGGAGCGGACGGCGTCTGCCTCATCAACACGCTGCTGGGCATGGCGATCAATCCGGAGACACGAAAACCACGTCTGGCCAACATTGTGGGCGGGCTGAGCGGCCCGGCGATCCGCCCGGTGGCCGTCAAGATGGTATGGGATGCCGCGCGCGTGCTCCGGATACCCATTATCGGAACCGGCGGAATCACCGACGCCGCCAGTGCGATCGAATTTCTTCTGGCCGGCGCGACCGCCATTTCGGTGGGTTCGATGTCGTTCCGCCAGCCGGATGCCGCCCTGCGTATCGTGGACGGCATCGCAGAATACCTGAAACGGCACCAGATCGCCGATGTAAACCAACTCATTGGAGCCATGAAACCATGACGGGACGCACGCAGCTCATTACCGGCCTTGATGTAGACACGCGCGAGGAGGCCCTGGCAGCCGTCGACATTGCGGAGGGCTGTTCGTGGTTCAAAATCGGGGCCCAGCTGTTTACGCGCTGCGGGCCGGACATCGTGCGGGCCGTTTGCGGCCGGGGCAAGAACGTTTTTCTCGACCTGAAATACCACGACATTCCCAACACCGTGGCCGGCGCATCGAGGGCGGCTGCGGCCCTCGGCGCCAAACTGTTCACCCTGCATGCCTCCGGAGGACGGGCGATGATTGCCGCCGCCCGGGAGGCCGTCGAGGGCACCGAAACCCGCATCCTGGCCGTTACAGTGCTTACCAGCCTGACGGACGGCATGCTCCAGGAGGAAGTCGGCCTGCCCGAGACAGCCGCGCAGGCCGTGCCCCGGCTGGCCCGAATGGCTGTTGAAGCCGGAGCCCACGGGATCGTCTGCTCTCCTCGGGAAATTGCGCTGGTGCGCGAGGCGGTCGGGCAGGAACCTCTCATCGTTACTCCGGGCATCCGGCCTCGATGGGCGTCTAAAGATGACCAGGCCCGCATCATGACGCCCCGGGAAGCCATGGAGGCGGGAGCCGACATGATTGTCGTGGTCCGCCCGATCCTGAAACATGAGAATCCCCCGGAGGCAGTGCGTTTAATCCAGGAGGAATTGCAGGGATGAACGAAGCTCAGGTACTCGCGTCTTTTCGGAAAGCGGGAGCGCTGCTGGATGGCCACTTTGTATACGCCAGCGGCCGGCACGGCCGGCAGTTCCTGCAAGCGGCCCGGGTTTTGCAGTATCCGGAGCTCGCGGAGCGCCTCTGCGCGGCTATTGCGGACCGCTTTCTGGAAGCGGAGGTCGATCTGGTGGTCGGACCGGCCACAGGAGGGATCATCCTCGCATACGAAACCGCCCGCCACCTGAAGTGCCGCGCCGCGTTTACCGAAAAGGAAAGCGACGGCACGATGGCCTTGCGGCGTGGTTTCCTGTTGAACAGGCGGGAGCGAGTGCTTGTCGTCGAAGACATCGCGACAACCGGGGGCTCGGTCAAGAAAAGCATGGCCCACCTCCGCGAACGGGGCGCCGTGATCGTTGGCGTTTCCGTGCTTATCGACCGCAGCGCGGGCGAAGTGGCGTTTGATTGCCGTTACGAGCCCCTGGCCCGCCTCAGCATGCAGAGCTGGGAGCCTTCGGCCTGCGAACTGTGCCAGGCGGGCCACCGCCTGATCGATCCCGACGACATCGTGCTGAGCCCTCAGTCCTGAATTGAGTCTCTGAAATCCGCTCAGCCCGTTTCGCGGGGACAATTTCGCCGCCACGCGCCGCCGGTACCCAGGTGGCTGCCGGGCGAACGCGTCAGGATCGCAATTTGACTTCACTTTCCCGCGGCGGTAGCCTCATAAGCACATGGCGGCAATCCGAAGATTTCGTTGCCGGGACGGGAATGGCAGAGTCAACGGCGGACTTTCACATTCATTCGGCTGATGATCCCCGCGATAGTCTGTCCAAGTCCATGGAAATGCTCGTCGATGCCGCGGCACAGTTGAATTTCCGTGTGCTGGCCATGGGACGGCATGAACAGGGCTCGAACTCCGGTCTCCCGGACACCCCCCGCGTTCTGCATCCAGTTTTTTTCATCGGTAAAAAAGTTCAACTTGTGTGCTGTCCGGCAGTTCGTGGTGAAGGCCTGGAACCAGCACACGTGCCCAGAGGACGACTGCAGTCATTCGGCAAGGCTGTGCCATACGAGTCACACGGCGCGCTCTCAACGCGAGGGAATGGGACGGGCAGCATATTCCCCGCATACATCAAGGAAGGAGGAAACAGGCGGTTCCAGAGGGAGAAACCGGCGGCAATCGGCAGTATCCCTTAATGACAAGGAGCAAGCGGAGTCTTACTACGGAGGAGGCGGATACCTGTGATCGAACGGATTGCAATTTTGGGGGGCAGCAGCGTTTATATACCGGAATTCATCCTTTCCCTGGTTTCCCGCAATGTAAACGTCAAAGAAGTGGTATTGATCGGCCGGGAAGGCCCCAAACTTCCTCTGGTGGCCGCCTTCTGTCAACGCCTGATGGACAGAAGCGGTTTTCCGGGAAAAGTTATCGGAACCACCGACGTGGCCGAGGGCGTCCAAAACGCCAAATATATCATCAATCACATTCGAGTCGGAGGGATGCCGGCCCGCCAGCGCGATGAGGTTCTTCCCCCAAAATTCGGGATGATCGGTGATGAGACGCTGGGGGCGGGTGGCTGTGCGAACGCATTGCGGACCCTGCCGGTAGTGCTCCAGTATGCCGAACTCATTGCCCAGTCGAATCCCGACGCCACCTTCATCAACCTCACGAATCCCACGGGCATTGTCGTGGAAGCCCTGTCAAAATACACCCAGCTGCGCGTCATCGGCGTCTGCGACCTTCCCGGCACCTATGTCCGGAAAATCTCGGATATCCTTCGCGTGCCCCCTGAAGCGCTGCAAGTGGATTACGTCGGTTTGAATCATCTGGGATGGATTCAAGATGTCAAGCTGGACGGAAAAAGCCGCATGGAGCGGATATTAGAGCAGTTGGAACACCACCAGGATGACGGGTTCGACCACGAGCTGGTTCAATTGTTCCGGATGATCCCGACGCACACGGTCGGCCTGTTTTTCCATCAGGACGCCATCCTGAAGAAGCAGCTGGCCTGCGCCCGGTCGCGCGGGGAGATTCTGCACGAGGCCGAGCAGCAGATCCTGAGATTGTATGACGATGCCACGCTGGCGGAGATTCCGGAATTGACACGCGCTCGCAACGCGGTCTGGTATGACGAAACGATAGTCCCGCTCCTGCAGATGCTGGAAGAAAAGCAGGACAGGGACCCGATTCTCTGTGTGCGGAACGACGGCGCCCTCCGGGACCTTCCGGAGGACTGCAGTGTAGAGGTGCCGGTACGGATCAGCAAGCAGGGCCTGGAACCCCGGCGGATTGGCGATTGCCCGCGCTTTTTGAGAGGGTTGTTCCACAGCGTTAAGGAAAGTGACCGGCTGATCGTGGAGGCCGTCCGGCACAAGTCGTACGAATCGGCCCTCCAGGCGCTGACCATCAACCCTCTGGTGCCGTCGCTGGATGCCGCGCGCGGATTTCTGGATCGCATTATCAGGGAAGAAAGTATAGAATTGTATTAGCTTCAACGGCTTCCGGGAGAAACGCAGGAACGCGGTGAGAGGAATGCAGCGCCGCCACGATTGGGAGTAGTCGAAAGATGCAAAAGATCATCATGTTTGTTTTCGCGATAGCGATTGCGGTTCCCGCCCTGTGCCAGGACATTCCGATTACGGGAGTCTCGGGCGTGAACCTCAGGGAGATCGCCGGAACACCCACGCTCGTTACCGTCGTGGTCAAAAGCCGTAACGCCGAGGATCCCAATCTTCAAATCACTGACCTGGGCCCCGACTATGTGAGCGTCCTGAACCCGGAGACGGGCGATCGGCACGCGTATCTGTTCACGGACGTGAAGGAAATCCGCGTTCAGGGCGGGAAGCTCGAAGCCAAACCATTCAAGCAGGACGCAGAACGCAGCCTGACCCCAAGCCAGCAGCAGCTGGTGAGCCGTGCCATTCGCCAGGCCACGGAGGTGTTTGAAGAGGAAAACCGCGATCAGCCGACCAAAATGAACGCGGCCATGGTCATTGCATCGCAAGGCGATGAAGAAGCCTTGAAATATCTCCACGAACTGGCGCGCCAGAACGATCTCGAAACGGCCCTGGGAGCCTATTACCGCCTCTATATTGCCGGCAATAAGACGCTGGACAGTGAGTTGATCGAACGGGCGCTCACCAGCGGCGACCGCCAGATTCGCGGGATTGCGGCGCGAGTCGCCGGATTGTACCGTGAACAAACGGCGGAACCGGCACTGCTCCGTATGGTCAAGGATCGCGCAGCCGACCTGTCCGCCCCGGCGGCTTTGGCGCTGGCCCGTTTGGGCAACCGTGAGGCGATTCCCACGATGCTCGACATGCTGACGGGGCTCAATGAAGAAAAAGCCAAATCCGCCGCCAAAGCCCTCGTGATTCTGAAGGGCGACAGTGTGGTCGAGTCACTTGAAGAGATGCTGGAAACCCAGACCGGACTCGCCCGGTACCGCATTATCGAGATGCTCTACCTGCTCGGCGCCCCGAAAGGCAAAGAGCTGCTGAAGCAGGAGGCGCTTCAGATTCCGACACTGCGGGTGGAAGCTGCCCTGCGCCTGGCACCGGAGGGCGACCTGGATGCCATGGAGGCATTGCGCGAGCGTTTGTCGGAGCGCTACGACATTCAGCTGGACGTCATACGGATGCGGGCGAGAGCTGCGGGCGCCTTGATTATGGGCGGCGACCGCACCCGCATTGCAGACCTTCAGGAGCTGCTGCGCCTGGATTTCCCGGATCTGAAAGAGCCCGCGGCAGGAAATTTTGTTAAAGGGATTGCATCAATTGTCACCGAGGTCGTTGTGGAGACAGACGTCCGGCCGCTCATGGACATCATGCAGCCCGTCCTGCTGAGCCCCTATCCGGAAGCCCGCGTTTCTGCAGCCTCCGCCATCATCGCCCTGGGCGATTCAGCGCTGCGGGCGCGTATGCTGGAGCAATTCCAGTCCAATTGATGACCGGGCGGCTGCGCGTACATATCCAGGGGAGAGTACAGGGCGTCGGATTCCGCTACGCCACGTACCGCCAGGCGGTGCAGAGGGGTCTCTCCGGCTGGGTACGCAATGCCGTGGACGGAAGCGTGGAGGCTGAGTTCGAGGGCGATTCGGACGCCCTGCAAACCATGCTTGATTGGTGCCGTCAGGGCCCCGTCTTCGCTGTAGTCACATCAGTTGACGAGCAGTGGGAGTCCGGGGCCCCTCTGTATGACGGATTTCAGATCCGAAGCTGAACCGGCGCAGCCTTTTGCCTACACGGCAGGGCCGCCACCCGGCTTCTTTGCAACCCAGATCATCTCGGTACTCTCCGTGGTGAAGGGGCCGCATTCGAAATCCCCAAAGACCGCTTCCGTCGCAAACTTTTGACTCTGAAGGAGTTGTTGCATCTGAACGGGAGTGATCCAGGCACGGCGCATGGGCAGAATGGCGGAGTGCAGCACCTCTCCTCTCTGGTCGACCTCGTGGAGCAGATGCTGCTCGTCAAGAATCTGATTTTCTTCATCGCACCAGGCCGAAACATAATGCGCTACATCCAGCCCGGTTCCCGCCAAAGGATACTTCCCTCCAAAGACAAGGGCGCCACGTTCACGCGCGCGGTGGGCGGCAAGGTCGCACTCGCGGGGCCGCCAGGTGTTCAATATCAGCAGGCCGCCCGGGTGCAAATGGCCAGAGACACACGCCAGGCACGAGGCACGGCACTCCAGCGTAAGCAGGTGCATGAACGCACGGTAAGGCAATATCACGAGATCAAAAAGCTGCCCGAGGTCGAATTCACGCATATCCGCCTCAACAATTCGGAGGCGCCCCGAAGTCGCGCCCACTCGCCTCTTTTTCTCCCGGCAAATGCGCAACATCGCCTTCGAATTATCGATCCCCACTACATCGACGCCCGACATGGCCATGGGGATGGCGATTCGGCCCGTCCCACACCCCAGCTCGAGGGTTTTGGCCTGCATCCGAACGGCCTGGCCGATATAGAACTCCGCCTCGCCCGGGAGTCCCGTATGAATGGCGTCGTAATAGTCCGCCCAGGGATCATAGAAGGTTTCAGTCATTCCGCTCTTCGATTCCTTTCAAAGAAGACCGTGTCGGGCCGGCATTTGGGCCTGGGCGCATGATAGGGGATTGGGCACGCTAAGGCCAGCCTCAAAAGCGACATATCCTATCGCAAATCTCTTGTTTATGCGGACCAGAATATGCTAGACTGTGCCTGCGGGTAGAGGCTGGAATTCACCAGACATCATCTTCCCCATTCGAACGGGAGGGAGCATGCGTCGGCGGAGTATCGTTTTCGCCGTTGTCCTGTTGAGCGCCTTGGCTGGGATAGGTATGGGCGTGGGGTCATATACCTTCATCTATGCCAAAGGCTTCTCATATATGAGCAACGACGCGATAATCTGTGCAAACTGCCACATCATGAAGAATCATTTTGACGCATGGGCCAAAGGCAGTCATCATGCAGTGGCGGTCTGTAACGACTGCCACACCCCACATTCGCTGATCCCGAAATACTTCGTGAAAGGGCTCAACGGATTTAATCATTCCCTTGCCTTCACGACGGGGCACTTCCATGAACCGATTCAGGCGACCGCGTTCAACCACCGGGTTGCGGAGGCGAACTGCCGGTATTGCCATGAAGATATCGTGCATCAAATTGATGTTGGCGGCGGCCGGGAACCACAAGATTGCATCCGCTGCCACCGCTATGTCGGCCATTGGGAATAGCATCAAGGGAAAATGAGGAGCACCAGCCATGAGCGAGCCATCCCAAAATGGAGACCAAAACCGGACCGGACTGCGCCTGCAACGCCTGCTCCGGCTGTCGGCCATCCTGGTGCTGTTTGTCGCCCTGGCCGCCTTCGGGGTGACCGCGCTCCTGGTAAATATTTTTGAGCGAAAGCAGGAAGCGCGCAACCCTTTCTTCCGGGTCGTTGAGCTCACGGACGAGACGGAAGATCCGGCGATTTGGGGCAAGAACTTCCCCATGCAATACGACCTGTACACGCGGACGGTGGACATGCAGCGGACCCGGTATGGAGGCAGTGAAGCCATACCGCGGACGCCGACCTCGGACGACCCCCGGACAGTTGTTGCGCAGTCCCGCCTGGAACTCGATCCGCGGCTGAAAACGATGTGGGCGGGCTATGCGTTCGCCATTGACTTCCGTGAGGAGCGCGGGCATGCGTACATGCTGGAAGACCAGATGTTTACTGCACGCCAGCAGAAGCCTCAAGTGGGCGCCTGCATCCACTGTCACGCGTCGGTGTATATCCCCTATAAGAAGCTGGGGAATGGCGACCTCATCCGGGGCTTCGAGTTGATGAATCCGATGCCGTACGCGGAAGCCCGCAAATACGTGGAACATCCGGTGGCCTGCATCGATTGCCACGATCCCGAGACCATGCAGTTGCGCATCACCCGCCCGGGCTTTCTTGAAGGGATCAAGGTGGCCAAGGCCGCGGAAGGCATCCCCAACTACGACGTGAACAAAATGGCTACCCGCCAGGAAATGCGCGCCTTTGTGTGCGGCCAGTGCCACGTCGAATACTATTTCAAAGGCGAGGAAAAGCGCCTGACCTATCCCTGGTTCAATGGGTACAAAGCTGACGACGTGCTGGCCTATTATGATTCCATCGGGTTTGAGGACTGGACCCATGCCGACACCGGCGCCCCCATGTTGAAGGCGCAGCATCCCGAATTCGAGACGTGGAACCAGGGCATTCACTCACGGGCAGGCGTGGCCTGTGCGGATTGCCACATGCCCTACGTCCGTTCAGGCGCCATGAAGATCAGCGATCACCACGTGCGCAGCCCCCTGCTGAACATCAACAATGCCTGCCAGACCTGCCACAAGGTGTCAGAGGATGAATTGAAAGCCCGCGCGGAAAACATCCAGGCCAAAACCATGGAGATGCGCGACCACAGCATGGGCGCCCTCGTGGAATTGATCGGCGCCATCCAGGAGGCTCAGAGCGCGGGCGTGCCGGCGGAACGCCTGGACGAGGCCCGTCAGGCGCAGCGCCGGGCGTCGTTCCTGATCGACTGGGTAGAGGCCGAGAACTCCACTGGATTTCATGCCTCCCAGGAAACCGCCCGTCTCATGTTTATCTCGATGGACCACATCCGCAAAGGGCAGATCGCCCTGGCGGGCCGGAGCGAGCAGGCCGCAAGCGTGATGCAATAGCCTCAGCCCGGTTTTTGCGTGACGGCCCAGGGTTGCCGGCTGCACAAGGCGGCCGGATCGCCGGATGAGCGCAGGCAGACGATTGCGCCGTCATGGGGCTGCGTTCGCAATCGAATCCAGCTCCGACCAGCGCTCATACAACTCGTCCGCGCGTTTTTCCGCCGCCTGCAACGCGGTGAGCACCGGCTGCACTTGCTCGTTCTGTTGCTTATAGAAGGACGGCTCATTCACCAGGTTCTGCAGCCGGGAGATCTCCGCCTCCGCCTGGCTGATGGCCTCTTCGATGGTTTCCAGTTCCCGCTTTTCGTGCCAGGTGAGGCGGCGCGGCGCCGTACTCTCGCGGGGCCTTCGTTTTTTGGGTGGCGGCGCGGCTGAGCCGTCCGATGCGGCCTCGGCGGTTTCTTTCCGGTAGCGCAGATAATCGTCGTAATTGCCCGCTACTTTGACCAGATTCGGCCCTTCCTCGAAGGCGACCAGATGGGTACAGATGCGATTCAGAAAATACCGGTCGTGGCTGACCACCAGGGCGCAGCCTTCAAAGCCGGCTACCATTTCTTCAAGCACGCGCAGGGTCGGCAGATCGAGGTCATTGGCCGGTTCATCGAGCACGAGGAAATTGCCGCCCGCCATGAGCTTTCGAGCCAGATCCAGGCGGCTCCTCTCTCCCCCACTCAGGTATTGCATCTCCATGTTCATAACGCTGCGGTCGAACAAAAAACGCTCGAGATATGCGGGGATATGGATGCGCCGCCCATTGATCTCCACATCGCGCACACCGTTCGAGATGAACTGAAGCACGGTGTGGGCGGGGTTCACTTCCCGGTGGCTTTGATCGACATACAGGAATTCGGTCGACTCTCCGATGAAAATCCGGCCCGCATCGGGTTCGAGCTGCCCCATGAGCACGCGAAGGAGCGAGGTTTTCCCGCATCCGTTGGCGCCCACGAGACCGACGCGCATCCCGTTCTGCATGGCCAGCGAGAAATCGCGGAAAAGCTCACGGCCGTCCAGGGTCAGCGACACGCCTTCCGCCTCCAGTATGCGTTTTCCAAGCCGGTTGGGCGACAGGATCTCAAAGGATAAGGCCTCTTGCGGCTTGCAGGCTTCGCGGGCCTCCAGCTCATCGAAGCGTTTGATGCGGGCCTTCTGCTTTGTGCTTCGGGCCCTGGCGCCCCGCAGCAGCCAGGCCAGTTCGCGCCGCAATGCGCCCTGCCGGTTGGCTTCACTCCGCGCCGCGTGCTCTTCTCTGAGTGTCTTCTGTTGCAGAAAAGACTCATAGTTCCCGCCAATGCACAGAAGCTGCTGTTTCTCAAGCTCAACGATCCGGGTGACAACGCGATCGAGAAAATAGCGGTCATGCGTGATGAGGACACAGCTTCCCGTGTATGAAGCGAGGAAATCTTCGATCCACCGGGCGCTTTCGGCGTCAATGTGGTTGGTGGGTTCATCGAGAAAGAGCACGTCCGGCTGTCTGACGAGCGTGGCGGCCAGATACACCCGGCGAAGCTCTCCCCCGCTCAGCGTCGACAGAGAGCGGTCCAGGCCGGGCACCCGGAGCGCGGTGGCCATGCGGCCGACCTCGGCCTCGATATTCCACCCTTCCCGAACCCGCAACGCGTGCTGAGCCTGCTCAAATTCAGCCTCCAGCCTGTCCCGGCGCGGCCCCGAATCGGCCGCCGCCAGCTCACCCGCAAGCGTATGGTGCTCCTCTAACAGGGAGCGGATGTCCGCAGTCGCTGCCTCAAAAACGTCCCCGACGGTCTCGCTGGGCTGGCTTGGAGTCTCCTGCTGCAAGAGGGCCGTTCGGACGCCCTGGCGGCGCGTAACCGTCCCCGCATCGGGAGTCTCCAGGCCGGCCATCAGCCTGATGAGGGTGGTTTTTCCACAGCCGTTCCGGCCGATGATGCCTACCCGGTCATTCTCGTGAATCGTGAGCGACACGTTCCGGAGAAGGACCTGGTTGCCATAGCTCTTGGTGACATTCTGAATGCCCAGCAGCGGCTGAGAAATGCAATCGGAACCCATTACTGCGTTAGAAATTGCTCCCTGCGCTGTGCAGAAACGAACACCTCTTCGAATCCGCCCGGTGTGGATGGTCGAAAATCAGAAATCTGGCGTTTGTGAGTGCGTTTGAACAAAAGCCGGCCCAATGCGCGCATCCACATTATAACCTAAAGCGAAAACGATGAAAACGTGAGCGCGTAGGGGCAGACCCCTGTGTCTGCCCGCACAATCCCACCTCGGCCGCTTCGCGGCCACCCCCGGCCGCGGGGGACATAAGAACCCGAACCGGAGAGATTGAGATGCGGCGCACCTGTCCCCCGCGGGCGGGGCTCAGCCGTGTGCCGACGAGGACGTCGGCGCACCCAGGGCACCTGTCCCCCGCGGGCGGGAGTGAGCCGTGTGCCGACGAGGACGTCGGCGCGCCCAGGGTACCTGTCCCCCGCGGGCGGGGCTCAGCCGTGTGCCGACGAGGACGTCGGCGCACCCAGGGTACCTGTCCCCCGCGGGCGGGGCTCAGCCGTGTGCCGACGAGGACGTCGGCGCACCCAGGGTACCTGTCCCCCGCTGGCGAGGCTAGCCGTGTGCCGACGAGGACGTCGGCGCGCCCAGGGTACCTGTCCCCCGCGGGGCTGAGCCGTGTGCCGACGAGGACGTCGGCGCGCCCAGGGCACCTGTCCCCCGCGGGCGGGGGTGAATCGGCGGCAGCCGATTCGGGGGTGGAGTTTTGCAGGTTGGATTTTGGGGTGTGGCTTGCAGCTCACAGCGTCCCGTCGCAACGCGCGGGCTATCCGGATGGGCAGACACAGGGGTCTGCCCCTACATTCCGGAACGCCCCAGCGTGGGGGTTGCCCCGGTACATCCAGGTCACGCAACCGCGTGGAGGTTGCCCGTATAATCCGGAGGGCTGGCTGCGGGGATTGGTTTACGCAGCGTCGAAACCCGGTCGGCCGCTTGGATTTCGAGGAATCAGTGGCGCGTCCGCTTGAAAGAGGGAGTCTTCAGACGGGATTTCCCTCAGACTCGGGCCTGCCGAAAAGAGAGCCACTGGGTTCGGCAGAGCGCGGGGAGCTTCGGCTTACGGAGCGGCCAAGCCGCGACGCCAGGCGCTCCATCTGACCCCGGAGTTCAAGAAATTCGCCCACCAGCCGGGCGAGAGTCGCCCCGATCTGGAGCGCTTCCCCCACCGCCACCGAATCCCTCTCGGCATGGGCAGAGGCCAGCAGCTGCAGGTAATCGTCAATGGCCGGCATGGGGCAATGGCTTGCTGGCGAACTTGCAGACAAACCGGGCCCGGCTCCGTTGGAATGCCCGTCGTGCGTCGTATCCACGGTGTAGCCGTGCGTTTCCAGCCACTCGTCGAGCGCGACAGCAAACGGACTGTATTGAGAACCGCGCGAGACGATGCTGCTGAGGTTGGCCGACGTCGTACCGATCGCCTCCGCGATCTGCCATACGGCCACGCCATCCCTGCGCGCAGCGGCCATGGCGCGTTGCCTGCGAATGCGCAAGCCCTCATTCCTGTACGAGACGGCACTCTTTTCATTGATTATGGACATAACAGCCTAAGTATATCACAAAGATTTCAAAAATCCACACCTGTGATTCCGAAAATCCCCAGAACCCTCAGCGGGAGTCCGGCGCGCCTCCCTCCGCTGAGAATTGCGTCAGTCAGGAAGTGATGACGAGGGCTCTATTGGAAGGGGGGCTGTTTTGTGGTGCCGGAGGAGGGACTCGAACCCTCACCCTGTTGCCAGGACCGGATTTTGAGTCCGGCGCGTCTGCCAGTTTCGCCACCCCGGCACGAGTGAATAGTATACTTGGCGGCTGGAGGGCTGTTCAATTTTCTGCCGGGCATCGCTGCGCAGATCGGGGCTCAAAAGCGGTCGAAAGGCCAGACAAAGGGGTGCCGTTTGGGAAAAATGGCGTGCAGCAGCATGCGGGCGCCGGGCGACAGAAAACACTGTTTTGCGTCGAGAAGGTCTCCAGCGTAGCGGTAGCCGGTCAGCAGGTGCATCATTTCCCCGGCGCTCAGGCTGACTTTGCTTTTTCCGGGCGTGCGGGCCAGGTCGATCGCCCCGCGGTTGGCCCGGATACGCAAGGGGACTCCATCGATAACGAGCGTGGCTTCCGTGCGCAGATCGAGGGCGTTGCTGTGTTTCAGGCAACGCTCCCATTCGGGAATCATGTGCTCAAAGGTTTCATCGAGGTCGACGAAGGCGAGCATGCCGCCCGCATCTCTGGAAATGAGGGTTTCGTGCCGCGAACGGAATTCGAGCAGGTACCGGGCCATGGGATGCGCGGGTGGACTGTAGATCCTCAGGTGCGCCAGGGACTCTTCCTCGGCGATGCGCCCGCATGCGCGAAGCACGCTGCCGCAGATGCCGAATTCGGCGACTCCAGTTTCCACAATGGCCAGATAATCGCCCATATTGCGGTGGAAGAAATAAGCCAGCACTTTGCCGCGATCGTCGGTGAGAACGCGTTTGGGGTCAGAATCGTTCCATTTGCAGAGGTAATGGGCGCGAGTGCGCACGACCGAGCACGCCAGCGCATCTTCATCGGCACTGTGGATGGCCTGGATGGCCTGAATATCGCCGAGCTTGGCCGGCCGCTCCTGCAGCGGGCAGTCAAAGGTGAGCGCTTCGAGTGTGTCGATGTCGATGATGTAGTCGGCAAGGGACGTCACAAATTTCCAGCGGTGGTACATGCCGGGCACGCCGAAGAGCATCGCGATGTGATAGCGGTGGAGGCGCATATAGCTGAGCGTATCTTCCATCAGCCGCCGGCAAACGCCCTTGTGGCGGTGCCTTTCCGAGGTGGTCATCCACCCGAGCCCGCCCATCTTGAGCCGGGCATCGCCCAGGCGCACGGTATCGGTGATCAGACGGAGCCCGCCTACGACTTCGACGCCGCGCTTGGCGATGCGGGTGTGCTCTTTGAGGTATCCCGGGTAGCGCGTGCCGCAGTCCTCCAGCCACCGCACCCCCCGGGCATAGTCGTCGGCCGAGTGGGTGGTCGCGAACAGATCGTGCACTACCCGCAATTCATCGGCCGTCTCGACGGGTTTTACAGTAATTTCCATGGATTTGCTCGAAATTGCAGCCCGAATTCCGAGCATATTCTAGCACACGTGGACAAGATGGCTCATCGTACGCGCCGGGTGGCTACTCGTGGCGCAGGGCCTCAACGGGGTCCATGTTGGCGGCACGCAGAGCGGGATACAGGCCGAAAATGATGCCGACCATCGCGGAGATGGAAAAGGCGATGAGAGGCGACCAGGGAGTGACGATGGTTTTCATGCCCGCGAACCAGGTGATCGCCAGCGGAATGGTGATGCCGAAGACGACGCCCAGCGCGCCGCCTGCACCGGAGAGCAGGACCGTTTCGACGAGAAACTGGATGATGATGTCGCGGCGTTTGGCGCCGAGCGCGCGCCGGATGCCGATTTCACGGGTTCGCTCGGTGACACTGGCGAGCATGATGTTCATGATACCGATCCCGCCGACGAGCAGGGATATGGCGGCGATGGCGCCCAGGACGATATTGAAGATACGTTTGGTGCGCTCGGCCTGGCGCAGCAATTCCAGAGGCACGACGACCTCGTAGTCGCTCTTACGGTGATTGGCAGCGAGGAGATCGCCAATGACCTGCGCGGTAGCCAGCACCTCTTCAAGGCGCGTCACCTTGACGGTTACTTCGTGCAGCTCGACGCGCGTCATTTCCCTGCTTCCGCTTTGCCGGCTCACGAGGACATCTCCAAACTGTTTTCTGGCCGCGTTGAGGGGCACATAGACGCGGTTGGGCGCCCCGCTCGCGCCGTTGGCGCTGTTGGTGGAGGGGGTGGATGCGCCATTGTCTGTTATGCGGGCAGATTTGGGTTCCATGACGCCAATCGCGCGATAGTACTGGTTGCCCACGCGCAGGGTGTTCCCGATGGCCGGGCCGATAGGGAACAGGGCTTTTTCGACGCCGGCATCCAAGACGGCCACATAGCTGCCGTCATTCATCTCCTCATCCGAAAAGAAGCGTCCCCGGGCCACGCGGTGGTTGTTCACCTGTGGATACCAGGGGACGGTGCCATAGAGGTCGCAATCGATGCGCCGCCCCCCATTCCAGGCGTCCTGGCGCATGATCCGGGCCGGCACAAGGATTTCGACGCTCGGGAGGGTGGCGCGGATACGATCCAGATCCGCATAGGTAATCCCGTAGACGAGGAGCCAGGTGCGCTTGGATGTGCTGCCCTTTTCCTCGGGCGGTTTGACGCTGCGCACAATGATGTTGTTGCTTCCCAGGCTTCGGATCTGCTCCTGAGCTTCATAGCTGGCCCCTTCGCCGATGGCGAGCATGGCGATCACCGAGCATACACCGAAGACAATGCCGAGCACGGTAAGTAATGAGCGCAGACGATGCAGCCAGAGACTTTTCAGTCCCAGTTTGATCGTGAGCTTCATCCGGCCCGCGCCGAATGCATTGCGGAGTGCCTGGCAGGCTGTGGATTTACTGCTTGAGGCCATATTGGCCTCCTGCACCGCACAGAATCTGCATCGCGAGCGGCCCCGTGGCACAGGCCATGGACAGGCCCTTATCCCGGGCTGTCTTTTCGTTGCCCTGCATGCAACTCACTCCGCGGCCGAAGCCTGCACGTTCTCCGGCGCCGGTGTCTCGGCGGGCGCCTCGCTGGGCAGCTCGCCGGGTATATTCTCCGCCGGCTTCTCACCGGTTCTGCTCGGAGTCTCCGGCTGAATCAGCAAGACCACGTCTCCCTCATTCAAACCGCTCTTGACCTCAACAAAGGCGCCGTTGAACTGTCCGGTTTCGACGTAGCGCCTTTCAGGTTCGCGGCCGAGTTGCGCGAGGTAGGTGACCCGTTTTCCTTCAAACGTGAACACGGCCTGAATCGGCACGTAAAGGACGTCGTGCAACTCTTCAATGAGGATGTCGACCTTCGCGGTCATGCCCGGCTTGAGCCAGTCATGCGATCCATCAATTACGACCGTGGTCTTGTAGACCTTCAGGTCGGGATTCAGCCAGCTGCTCTCCTCGTCGGGGAGCATGCCTATCTTGGAGACTTCGCCGGTGAGTTCCCTGTCGGCGAAGGCTTCAATGGCGATGGAGGCCTTCTGGCCTTTTTGGACCTTCTGGATATGGGACTCATGGATGTTGACCTTGAGAGCCATTTTGGTCATATCGGGAATGGTGATGATGGACTCGTTCCGGTAAACGGTTGCACCCGCACGGATCGGCTCCGTGCCGTAACGCCGGCTTTCGTTGTCGCCATAGACGACCAGCCCGGCACGCTCGGCTACGATCGTGCACTTCCCAATCTGCTCCACGAGTTCATCGCGCTGCAGTTTCTCAAGCGAATACCGGGCTTCGGCCGACTTGAGCTGAGCATCGGACTGGGCAATCTGCGAGCGGGCCTTTTTGACCGTTCGAGACAGTCCCCGGAGTGCCTCTTCGTAGTCAGAGAGCAGGGTTTCGGCCTGTTTCGGAAATTCGTAGGTGATGAAGAGTTCCTGCGCCAGTTTCGCCGATTCGAGGGCGATCTCGCTTCGGGTGACGGCCATTTCATCCTGGCGGCGCTGGGTTTCGGTAACAAAATCTTCCTGAGCCAGTTTGGCAGTCCATTCGTACGTGTCCCGTGCCGTTGAGAGGTCTTCCTCGGCGAGCAGGATGTCGGTTTCGAATTTTTGGCGTTTCTGGACGGCTTCACCCGCCAGGCGCGCGTCTTTTGCCAGCTCCAGAAAATCGAGGGCGTCCCGGATCTTTTGCGCCTCCGTGGTCAGCACGACTTCGACCTGCAGCGCCTCCATCTCCTCTGTTTCGACCTCGGAAGGGCTGGCCACTTCGGCATCGCTGGAATCGGCAGCCTGCGGCGATGGGAACTCTAAGGCCCTGGCGGCCCGGTCTTCTTCTTCAATGTCTTCTGCGGAAATTTCCTTGATTCCCAGCCGGTCGAGGAGGTCGAGGGCCAATTTCGAGCCGAGGTATTTCTCGAGGTCCATGCGCTTGAACTTGACCTGGAGTTCGGCCGCTTTGATGTCGCTTTCATTTTGCTTCAGCTGGATCTGATATTGTTCCTGGGCTTCGGTGAGACTGGCGCGGGTGCCCTGAAATTCGATCTCTTTTTGAGTGAGGCGATCTTTCAATTCGGAGGAATCGAGTTCCACGAGGACCATTTTGTTCTGAACATCTTCCTCGGTGACAAGGTAGCCCTCATCCACGATGCTGATGATCTTTGTTTCGCCCCACACCTCCGATTTGATCTCCTGCGACTCGAGGGCTTCCACTTCGCCCTTCTCGAGGATGGTGATGCGCAGGGGCCCCCGCTGAACCCGGTAGCTGATCACGCCGGCGCTTCTTTCCCGGTCGCGGGCCGCAAGGGTCACAAGCGCCAGCAAGAATACGGCGGCAGCGATGTACTTCCACCACTTACGAAACAGGGGAAGGCTCTTCCTCCACGGATTCGGTGGCAGCCTCTCCGGAATAATTGTCATCTGTGATGTCCTCCCACTGTCCGTCTTCTTTTATGAAGAGGATTCCCATATCCCGCCAGAAACTCAATCGGGCGATGGTATGCTGGACCAGCGCCGCGGTCAGTTCATTCTGAGACGCGATGAGCGAGTTCTGTGCGTCGACCTGGTCGATAGCGCTCCCGCGCCCGGCCTGAAGGAGCAGCTCCTGCTCTCTGACGCGGCGTTCATTCAACTGAACGCCGATTTCCTGGATTTGATAACTGACCTGCGCCTGCTGAAGGTTACGCCAGGCCTGCCGCACATCGAGCTTAATCAAATCGGTTGCTTCTTCCAGGGATCGCACCGACCGGGCATAATCGATGAGTGCGCTTCGGTAGGCATTGCGCTCGGCTTTTCGATCAAAAAGCGGATCGACGCTGAGGCCGATGCTGGCTTCGGCGCGGTCGAAATCAATGCTCTGGAACCGGTCCTGGCCGTAGCTGCTCGCCCGGCCTTGCGCCACAAGGGTCGCGTTGGGCTGCAGGGCATTTGCGGCAACCAGGAGCTTGCGTTCGGTATCTTCGACGCGATCGCGGGCGACCATCAGATCAAGTCGTGAGACGAGGGCAATTTCAATGGCTTGTTCGGGGGCGAGGTTGGGGTGATCCAGGCCTTTTTCACGCAGAAGCTCCAGCTCCCCCTGATCCAGCAGAATTGGCGCGTCCGTCGATAGGCCCAGCTTGATTTTGAATTGGTCGAGGCTGTCGGCGTAATTTTGCACGGACGCGATGTAGCGGTCGCGGGCCTGCAGTTCGGCCTGTTCATTTCGGCCCAGTTCAGCGACTTTAATGCGTCCGGCCTGGGCCAGCGCACGCTGCCGCTTGGCATTGTCCTGAAACGCCAGATATCCGCTCCAGTTGTTGCGTACTGCATCGCGGTTCTGCAGCACGCGGTAGTACGCATTGGCAATGTCGATTGCGAAATTCTTGCGGTATCGGGTGAACGAGCGCAGCTGATACAGGACGTTCCGCTCCGCCTGGGTCAGGTTTTCAAGAACGACGTCACGCCCGGCTCCCGACAGCAGCGGCTGAGTGACGGTCGCCTGCAGGGTCGAGGAGGTGGCCACGCGCGGGTCGCCAGTCACAAAGCGCAGGAAATTGGAGGTAAGGTCAACCGCAATGCGGGCGCCTCCGGCGAGCAGAAGGTCAAATCCGAGATTGCTGCTTCCGGTGACCGATCGCTCGTCGACGATATGGGCACGGGTTTCGCCGGCGACCCCGGTAGTAGCGGCGGCCGCCCTGACCACATCGGCGTAGCTGTTGAGCAGGGCCCCGGTGCCGCCGGTTAATTCGCCCGTACGCTCGAGGATCCTGGGCAATTCTCGAGCGACAAGGGCCGCGTCGGTCGGGCGGAGGACATCCCGGGTGGTCCGGTTGTAATCTCCGCGGAAACGGCCGGCGAAAATGGGATCGAAACGATGACGCTGGAGGGTTAATGCCAGGGCGCTTTCATACAGGGACTCTTTCTGGCTTTGATAATCCCTGCTGCGCTTCACCGCGACGCTCAGTGCTTTCTCGAGCGACAGGATGTAGAAGCCGGCCTCGTGAGGAGCGGAATCACCCAGGGTCTCATCTTCGCTCTCCAGGGTGGGCAGCCCTTCGAGCGATAGTGTTTCCTCCTGGTCGATCGTAAAATCCTGGGGGCTGCCGGGGACTTCGAGTGATTTCTCTGAGATGATGGGGTAGACTTCCGCATCAGCTTTCTCTTTGTAGCGCGATGTGGAACAACTCACTACAAGCAAGAGAGCAAGCACTGCACAGAGAAAAGCTACCCGTTTTCGGCTGTTCATTACACAATTACCCCGCTATCTCAGGCGCTGCTGCGCCCTCAGACATCACGTTTACTTCAGTCTACTATAGTCTACGCTTCCGACCCGGTACCGGGCAATTGCGGAAGTCATGATGTTTCGGGTCCCCTGGGTCCAGCACTGGTGTCGTCCGCGGCAAAATACATTCGTACGCTCTGCACGTCGCGCGCGATCTGTTCAACGAGCGCGTCGCGTGACGGGAACTTGCGTTCTGGACGCAACCGCTGGAAGAATTCGAGCTCGATACCTCCCCCGGCGATATCCCGGGAAAAATCCAGGATATGTGCCTCGATTGTCAGATCAGTATGGGAAATTGTCGGCGCAATTCCAACATTCACCGCGGCAGGATAGGATACACCTTGTATCGTCGCCCGTGCAGCGTAGACGCCCTGTGCGGGAACGGCGGTGTGATGCGGCTTGATGTTGGCCGTTGGAAATCCCAGTTGAGCCCCGATCCCCCGGCCACGGACCACCTGTCCCGCAATCGAATAGCGCCGGCCGAGCAGCTGCGCGGCCCGGTCGATATCGCCTTGAAGCAGGCATTCTCTGACCAGGGTGCTGCTCACCCGTTCTCCGTCGACTTGAATTGGCGCAACCTGTTCGACACCGATGCCCCGCCCGGTGCAGAAACTCTGCAAGAACTCAAAATTGCCTTCGGCCCCTTTTCCAAACCGAAAATCGTGCCCGACGACTACGTCTCGCGCATGGCAGCGGTTAACGACAATCTCCTCAACGAACGTCTCCCGGGACATTCCGGCCACTTGGCGGTTGAATGGGAGCACGAAGAGAACTTGAATCCCGATCTCCGCCAGGAGACGCGCCTTTTTGCGCTCATCCGTGAGCAGGTTCGGAGGCCGCTCCGGAGAAAAAAATTCACGAGGATGGGGTCGCATGGTCAAAACACACGGGGTGCCGTCGCGTTGCCGGGCCTTTTCCACGACTTCGCGCACAATGGCGCGGTGCCCCAGGTGCACGCCGTCAAAACTCCCGATGGTCAGGACGACGCCGGGATAAACGGCATCCGCAGTTCGAACATCTTCGATAATCTTCATTTGCTCGTAGTCACTCATGGCACAACACCCTGCGCGGGAGTATCCGAACGCCGAGCGCGTCGGCAGAGACTTCTCCCAGGGCCAGCAGCTCCCCGGACGGCGCGAGAATCTGGATCCACCCTTCATGTACAGGGCAATCGCCAGTGAGCGCATCGCGGTCGAGAGGGCGGCCATGTCTCACCAGGTTCAACCCCATTGGCTGGACCTCTACCCGGGGCAAGGACAGCGCCGTCTCCAGGGGGAGCAATCTCTTTGCCACCGCATCACGGGAGTCGAGGGAATCCAGGGTTGCGGCATCGGCCACCGAATAGCTTCCCACCGAAAGGCGCCGCAGACTGGCCAGGACGCCGCCACAACCGAGGCGCGTACCCGCATCGAAACACAAGACACGGGCATAGGTCCCGGTCGAACAGCGCAGCCGAAATGCCGCATCGCGTCCATCGAACGAGCGCAGGGCAAATTCATGCACAGTGACGGGCCGGGCCGGCCGATCGATGTTTTCGCCGCGCCATGCACGCTTGTAGAGCCGCTCTCCGCCAATCTTCACAGCGCTCACCATGGGCGGAACCTGTTGAATTTCGCCCGTGAACGCCGCAAAGGCCTGTTCCAGATCATCGGATGTCAACGAAGGAACCGGCCGCTCTTCCAGTATTTCACCATCGAGGTCGTGCGACGACGTCACGAGCCCGAGCCGCAGCACCCCTTCATACGTCTTGTCCATCCCGATCAGAAAATCGGAAATCCGGGTGGCCTGCCCGAGACAGAGAACCAGGAGGCCGGTAGCGGCCGGATCAAGCGTACCCGTATGGCCTACCTTTCGCGAGGCCGCGGTGCGCCGGACGTGCCGGACTACGTCATGCGAAGTGACCCCCGCAGGCTTGTCCACGAGCAGCAAGCCGTTCATAGCGTATCCTGCAGGGCTTCTCGAACGTGGCGCAGGGCGACGGCAGTGGCCTGGCGCAAGGGCAATTCGAGGGTGACGCCGGCCGCCGCGGCGTGGCCGCCACCACCGAGAGGACGGACTATTTCCGCCGAGTTCACCCCTTCCCGGCTCCGCAGACTGAGTTTGACGGTATGCGAGTCGACTTCGCGGAACAACAAGGCTACTTCCACGCCCTCGATATTCCGCGCGAAGTTGATCAGGCCCTCGGTATCCTCTTCCAGGGCCTCGGATTCGGCCATGTCTGCGGCGGTTACCGTGCCAATGGCAATGCGGCCGCCATCCAGCAGGGTAACGCTGTTCACAAAACGATTCAGGAGGCGGAACCGCGCCGGAGACATCTCATCGAAGACGCGCCGCCCGATTTCCGCAACCGGCAGGCCGGTGGCGACCAGGCGGGCCGCGATGCGATGGGTCCGTTCGGTAGTGTTTGAGTATTTGAAGCTTCCGGTATCGGTTGCCAGCGCGACGTAGGCGCATTCGGCGATCTCGCGCGTCAGGCTGACTCCGGCACAATCCATGAGGTCGATGATCAATTCGCCGGTGGCGGCGTATCGGGGATCAACCACGGCCAGGTCGCCGATGGGATCATCTTCGAGGTGGTGGTCGAGCACGATGACTTCGGTGTTCTCATCGATCAAATCACTCACCTCGCCGATGCGATCCAGCTGAGCCACGTCGACAATTACGGCCAGGTCAAAAGGCGGAGCGCAGACTTCGGGCGGGCAGATACGCTCCGCTCCCGGCAGCCAGGCGTAGCGCTTGGGAACGGGATGGGCTAGAGAGCAGACGACCTCGGGGTCATGCAGGGTGCGGATGATGTGGTACACGGCCAGCACTGCTCCAACGGCGTCGCCGTCCGGTGAGACATGGCTGGTCACGAGAATGCGTTTCGCCTGGCGAATTCTCTGCAGAATTTCCGCCAGCTTACTCTGCGGCATCCCTGTCGTCCTGTTCTTCCGCATGGATTTCCTTGAAGATCTCCTCCAGACGGAACGCATCGTCCACGGAGGTATCTTCAAAAAAGCGGATTTCGGGCGCATGGCGCATGCGCAGACGGCGGCCGACCTCGCCGCGCAGCCAGGTTGCGGAGCGCCGCAGGGCGGCCAGGGAGGCTTTGCGCTGTTTGGATTCGCCCATAAGGCTGACATACGCATTGGCATAACGCAGGTCGGGCGACATGCGCACATGCATCACCGATACAAAACCGATGCGGGGATCTTTCAGTCCATGCGTGAGCAGGTGGGCGATTTCCTGCCGAACCAGTTCTCCGACGCGCTTTTCTCTGCCGTGGCTCATAGTCTAAAGCATTTCGATAGCGATGTTTGTGACTTCAGCTTCGCTGCATGTCGCGGCGTAGCGTCCGATCTCGTTAAGCTGGGTATTCGCAAAGCGGCTTTCGCGGGCAACCACACAGACGGCCAGCCGGGCCCGCCGCCATTCATCCAGGAAGTCTACCTCCGCGACCGACGCATTGTACCGGTTTCGGATGCGGTCCTTCAGGCTTTTTACCACCCGGCGTTTGTCTTTGAGAGAACGCGCGCCGTGAATAAGCAGATCCAATGTCAGCAACCCGATGGTCAATGGAATGCCTTTGTTCTATGAGGCGCAGGCCGTCGGGCTACTCCAGCTTCTGCGCTACCTGCTCGAGGCGGTACGCTTCGATGATGTCGCCCACCTTGACGTCCTGGAAGCTCTCCAGCACGATGCCACACTCGAACCCTGTAGCAACGCTGCGCACATCGTCCTTTTCCCGGCGCAGCGAGGCAATCCTGCCTTCGTACAGAACCACATCATTCCGGACGACACGGATAAGTGAGGCGCGGCTGATCTCACCGTCCTGCACATAGCAACCGGCAATGTTCCCGATGGCGGACGATCGAAAGATCTCGCGAATCTCCACATGGCCGGTAACGACTTCCTTCGTTTCGGGAGTCAACAGGCCTTCCAGCGCCTTCTTCACCTCGTCGATCACTTCATAAATGATGCGGTAGGTTCGGATATCGACGCCTTCCTGTTCCGCGAGCTTTCGCACCCGCGGGTTGGCGGTCACATGGAAGCCGATAATGACGGCGTCGCTTGCGCTGGCCAGGATGACATCGGACTCATTGATGCCTCCCACACCGCTGTGAACCAGCTCCACTTTGACGTCTTCGTTGCCAAGCTTCAGCAGGTTGCTTTCCAGTACATCGACCGAGCCCTGCACATCGGCCTTGATGACGACGTTCAAAACGTGGCGTTCACCTTCCTTCAGGTGCTTATGGAAGTCTTCCAGGGTGATGCGGCGCGCGGTCGCTCCCTGCTTCAGCTTCGCCCGGTCAATCCGTTTCTCCGCAATCGCCCGGGCAATGCGTTCGTCGTCTACAACGACAAACTGGTCGCCCGCGGTGGCCACGTCATTAAACCCGAGCACAAGCACCGGGGTCGCAGGAGGCACGTTCTCCACTTGCTCTCCTCGCGAATTGATCATCGCGCGTACGCGGCCGTAGGTCTCGCCCGCGAGAAACACATCGCCCACGTGGAGCGTGCCGGTTTGCACCAGGACCCAGGCCACGGGGCCCTGCCCTTTGGAAAGTTCGCTTTCAACCACGGCACCGCGGGCTTTCTTTCGAGGATTGGCCCTGAGCTCGAGCATCTCCGCTTCCAGGACGAGCATTTCCATCAGGGTATCCACGCCCTCGCCCGTTTTCGCGGAGATGTTCCGGATGATCGTCTTGCCGCCCCATTGTTCGTCTACGAGGTCGTATTTCACCAGCTCCTGGCGGATGCGGTCGGGCTGGGCCTCCGGTTTGTCGCATTTGTTGATGGCGACCACAATGGGAACCTCGGCGGCCCGGGCGTGGTCAATAGCCTCGACGGTCTGAGGCATGATGCCGTCGTCCGCGGCGATGACCAGAACAACCACGTCGGTGGCCTGTGCGCCGCGGGCGCGCATCTGCGTAAAGGCGGCGTGACCGGGCGTGTCCAGGAAGACAACCCGCCCGCCTCGAATCTCCACGTCATAGGCCGCGATATGCTGGGTAATGCCGCCGACCTCGCCCTCCGCGACATGGGCCCGCCGCAGGTAGTCGAGCAGGGTCGTTTTGCCGTGGTCCACGTGTCCCATAACCGTGACGACGGGCGGTCTGAGCACCAGATCCTCGGGCGCATCGGGCTCTTCGGCCATGATTTCTTCTTCGCCTGGGATGGCACTGCGGACTTCGTATCCGTGGGCTTCCCCGATCTGGCGGATAAGGTCGAACGAGAGGCTCTGGTTTTTATTGGCCAGGATGTTGTGCTCCATGAGCTCCAGAATGACGTCGCTCGTGGCCATATCCAGGGCTTCGGCCAACTGCTCCACCGTCATGGTCTCATCGACTTCGATGATGTGCTTTTCAAAGATCTCATCAACGGCACTGCCCAGTTCGTCATCTTTGTCGCGCTTTTTACGGCGCTTTTTAATCTGCCCGGTTGGTCCGGCGGCCTGGAACTCGCGTACCTTCGCGGCCGCGTCCCGGCGCATGGCTTCTTCCGCACGCTGGCGTTCGACTCTCTTCTGACGCTTGCGCGCGGTCTTTCCGGTGACGGTGCGCTTGGTCGCAGGGGCAGCCGTGGCGGCCGTCGTGACCGTTGCGGCCAGTTCTGCCCGTTGTTGCCGCTTGCGCGCCATGCGTTCTTCAGCGCGCCGCTTCACCTCGGCCACCACCGCGGGGTCGGGCTTGACCATCGCCCGGGCCGCCTCGCGCGCTTTGCGCGCTTCTTCTTCTTCCTGATGGCGCTCCGCTTCAGCGAGAATGGCGCTCTCAAGTTCCGCCTCGTCGTCTTCAAATACGGGCGTTTCTTCCAGGACGGCATCCAACTCTTTCACACGCGTTCCGTCGGCACGGATAATCTGGACGACGTCCTCATGGTCGACGGCCCGCCCGATCAGGATGTCGGGCTCGGTCGTTCGCGCGGGCTTTTTAGCTGCCGCTTTCTTGGGGGCAGCTTTTTTCGTTTCAGCCTTCCCGGCGGCCTCGGCCGCCGCCGCCGGAGCCTCCTCCTCGGCTTCAGGGCGCAGGATTTCCACCAGGGGCGATTCTTCGGGTTCGTCCTCGCTCTTCTTTTTCTTCGCGGCGGCTTTCGTGGAAGCGGCTTTCGCTTTGGTCGGCGTCTTCTTGGCTGCGGGCTTCTTTTTCGCGGCCAGCTTGCGTTTGGCCGCCGCCTTCTTCGCGGCGGCTTGCAGGCGTTCCGTACGTTTCCGGGCCTTCTCTTCTTCATCGAGCTTCTTTTGGCGCACCCGTTCGGCAACGGAAGGGTCGTCGTCAACGTCGATGAGCAAGTCGCACTGATCGTCGGTCAACTCGCTGTCAACGCTCTCGACCTCCATCAGCATGAAGCGGAGTTTTTCAAGGGCTTCCTCCGCTGTCATGTCCAGCCGTTTCGCCAAGCTCGCTACTGTCTGCATTAAGTCTAACTCCTGAAGAACCTTACTCTTCGCATTGCATCAGAAACGCCTATTACATTACAGATCTCCCCGTGTCGGTTCGTTTGAGGCAGGGCCATCGGCATCCGCCTCCTCCTTCAACGGTTCGTCTTCATCCACATCTGCCGTCTCATCTGTATTCAGAGGGGGGGCGTCTTCCGGCGGGGCGCCCGTCGAGCCGGCGTCCGGGGCGGCGCCACCCGTCAGTTCAACATCGCTCTTGATATCGATGTTCCAGCCCATAAGTTTTGAGGCCAGGCGCGCGTTCTGCCCCCGTTTTCCGATCGCCAGCGACAACTGGTCATGAGGCACGACCACCAGAATTACCCGGTTGGTTTCATCCACGGAAATGTCCAGGATATCCGCCGGATTCAGTGCGTTGGTGCTCATTTCCACCGGATCTTCGCTCCAGCGGACAATATCGATCTTCTCGCCGCACAGCTCCTCAACAACCGCGCGAACCCGCGACCCTTTCATGCCTACGCACGCGCCGACCGGGTCTACGTTAAGATCGTTGGAGTGGACGGCGATCTTGGTGCGGTTGCCGGCTTCCCGGGCGATCCCTTTGATCTCGACGGTACCATCGTAAATTTCGGGGACTTCCAGCTCAAAAAGCGCGCGCACCAGGTCGGGACAGGCGCGCGACAAGACCACCTGAGGGCCGCGGGGAGACTTCTCGACTTCGACAAGAAACGCGCGGATGCGGTCTCCGGGTTTGAAGTTCTCCCGGGGGGACTGTTCCCGGAGCGGCAGAACGGCGTCGGCCCGGCCAATGGAGACGATAATATTGCCGTGGCTGATGCGTTTCACCACGCCGGTGACCATCTCGCCTTCCCGCTGCTTGAACTCGTCGTACACATTTTCACGCTCAGCGTCTTTGAGCTTCTGAATGATGACCTGTTTGGCGGTCTGGGCTGCGATACGCCCGAAATCCTTGGGCTCCGCCGGTACTTTGAGGCGGTCACCGACACCCGCCTCGGGATTCATGCCCTGGGCCTCTTCGACGGTCATTTCCCGGGTGTCGTCGGTCACGCTTTCCACGACTTCTCGAATCTCGTATACCTTGAAGACGAGCGAGGCGGGATCCACTTCAACGACGATTTCGGCCTTGGGATGGAAGCTCTTTCGCGCGGCACTTTCGAGTGCCGTGCGAATGGCTTCCAGCAGCTTGTCGCGATCGATGCTCTTTTCCGCTTCGAGCTGCTGTAAAATCACCTGCAAATTTGCATCAGCCACAATCGCCTCACTTCCCAGCGTGTTCAGCGGTCAAGATTCGCTTTGCGGACATTTTCCAGATGGACGCTGTACACGGCGCCATCGCTGGCGACGTCGAGCATCCCGTTGTCAAATGCCTGCAACAGTCCCTTGATCCGCTTACGCCCGTTCACCGGCATATGCGTCTTCACGATTACCGGTTCTCCAATAAACCGCACGAAGTCCTGCGGCCTGCGTAGCGGCCTGTCAAACCCCGGCGAGGAGACCTCGAGAACATAATTGCCGTCGATAAAGTCCTCCGCATCCAGTATGGGATCAACCAGCCGGCTTACCGTCTGGCAGTCATCCAGGCCGATTCCATGTTCGCTATCAATGAAGAGGCGCAGCGTCTGCCTGCCGCTTGGGCCGCCAAACTCCACCTCAATCAATGCATACCCGTGCTGCGCGATGGGGCCTTCAAGCGTCTCCCAGGCACGCTTGATCACATCTTCGCGAACCAAAATCAAACCCTTCTGCCACAAATAGTTAGCTTATCGTGGGCGCTCCAGGCCGGCTGGACACACCAAACCCAAGCCGGGCACAACCAAAAAGAGTGGGCGCAAACCCACTCTTTGGTTACCCGCGCTGAAACCAGAAAAGTGTATCACAGGAGCCTGTCTGGATGCAACCGCGTTTGAGCGGGTTGAATTTCCCAAGCCATGAAAAATCCATGAGTTACGCTCACGGCTTCAACGCGGAGACATTTGAGGAAAGGTTCCGGCTAGAGCATCACCAGCGCCATATTGCGCGCCAGTTGGTCGCCGCGGCGGTATGAAAAAAAACGGCCGTCCTCGATCGTGCAAAGCCCGGCCTGGTAAATCTGCCCGTCCGGCACGCCTGCAGCCTGTAGTTGCAGGCGATTGGTTTCCCAGAGATTCAAAAACCGGCCCCGGCAGGGCCAGCCCGCGCCCGCCCAATCGGCCGCGAGGGCTTCGGAGACCTCATAACGCGAAGGGCCCGCGGAAGGGCCGATGAGGGCATGGACGCCACGGGGCGGCACTCCGAAACGCTCGCCCATCAGGGCAATGGCCCTCCCTGCGATATTTTCGCGAGTCCCCTGGCGCCCGGCGTGCACCAGTCCCGCAGCCCCCTCATCGGGCGCGAAAAGAAACACGGGCACGCAATCCGCGATGAACACGGCCAGAGGAAGCCCAGGGAGCGCCGTAAGTATCCCGTCCGTGGCGGGGAGCGCCTCATCGCGCCGCAGGGCGCCGCGGCCCCGCTCTGTTTCACCCGCCACCGCGATGGCAAGGCCGTGTACCTGCTGGCCGCACACCAGGTGCTCCGGCGCAATGCCGAGAGCAGTACAACAGACCTCGCGGGGGGAGCCGGGGCCCGAGAGGCGGCAATCCCCGTCGCAACGCTCTGTCATTGCAGCGACGCGCAATCCCAGGGATTCTAATTCAGGAAAACGGATCACAGGATATACTTCGTCAAATCGCGATCTTCTGCGATTTCAGCCAGACGGTTCTGGGCGTCCTCCGCGCTCATGCGCACATGCATACCTTTTTTCTCAGTTGCATCAAAGAGCAGGTCTTCCAGGAGATATTCGAGAATGGTGTGCAGCCGCCGGGCGCCAATATTTTCAGACGATGCATTCACTTTTTCGCACACCGAGGCCAGAAGATCGATGCAGTCATCGTCGAACTCCACGGTGACGCCTTCGGTGGCCAGGAGGGCCTGATACTGCCGGATCAGCGAGTTTTCAGGCTCCCGCAGGATGCGTTTGAAATCGTCCAGTCGCAGGCTGTTCAGCTCGACGCGAATGGGAAACCGGCCCTGCAGCTCGGGGATCAGGTCCGACACCTTGCTCATGTGGAAGGCGCCTGCCGCGATAAACAGGATATGGTCTGTCTTGACCGGTCCAGATTTGGTTGTGACGGTGCTGCCCTCCACAATGGGCAGGATATCGCGCTGTACACCTTCCCGGGAGATATCCGGTCCGCTTCGCGGGGCGCCGTGGCCCGCGATCTTGTCGATCTCGTCCAGGAACACAATGCCCGCATTCTCCGTTCGGTGGATGGCTTCGCGCACCACCGCGTCCATATCCAGAAGGTTCTGGGCTTCCTCCTGCTCCAGAATTTCACGCGCCTCGGCCACGGTGACCCGGCGCCGTTTGGTCCGCTGGGGCATGAAGCGCTCGAACATCTCCTGAATATTGAAGCCCATTTCCTCCAGACCTGCGTTGGAAAAGACCTGCATTGTCTGTGGACTGCCGGTCTCCCGGACCTCCACGTCGATCTCCCGTTCGTCGAGGTCTCCAGCACGTAGTTTGGCGAGCAGGATCTCGCGGGTGCGCGCCTCGGCATCGGGCTCGGCGGGAGCGGCGGCCGGCGCTTCATCGCCCGCCCCGAGGTCCCCGGGGCGATAGACCTGCCGCGCCGCGCTGGGACGGGGCGGCAGGAGGATGTCCAGCAGCCGCCATTCAGCCGAGGCAGCCGCTTTCGGCCGGATGGCCTCGACCATTTCCTCCCGCACCATATGTACCGCGACTTCGGTGAGTTCGCGGATCATAGATTCACAATCCCGGCCGACATAGCCGACCTCGGTAAATTTCGAAGCTTCCACCTTAATGAAGGGGGCGTCGGCGAGTTTCGCCAAACGCCGCGCGATCTCGGTTTTACCGACGCCGGTGGGCCCGATCAGGATGATGTTTTTCGGGGCGACTTCTTCGCGCAGCGCATCGTCAAGCTGCTGCCGGCGCCAGCGATTGCGCAACGCGATCGCTACTTTCCGTTTAGCGGCATCCTGCCCGATGATGTATTTATCGAGTTCCGCAACGATTTCTCTGGGTGTCAGCGACATCATAAGCAGCTCCAGACGTATTTAGCCCATTTTGCAGACGCGGCGGACATGGCGTTCCCCTTCCGAGAAAGGGGTCGCCAGCCAGACGTCAATAATTGCCAGGCTCTCCTGCAATGAGAGGATCCGTTTGCCAAAACAGAGGACGTTGGCGTCGTTGTGTTCCCGGGACAGACGCGCCATTTCCGGGGTCGCACAGACGGCCGCGCGGATGCCCCGGTTGCGGTTCGCCGCGATGGACATGCCGATGCCCGTGCCGCACATGAGCAGACCCACATCGGCCTCGCCGGCGAGGATCGCGTCACATACGGCCTGGGCCTGATCCGGGTAGTCCACGGATTCGGCGCTGTTTGTGCCACAATCGACAACGGTGTGGCCCAGTTCCTGCAGGTGCCGCACGATCTCCGGTTTAAACAAAGGCGGCGGCCCTTCCATCGCAGCGTGATCATTGCCAACAGCGATTCTCATGGCGTGACTTCCGTCTCCCCGGGCAGATCCTGCCCCTAAAACCACTCTGAAGTTGCCCGCAGCGCATACAGGCTATCCAGCCGATAGCCGCTGCCCGGGCCACATTTTCCAAAGATCCATACTTTCGCGCCGGTGCAGAGGCCTTCATTCACCCTGGGGCCGCCTCTCACAGCACTCGGCAGAATTCACGCGTTTGCCTTCGCTGCCAACGCCCTCCCGCACCGTCGTGCAAAGCACGAAATGACGAGTATAGCTGTGCACCACACGGAGGTTCCAGAACAGAATTACAGGAATGCCTGCAGTGCGTGTTCAGGGATGACGCCTTCGCGGAGCACCCGGCCGGTTTCCGGGTCGAAAACCGTGGAGGGCGGGCCACTCGGAAGTGTTCCACCGTCGATAGCCACCGCGATGTCTTCCAGAGTCAGTTCCGTCACGGAACGGGCGGGCGTGCCCCCAGAAAAATTTGCGGATGTCGAGGTGATCGGGCCCCCAAACCCGCGGCAAAGCGTCCTGGCCGTATCGCAGGAAGGACACCGTACACAGAGCTTTCCATCCGGTCCCAGGAGATTTCCTGAGAGGCCGGGGACCGCCGGCAGCAACAGGCTCAACGGCCCTGGCCAGAAATGCTCGGCGAAGAGGCGCGCACGTTCGGTCAGCGGGCCCGTGAGCCTGTCCAATTGAGCGGTATCGCCGATGATGAGGAGAACGGCCTTCCCCTGCTCCCTGCCCTTGGCCTGGAACAGGCGCTCCAGGGCGCAGGCATTGAACGGGTTGACTCCGAGGCCGTAGACGGTCTCCGTCGGGTAGGCAATGAGGACTCCCCGCCGCAGGGCCTCTACCGCGGCATCAATCCCGCCGGCTGTTGGAGGAACCACGTGCATCGAGATCTTCCAGGTACTGCCGCAGCCTTTGAAAAGCGCGGGCACGGTGACTGATGCGCTGTTTCACGAGTGCGCCGAGTTCTGCGAACGTCTGGTCGTAGCCTTCCGGGATAAACAGCGGATCGTAGCCGAAACCAGTTTGTCCTCGCGGTTCCAGGGCAATGCGGCCTTCCACAGCGCCCGTCTCCACGTGCGACCCCCCGTCGGGATGCACGAACGCCGCACAGCAGACAAAGCGTGCGGTCCGCTGGGCCTCGGGAACCATCGCCAATTCGTTCAGGAGCCGCCGGTTGTTGTCGTCATCGGTAGACCCCGGTCCGGCGTATCGCGCCGAATAGATGCCCGGTGCGCCATCCAGGGCATCCACCACGAGCCCGGAATCGTCGGCAGCACAGCACCACCCAGTTGCGTGGCAGTAATAGGAAGCTTTAAGCCGGGCGTTTTCCTCAAAGGTGTGACCGGTCTCTCCCGGCTCGGGCAGCGCGGGGTGATCGGCCAGGCAGCGCACTTCCCACGGCAGCCCCGCGAGAATCTCTCTCAATTCAGCGGCCTTGTGTGTGTTGGTGGTTCCGAGCAGGAGGATCTCAGGCAAGTTCCAGGGCCTCCCGCTGCAGGGCGAAAAGCTGCTCGCACCCGCCACTGGCCAAGTCAAGCAGTTCCTGGAAGTGCTCCCGGGGAAAGGCCTCCCCCTCCGCTGTCGCCTGCACTTCAATGAGGTAACCGTCACTCCGGCAGACAAGGTTCATATCCACATCGGCGGCGACGTCTTCTTCATAACAGAGATCCAGGCGAGTCTCTCCGTCAACCCTGCCCACGCTCACGGCCGCGCATTGGCCGAGGAGGGGCATTTTGGCGATCCCGCCCGTATCAAACAGGTGGCGGATTGCATCGTGCAGCGCAACATACGCGCCGGTAATCGCCGCGGTGCGGGTGCCGCCATCCGCCTGAATCACGTCGCAGTCCAGGGTGATCTGCCGTTCTCCGAGAAAGCTCATATCGACCACGTTGCGCAGCGACCTGCCGATCAGGCGGCTGATCTCTTTGGCGCGCCCGGCGTTGAAAGACTCCCGGGACGTTCGCGTATGGGTTGACCGGGGCAGCATGGCGTATTCCGCGGTGATCCAGCCATGCCCGGAATCGCGTAAAAACGCGGGCACCCGGTCTTCCACGCTTGCGGTACAGAGGACTTTCGTGTTCCCGTACGACACCAGCACGGCGCCTTCGGCGTAACGCGTAAACTGACGCTCGAACAACACCGGGCGCAGCGCGTCATTCGGCCGGTTATCAGGGCGCATGGACAACTCTATTCCTGCTCCTTCGGACTCTCGAGCTCACCGGCCTGCGACGCGTCTCCAGAAGAAAGCCCGGCCGGACTCGAAGATGGCGGCGTGGCCCGCATCTTCTCTTCCGCCGCCGCCACCTGGGTTTCTTTGGTGTCGCGATGGTATTTGTTGATGAGATTTTCGAAGACCGGGTCCTCGCGCAGAATATCGACCGCGCGCTGGAGCTGCGTGTCTTCGACACTGCTTTCCGTAGCGGCGTCGCCGGTAATGGTGCCATGATTCTGGCCGTTGCGCCGCTTGCCCGGGTCACCAATGAAGGATTGCCGCATCTGGTCGAGCAACTGCCGCTGGTGAGCCTCCGGCATTTCGAGCTCGACGTCCGGAAGGATGCCCTGTTTGTGAATGGTGACTTCCGCGGGCGTGTAATACAGGGCGGTCGTGAGCCGGAGCGCGCTGCCGGCCGGGCGCCGCAACGGGATAATGGTCTGAACGCTCCCCTTGCCAAAGGTCCGTTGCCCGACGATGATCGCCCGTTTATGGAACTGGAGCGCTCCGGTGACGATTTCCGACGAGCTGGCGGTGAACTGATTCACAAGGATCACCAGTGGAAATGAAATGGGCTCCGCGGGCCCGCCCTTGGTATAGAGCATCATGTCTTCTCTCAGTTCGCCCGTATCGAGGTCACGTTCCTTTGTGTACGTCACCAGGGTATTGGCTTCAAGAAAGAGGCTGCACACGTCTACGGACGAATCGAGAAGACCGCCGGGATTCCAGCGCAGGTCCAGAACCAGCGATTTCATCCCCTGGCTGTCCAGGTCTTTGAGGGTCTTACGCAGTTCGTCGTCCGTGGTGCGTTTGAAGTCGCTCAGCCGCAAATAACCGATTCCGCCCTCCAGTACGCGGGCTTCGACAATGCTCTCCAGCGGGATCGTGCCCCGCTTGATGTCCACTTCAAGGATTTCATTTTCACCGTTGTCGGCGGCAGCGGGGCGGAGCAGCGTCAATTTAACGACGGTGCCGCGGGGGCCTTTGATCAGCTGCGCTGCTTCGGCCAGGCTCATGCCCTTCGTCGCCACCCCGTCGATGCGGATGATCCGGTCGTTGGCATGGACTCCGGCCTCGGCGGCCGGGGAACCTTCCAGCGGCTGAAAGATCATGATGTTGCCGTTCTCGTCGAGCTGAATCGTCACGCCGATACCGTCAAACTCGCCCTGGGTCTCGTCCGTGAGTTCCTTGTAGACATCGGGCGGAATATACGAGCTGTGTTCATCCAGCGCGTTCATCATGCCCTTGAGCCCGCCTTCCACCACCTCGTTCAGGTCGGGTTCATAGACATAGCTCTTCAGGATTTCGTCAAGGACGTTTCCAATGGGTTCGATCTGGGTAAACACATCAATGTCGGATTGCTGCGCGAAGATGCGGTTCACGAAGCCGTTGGTCAGCAACAATCCGAGAAAGAGCAAAAAGCACAGCAGACCCAGGAATTGCGTCTTCGTATCGCGCATGTAGTATCTCCAGTCGGCAAACATCCAGACTTCGCACGGGTGAAAAAGACCTCGGGCGCCCGCAGTAGGCCCCGACGCCCACATGAATTATGATACCAGACGCCCGTGTGTATTGCGAACCGGCCAGGTTGATTGGAGCAGCGCAACACGCCTCGGTAAAGCATCGATTTTCAATGCCTTGCCGGAAAACGGCAACCGGCGGAACCTGTGTTGCCTGGTCAAAAGGCCCGAAAACAACATGTGGGCGGCCCCCATACGCCGCCCGCATGTTTTTCAGCCAGCCGCTCGCTCAGGATTCAGGGAGTATGCTCATGATGGCTGCACTCATGAAGCATGAGTCCACCCTGGTCGCAGGGGAATTCTCCCGGATAACGTACAAACTCAACATGCCCATCCATGTAAAGGACGTTGCTGCCGCCGGGGATATGATTGAAGTGGCTGGCATCTTCGGCAACCTGATCCCACATGACCGCGATCGCCGATTGCGCCTGGGCGCTGCCGGACGGATTGTTGATGTCGGTCACCATGAACCGCTCGATGCCCTCGCGAAGCCGGTAGAGCGTGTCCTGCCCCTCCATGGCGGCGAACAACTTCCAATCCTGGTCAACGCGGGCGGGATCCGCCTCCAGAGCGTTCTCCACAAAATCCGTCAGGTTGTCATGGAACAGTGCGTAATCTGTGCTGACGAGACTGTAGGTAAGCGCCCAGCCGTTGTAGGAATAGGGATGACCGGTAACTTCACAGGGTTGCACCACGCCATCCGGGGCGCCGCCATAGGGTGCATAATGGCCAACCGTGCGTCCTTCGTCCCAGAGCTCCAGGGGAGTTCCGCCGTTGGCCGCACTGGGACAAATCAATACATTGAGGTCCGTCAGATATTCCGGGTAGACCTCTTCCAGGGCCACGGCCTGTTCAAACGGCAATTGCACACCCGCGCAATCAAAGATCATCATGTGCGGGAATTTCTCTCCTTTCGATTCGTTGGCGTACATTTTGAAAATCAACCCCATCTGTTTGAGGTTGTTGGCGCAACTGGCACGACGGGCGGATTCCCGGGCGCGAGCCAGGGCCGGCAGTAGAATCGCGGCAAGAATGCCGATGATTGCGATCACCACGAGCAGTTCGATCAATGTAAATCCTCTGTTTCGCATGAGTGCACACCTCGTATGTCGGTTTCAGGTATGAAATTCGGCTTCAGACAGAAATACGGCGAGAGACCTTCCGGCTCGCGCCCCAGAGCGCCCGGAAAGACGGGAGGCCGTACGGATGCAGCTACGCAGTAAGTGGAGGCCCACGCAGGAAAAAGAAGCTGCAGTACGGAAAACGGAAAAGGACCCGGAGCAGCATTACAGCCTGGGCAATGCGCCGCAGGAATAAAAAAACCGTCCGCATCGCGCAGGCGAGCCCGGGCGTCAGAAAGAGGGCACAGAAGGCGCAACACGGGTCTTGTTCATGATGAGCGTGAAGAAAAGGAACGAAAAAATGCACGAGCGCAACGGCATAAAGCGCCACCAGCAGAACGGCAATGCCATTGCGAAAAAACCTACCGCTCTTTTTACCAATGAGTGCCATAGGAACAGCATCAACAGGGTTATGAAAACCGTATACCCCAATTTTATCTTAATTTATCCTATTGTCAATACCTCGAATCGCGCCATCTAAGATCTTACCGGAGATGGTATCGTCCTGCCATTTGCGATCTTACCGGAACATGGAAGGCAAGGCGATGTCAGGAGAACGGATTTTGGATGCATTGAACACGTATCGGAAGC
>Ga0255345_1000373_pt1 | contig 75579 bp, 54 predicted proteins | sample wastewater_treat_6_FD_192415 | JGI IMG/M metagenome (GOLD analysis project Ga0255345, IMG submission 192415) | Wastewater microbial communities from Lulu Island WWTP, Vancouver, Canada - plant20 | ecosystem: Engineered > WWTP > Wastewater > Unclassified | place: Canada: Vancouver, British...
GGGGCTTGGAATAGTCGGGTATTACGCGATCCGGCCATGGCTTGCGCGTTTGAAATCGGCGCTGCCCAAGTATGCGCGGGCGATCTTCGGAGTCGCAACCGCGTTTCTGTATTTTCAGATGTTACTTTTTGGGTTCATATTTTTCAGGGCGCAGTCGGTCGGCGGCGGATTTCATATATTGTCCAGATTGCTGCAGGATTTTTCGCTGCGGCCGGAGGATGCGCCGCTTGTCGTGAATTTTTTTATGTTCGCGCTGCCGCTTTTGCTTATGGAGCTGTGGCAGTATCGCAGCGGAAGCGTGATCTGCTACGCGAAGTCCCGTTTCTGGATAAGGGTTCCGGTCTATCTGGTGCTGTTTTATTTGATCCTCCTCTTTGGAGTCAGCGATGCCAAGGCGTTCATATATTTCCAGTTTTAAGCGCCTGCCGTGGGCCGTCATCATCGCCTTTTTGCTGATGGTGCTTGGGCAGAATCTCGCCTTCAACTCGAAGGCCTTTTGGGCCTATTTCTACAGGAACAGCAGCCCGAGGACGGACGATGCCTTTCGATTCGAGGCGGTGGCTAGAAACTCCAGGCGGGGGGCTGGGTTCTTCTTCCTCGGCGCGAGCCAGGCGAGGGAGAACGTAGATACGAGGATGCTCAAGAGGGAGTTCGGCTCCGAGGGGATTCGCTTCTACAACCTCGGCATTTCCAATGCGCACGCTATGGATCTGTACATGACGATCGACCGCGTCCTCGATGCGAGGCCGACCCATATCGTTCTGATATCGGATTTGAACATGATCTCCTCGCGGTACATGTATCCGAAGTTGAGGCCCTATTTCAATCACGATGCGATTCCCGCGATAGTTAGTCATCTCGGATTTCGGGAGGTGTGGAGGGAAAGGGTGGAATTTTTGCACTCCTTTTTGGGGGAGATGTTCCCGTTTTACAGGTTTCGCGAGTCGATAGGAAGGATCATGAAAGAAGAGGTTTTGATATTGGCCGGGATGTCGAAGCGCAAGCCCTTCCTGAGGTTCGCTTATTCGAAGAGGATGAACGCCTTCGATGAGAAAATTTTAAATGAGCGCCTGGCCGAGCAAAGTCAGGGGAGGGGGGCGCGTCCCGAAGAAGTTTCTATGAACGAGTGGATGCTTGAAAGCTGCGTGAAGAAGATAACAGAGATGGGAATTCCGCTTCTGGTTATAGATGCGCCGTATTACCCCGGGGTGAAGGAGGGATATTTTTCGAAGCTCTTCGCGCCGTATCACTCCTTCATGATCCTACTGTCGGAGAAGTACGGGTTTCCATATTTTTCGGACGCCGACCTGAACTTTTTGGAAAGAGAGGATTTCGTCGATCACACGCATCTCACGAGATCCGGGCGCGTCAAGTTCACGAAGTTCATCTCGGAGCTGATACGGGAACGCAAATGGTTAGCGAAAAAGAACCGTGACTTGTGACTCGTGACTGGTGAACGGTCGGAACCCCGCGGTAGCGGCGGCTTACAGCGTGCGGGAATGACAGTGTGGTCGTCATCCCCGAATCTTAATCTTCATCTTCATCTTCATCTTCATCTTCATCTTCATCTTAATCTTGATCCTGATCTTAATGACTTTCTCTTCGCCTCTTTCGTTTTATTCAGCTGACTTTCATCAAAGTTCATCCTTGATAGCAATATCTTTTCGCCGTTTGATCTTCTCCCAGTTTAACGACTGGAAGAAATCCCTCAGATCCTCCGATGTCTTTCGGGCCTTGATACCCATGCTGACTCGCGCGCTGCCCAAGTCTGCCCCCATCTCAGCGTAGCGCTTTTTTAGGCTCTTTACGAAGCCTTTGGTGCTCCTCCTCATCTGCCTCGAGAGGCGCCACCCGTACGCGCTGATGATGACGGACCATATATCTAACCTGTTGATCTTCCCTATCAGCCTTGAGAGCGAATAAAATTTGAGCGTGGCTGAGAGAGTTTTTTTCTGAAGCTGGATGTAGCTCATCCCCTTCGGCTGGAAAACTACATGATGTGCGTCGTAATATTCCCAGTCTCTCGACAGCAGCCTTCCCTCTCGCTCCAGCTGTTCAAAGACCGGCGTCCCCGGTAGGGGAGTGAGGATCATGAACTGCACGGAGGAGAGCCCGTTCTTTTTCGCGAAGCGGACGGTCTCGCGGATAGTCTTCGGGCTGTCGGTGTCTGCGCCGAAGATGAACATCCCGTGAACGCGTATTCCGCGAGACTGTATTATTCCGATGCTTCGTTCTATTTCTTCACGGGTCTGACCTTTGTTCAGGTTTTTGAGCGTTTCTGGATTTATCGATTCGAGCCCTATGTAAACATACTTGCACTGCGACTGAACCATGAGATCCATGAGCTCGGGATCGTCGGCGACGTCGATTCGCACCTGTGCCATCCATTTTGTGCCGGCCTTTTCGCGGATCATCCTGCGAAGAAGTTCCTTCGTGTGTGCGCGATTTGCGGCGAAATTGTCGTCATAGAAGAAGACCCATTCGGGGCGCCTTTCGCGCAATTCCCGTATGACGTTGTCAACCGAGCGGAAGCGGTATTTTCTGCCGAACATCCTCGTGACCGAACAGAAATTGCATCCGAATGGACAGCCCCGCGACATCATTATGGGGGTGATGGAAAGATCCACCCCTGTTTTTTTGTTCCCCTTGATCAGCGAAAAATCCGGGATCGGAAATTTGTCCAAGTCTGGGCACGCCTCGGGGAGAGGGTTCTTGCATATGCGGTTGCCGTAGTGCCAGACTAGCCCCGGTATCTGTTCGAAGGGTTTTCTGCCGTTGAGCGCGCAGATGAAGTCGAGGATCGTCTCCTCCGTTTCTCCGCACAGCACAAAATCGCAGTGAAGCAGCGCCTCTTCAGGAAGAAATGATACGTGCGGTCCTCCCATGAAGACCGGAATCCCCGCTTTGCGGATGTGGTGCGCCATCTCGTAGGCGCGCGGCGCCGTGGAGGTGATAGTTGATATTCCGACCGCGTCGGCGTCGAAGACGGCGTCCCAGTCGATCCCCTTAACCCCCTCGATGAATATCTGGACGTCGTACCCGGCGTTTCTGAGTATCGTCCCGAGTATGATCGTGCCCAGTCTTGGGAAACCCCATTTTTTATATACGTGAGCGCCGGGAGATTTAGGTTCTATGAATACGATTTTTTTAATTTGATCTTCATTCATGGGATGGATCGGTACCGCATCGGCGGGGAAAAGCAAGGCGTTTTCATCGTCGCAGCGCGTTAGTTATCGGCCAGTTGTTCAAGGAGTTCATCCTTCTTCATCATGAACTCGGGGAGGGTCAGGACGATGAGTCTTTCACTTTCGATCAGCGGCAGAAGCAGCTCCAAAGAGGAATTTCTCGTCACCGTGATTGTAAAATTGGCCCTGTAAAGCGCCTTTCGAAATGGCTCGTAAAACCCCATACGATCCTCGAGTTCTAGCGGACCTATCTCATCCATTAAAAATATTTTGCATCGGCTTTCGATAGAGGTAGCGAGTTCGAAGGGCGTCGGATTAAAGAAGAACCTTCGCCATTTTATGTATTCGGGAGTCTCCTTTTCAGTTGTGAAGGGAATTTTCTCGCCCAGCTTTCCATTCGATATGGGGACGAAGTCGTGACCGGCCTTTTGCTCATTTTCCATCCGCGCGGGGGTCGCCCATCCTGAAATATCTATTCCCTTTGAAATGGCCTCGGATACAAATGCGAGGATCGCAGAGCTCTTGCCGCTGTCGATATCATCTGAAAGGATTATGCTCATATTTCGGCGGAATTTTTCAGTGCATCAGCAGGTTGATCGTTACCGCGGATGTGGCAAGTGCTATGGCTGAGGCTGCCTGCCAGGCGAGCCCTAATCCGTTTTTTACGCGAAGCGCCGCGGCGGCATAAGCTGTGCAAATTGCAGCGGACAGTATCGAGGTGGCTGGAAATTGAATGAGGATAGAGTTGAGCGGATTCATCGTGTGATTGGTCTCCCATCCATATCCGACATATGAAATGAGGTTAAAGCCTATCATCGACAAGGCAGCCATCGATGCCAGAGAGGCGAAAAACCTCGCCGGATTTTTTCCTCCCTCCGAAAATTTCATGAGTGCGGCTGCCGCCAGCCCCTGGCAGGCGATTGCAGTTGCGGGATTTAAAATCTGCCTGTCCATTATCGGGAGCGAGAATAGCCATGCGTCCAAAAATTTGAATGATGCTGCGAGAAGGCTTACCGCGAACAGGTCGCCTGACTTGAGAGAACTTTTCGATGCAGCGAAGAGTATAGCGAATCCCAACGATGCCATAATCGTTCCGGTGAACGGCACGTTGGCGAAGTGCATGGCCCCTCCTGCAGTCGCCTCGATGAACCCCCATGCTGAACCGAAAAACGCTATCCCTATAATTTTTTTCATCGCTGGAGCTCCTTAATCTGGGGGACACAAACCGTTTGTCTCCCTAGCTGGAGATGTTGAACCGAAAATGTATCACATCTCCGTCTTTTACAACATAGTCCCGTCCTTCTATTCTGACAAGCCCTGACTCCTTTAACTTCTGTTCAGATCCTGCGGCGTTGAGTTCGTCAAAACCATAAACCTCGGCCCTGATAAATCCCTTTTCGAAATCCGAATGGATTTTGCCCGCGGCCTGTGGGGCCTTCGTGCCGCGCACGACCGTCCACGCGCGCACCTCCGGACCATCCTTGGTGAAGAATGTGATGAGGTCCAGCAGCGCGTATGCTGCGTGTACGAGCCTTCCCAGCCCTCCCTCGGCAAGGCCGAGATCGGCGAGAAATTCCTTTCTGGCATCTTCATCAAGATCGGATAGTTCCCCCTCGATCGATCCGCACACCTCAACCGCGGGAATCCTGCGTGAAGCGCAGTGGTCGAGAACTCTCTGCACGATTTGAGAGGGGTTCTTGACGTCTGATTCATTCACGTTGAGAAGATATATCACCGGCTTTGTGGTGATAAGGTTCAGGCCGGATATCATCTGACGATCTTCGTTTGAGAGATTTGCGGACGAGGCAGCCTCTCCCTCTTCGAGTGTCGCCTTTACGGCCTCCAGTGCGGGAAGCTCTTTTTTTGCCTCCGCGCTTCCTGTTTTTGCCGCGTGCGCGATTTTCTCGTGCCGCCTGGATACCGTTTCAAGATCGGCGAGCTTCAATTCCGTCTCCACGACCTCTATGTCGCGCAGGGGATCGACGGATGAATAGCTGTGGACGACATTTGGGGCGTCGAAGCACCTTACGACGTGGATGATCGCATCGACGTTCCTGATGTGGCCAAGGAATTTATTTCCTAACCCTTCCCCCTTGTGCGCCCCCTCTACCAATCCGGCGATATCGACGAATTCAACCTGCGTCGGGATGACCCTTTCAGGTTTGAATATTTCGGCGATCCTTTGAAGCCTTGAATCGGGTAGGAATGCCATGCCGGTATTTTGGTCCTTCGTGCAGAAAGGGTAGTTTTCGGCGGGGACGCTCGCGTCGGTCATCGCGTTGAAAATAGTCGATTTCCCGACGTTAGGCAGCCCCACTATTCCGCAGTTGAGTCCCATGAGTGCGAGGCTGCCAGAGCCGGAATTTCATTTCAACGACGAAATTTATTTTATTTTGTCGGTTTTTCGGGGTAATCTCCGCAGGCATCGATGGATACCGGACCCGAAGGTCCAGATCGGGGATATCGACATGAAAAAAGCTGCAGTTTCTGTTGTGGCGTCGATCTGCATGATGATCGCTTCATGCGGAACTGTCACCGATGACATTCACATCAACACCGTCACCCCGTCAGCCGGAAGCACGAGCGGAGGAAACGAGGTCCTGCTCGTCGGACGCGGATTTCTAGCAGATTCGACCGTTACCTTCGGCGATGAAAATGCGGTTGTCGTAAGCATCGAATCCACGAGGATAAAGGTTATAGCTCCGCCTGCCGATCAGACGGGCTCTGTGAAGATAACCCTTGCCGATCCCGATGGCGTCGAGACCACGAAAAGCAGCGGTTACACATATCGAAGCATGCTGTATGTTGCGAACAAGGGTTCAAACGAGATAGTAGCTTTTGACTTCGACAGCTCGACATCGAAGATATCGGAGCTTTCCCTAACCTCTGCGGGGGGTGGATTCCCGATAGGGCTTGCGCACGATTCAAGGACGCAGACGCTCTATGCGGCTCACAGCGCGACGATATCGGAGTTTACCTATTCATTTGAGGACGGATCTCTGGTTGCGCTGCGCGATCCGGTGAGCGCGGAGGCGACAGGTGTGAACGAGCTCGCGTTCGACGCGACAAACAGGATCCTTTTCACATCCAACTTTGGGTCTTCCACCGTATCATCATTTATTTCCGACGATGAAACCGGCGGCCTTTCATTCGTTGAGGTCGATGGAGTGGATGGGTTTAATCCGTACGACGTGGCTATAGACGATGGCGGAAAATTTCTTTTTCTTGCCAACAACACAACGAACGACATCGCCGCCTTTACCTACAGTTCGGGCGGCGAGCTGGAGAAAGTCGCCAGCTCTCCTTTTGGGGATGGTGTATCGCAGCCCGTGGCTCTGGCCGTCGACAGGGAATATGACCTGCTTTTTTGCGTGAATTTCGATTCCAACGACCTCACCGTTTTTTCATACGGCGATGATGGCGCCTTAAGGAGGGAGAGAGTAATAAACAGCCATGGAACCAGGCCGCGCGATATAATTCTGGACACCTCCAGAAAGATAATATTCGTTGCGAATCAGAACGTCGCTGGCGGAACGATAAGATCATTCACTTATGATGAAGGGGGAAATGTTTCGGATACAGGCTTTTCGATGAACAGCGGTGGGGAGAGGGCTAGGGCGTTGGCGATATCGACTGCGAACAGAGTTTTATTCGTAGCCAACGAAGGGTCGAACACCGTATCCGTAATGACCTACGACAGTGAAGGGAAGATGACCTCTGTCCAGTCTGGGATAGGGGTTGGTGGTTTTACGCCGAGCGGGCTGATATTCATACCATAGGAATGCCATGAAACTTCATTTTATCTCTCTTGGATGCCCCAAAAATCTGGTCGATTCGGAAATCATGCTCGCGGCCCTTGTGAAGGGGGGGCATGACCTGATCGATGAGCCGAAAGAGGCCGAGGCCATAGTCGTCAACACCTGCGCATTTGTGGAGGATGCGAAGAGGGAGGCTATAGACACCATACTCGAGATGGCGGAGTTCAAGAAAAAGGGCTCCTGTAAATTGCTAGTGGTCGCTGGATGTCTGCCGCAGCGCTACAGGGGCGAGCTCGCCGAACTCCTTCCCGAGGTGGATATTTTCATAGGCACGGGGGACTTTCACAAGATAGTCGAACTCATAAAGTCCTGGGACGGAACACAGCATGTCGAGGTGGGGAGACCCGGGTATATCTACGATCATCGTACGGAACGCCTGCGTACGACCGCCAGGCATGTTGCATATCTCAAGATTTCAGAGGGGTGTCTTCACCCGTGTTCTTTTTGTATCATTCCGAAGCTTCGCGGAAAATTTCGCTCTCGCCCGATCGAATCCATTTTGAGCGAGGCGCAGAGGATGCTTTCGGATGGAGTAAAAGAGATAAACATCATCGCGCAGGACACTACAGCTTACGGCGTGGATATCGGGACCGATTTTGCGAAGCTTCTGCGCAGCCTATCGGACCTGAAGGGCGGAGACAAATGGCTGAGAATTCTCTACGCCTATCCGCACAAATTTTCCGACGAGGTCATAGAGCTGATGCGCGACAGAAATGACATCTGTTCCTATATCGACCTTCCGGTTCAGCATATAAACGACAGGATACTCAAGATGATGAAACGCAAAGGCGATGGGAGCGAAATACGCGGCCTTCTCAGGAAGCTGAGGGAGCGCGTCCCCGGCGTTTCGATAAGGACATCTCTGATTGTCGGCTTTCCGGGAGAAACTCAGAAGGAGTTCGACGAGCTCCTCGATTTTATGGGCGATATCAGGTTCGAGCATCTCGGAGTTTTCACCTTTTCGCCAGAGGATGGTACGCCTGCCGCGAAATTGAAGGAGAAGGTTCATCCCAAGATTGTCGAGGAGCGCATGAAGGAGGCGATGGAACTGCAGAGAGAAATTTCTCTGAGCAACAACCAGCGCTACCTCGGGAGGCGAGTAGATGTTTTGGTGGAAGGTCCTTCAGAGGAGACCGAGATGCTGGTTCAGGCGCGTCACGAAGGGCAGGCGCCGGAGTTCGACGGCGTCGTCTATATCAACGAAGGTTTCGCAAGATCCGGAAGTTTTGTCACCGTCAACATCACCGAAGCGCATCATTACGACCTAGTCGGCAGCGTGGTTGACTGACAGTGGTCATCTGAAGATCATCGGCCGAATTCCGGTAAAGGCCTGCATCGATACGATGGAGGTCGCCGGCGTGTGGATGAAAGGCGTTGTTATCTGCTGGATCCCAAATACACCTGCGTTCGGCATACCCGATGAAAGCATCCGGGCGGGGTTCTGGCTCTGCTGGCTCCGATATGTGAGGAGCGCGGCGGCTCCGGCGTCGATCTCCGATGATTGTGAAAGCGGCGGCGTCGCTCGTTGAGCGGCCCATTTGCCGTATGCGGACGCGGTCGGATGTGGAGTCTGAGGCGGAGAAGTTCTCCCGGATCCTCCGGCTGGCGTCCCGCCCGACGATCCGCCTCCCCCGCGCGGGTCATCCTTTTCCTTTTTCGAGGGCCTTGGCTTTGCCGGCTTCGCATTGGCGTGAGGCATCCCCCTATCATCTGTTGTGTCGAAGGAGCTCACTATTTCTTCGAGATGTGTAACGAGGCGTAGATCCAATATGGCATCGACCAGCTCCTTTGGCCCGGGATTGTGCATATTTTCGAAGTATCTATGGAAATTTATGCGCGCCTCGTCATCCATGCGGAACTGCGCTAAAATCATCAAGACAACCGCAGATCCCATCTCAGGGTATTTCTCAGCTGTTTTTATAAGGTTTAAGAGGACTTTGCTGTTTTTATCTTTGGGGAAGATTTTGATAAAATGGCCTTGATCTGGATTCATTTTCGCGAGGCCAGGTATTATGGCACGAAGCCTGATGGCAGGGGGGAGGATTTCAGTCGGGATGTATGGTTTTTCCTCGCCGGTGAGATATACGGCTGTGCTCATGTTTCGCTCTACGCCGGAATCCGCCTTCAAGGCGTCTATTATTGCCTTCTGAATGGAAAATTTTTGTAAAAACTTCACGAGTTCCTCCGGATTGGAGGATTCCAGGTTCATGAGGAAATCGCGTGTCTCATTCTTCGATTCGGTTTCCATGTTATGGTAAAGGACGCTCAGCGAAAGAACCGGGTTCCGCATTTCTGGATACTTTTCTATGAAAGATAGGATCGGGGCGTACAATTGGTCTTTGTCTTTCTCTGCGTCCATCTTTTCAATCAGCCTTGCTGCGAGCGCCGGCCGCAACTTCGTCAGCTCAAAAAAGGCTATCCTGATCACGTTTTCGGGTTCGAAATCCTCCCATCTATCCTTAAATCCTTCCGCCAAATCATGGCTGCCCGAACACCAGCTTGCGAGCGTGTGTCCTCCCGGGATTTTTCTATTGAGCGCCTGGATTATCCCCTGGTGGCCGTGAGCGCCCGGCGCGGCGTGTTCGCGATAAAAAGATATGATCCTCTGCTTGGCGCGTTCTTCGTCGTTTGGACTATTGGGAACGGTCATGACCTCCCTCATGACTTTGGACAGCCCATCTCTGAATGATTCCGGCATCTGGTCATAGACGAGTGCGATGAGGCAGAGCGGTCTGGAAAGCGAAGGGAACCTCTGTATCAGGATTCTTATCCACGCCGGCGCTCCGCTAAGTATTTTGCGCACCGCTGAAAGCGAATTCGATTCGGGGAGGCTTACCTTCATCGCCGGTTCGAATATGCTGAGCATGCTCCATAGCTGCGCTGAGCCGACCCCCAAGGTTTCGGGGTTGCTTTTGAACAGGTCTTTATCTGGACTTACGAGGACTGGCAGATGCATGTTGAGGTATATGGACTGCGCCTCCTCGGCAAACTTTCGTTCGAGGAAATTTCCGAACTCCGCATCCGATATCATGCTGTCGAACTCGATGGCTTTTGGCGGGTTGCCGGAGTATATAGACAGCATGTACATCAGGTTTGAAATTCTCGTGGCGAGCGCATCCTTTTTCTTCAGGGATGTGAGACTTTGTTCCGTTCCGTCATAAAAGGGGGTTGTTTGTAGCCATCCTGCCAGCGACTCCGGCCTTACCTCCGACGGGTCTATCTTTTTTGCCGAACCTCGAATGATATTGTACGCCTCAAGCGCTATCGCCTGCGCCTCTCTCGTAGTCAGAGGGGGCGTCACGTCGTGAGCCGCCATCGATATCGGAAAAAGCAGCCAGTTCATAAAACTGGGGAAATCGACGCTGGTCATCTTGCTCGCTCTCCTTAGAACTTCATCCTCTTCGGTCAGGAGCATGAGACGCGCGAGCTTCATCAGCTCGGGGTCGGCCGTGATGCTGTAGTTGGTTTTGAGGTTGAGGGCTTTTATCGGCGACGACCTGTAAGATCCCCCTATTGAAAATCTGAGAATCTTTGCGTTGCCTAAAATGTCGGACAGGCTTTGTTCAACCCACCTGGCCGTCTGAATATCGTAGGATCTTATTCGGCCGCTGTTTTCCTTCAGGCTTTCCGTTACCTCCGCGATCTTGACGGGCCTTTTCCATATCTCAATTTCTTCACCATTCGGGCCGATTTGATAGAAAATGAGGGGCCCCATGTCCGGATTTTCGTGTGCCAGCTCGTTCAGCTTTCGCCATGCCGCGTGTATTTCCTCGGTGTAGCTCAGCGGCTCCGGCGCATTTTTCTTGTTGATGGATATGTAATTTATGTAAATCTCCCTCGGTATTATGTGAAGATTTCTCATCGCCCACGATGAGATTGTGGCGAGCGCCCCTTCCTTTCCCGTCGACGGGTCGTATTGCGCAAGATCGCTCAAAAGGGATGAGATCGGCATGTTCTGCCCCGACGATATTATGTCTGCAGCAAATGCTGTCTCAGAGGATCTTATGTTGGCCAAGAGCTTGGCTGCTCGTATCGTTTTTACGTGCGGATTTTCAGGATCGATATCCCTGATATCTGCCAGCCTTATCCCGAATCGCCCTTGTTCTATCTCCTTAACTTCACCTGTCACCAAGCGCAGCGTGAGCGGGGTTCGTCTCCCGTGTTTCTTCCAGCTCGTGAATTTTTCCGCCTCCTGGGAGGTGATGATCATGCTCCCCTCTTTGAAACTTATGATTTTTGCATTCGTTATTGCAGCGAGCGTTGCCTTTGCACTCCTGTGAGCCCTGGAGGATATGGGTTTGCTGCTGAAGTCGGCTATTTCGGTGGCGTCGAATATTTCCATATCCTCCGCGGTTTTTGGCTTAAACGGGGGGGCGATCGGAAGCCTGTCTTCGTAGTTTTCCAGGGCGGCCTTTATAGAGTCTATCCCCGTCGTTATATCCTTCTTAACCTCTACAAAAAGCGAGAGCGCCGCCTCCGCTTTTTCGAACGCCTCTTTGCAGCGCCTGAGGGCCTCTTCGAGTAGATCGCTTGGGCCGTGGGTTAGCAGGGTGCCTTCAGCAGCTGCGATCGATTCGGAGAGTCCTGCGGTATGTCCGAGGAGGTTTCTTTGCTCCAATATGTCGGAAATCTCCGCCGCCAAGGCGCCGCTTTTATCGATGCCGTGGGTGGCACCTTCGTATAGGGCGTCTGAACTCAGGAGCGCATCCCTGAGAAATTCCTCGGAGGGCGCCTCATCCGAAATCAATCCCGATTTTATGCCGTCGAGTTTTTCCAACTTTGCCCTGACGCCTTCCGTAAGGATAGGGATCAGCTCTCCGGTTTTGTTTTCAAGCGCGGCGCTGAACGAATCGAGCCTCGAGGCTGTTTTTGCAACTTCGACTCTGCGCGCCTCAGCCCTGATCTCGGCTAGTGTATGTTCCGCAGCTACCCACTTTTCGAGTGTCTTCGTTTCAGCCGATCTCAGAAGATCGGCGGCTCTGCCGATGTAGAGCCTCGCCAGCTCATGAGAGTTGGCGGGCATCGAATCTTCGTCGATCTGAATTTCGGCGGGGATCTTTTTCAAAGCGCTAGCTATGGCGGCGTCGAAATTTCGCAAGGATATTATCTCGTAGATTCTACTCGCCAGAGGGGTGAGTGCATCTAATTCGGTGATCTGCTTCGTGAGTATTGCCGAGGATGAGATCGCTCTCTCCAGCTGATTTTTCGCGGCCTCTTCCTCCATAACTGCGGGTTCGGAGGCAAGCTCTGCTGCCTCGGTGTAGAGCCTTAAGGACTCCGAATAGAAACCGCTGATGCGCAAGACGGCGTCGTTTAGTTCTGCATCGAGGCTCGCGTGTACAGCGGATATATCGCCGGAGAATGAGCTTTCAACTTTCCGGATTATCGGCATCCTCGTGGTATCGATGCCGAGGAAATCTTCCATTGCGAGCAGAATCTTTTCCGCCTCCAATATTTCTTCGAATGACTCGGCGATTTTCGCCAATGTCACCACCCTGATTTTCATATCTTCGATGTCTGCCGGAGGGGGTGCCGTGCCATTTGATATATCCTCCAGCGAGAGGTCGGCCATCTCCATTATATCTGAGAAGCCTAAGCGCGCGGAGTAAAACCATTCTGCGGCGATTCTCTCGTATAAGTCTGCCAGGAGCGACGCGAGCGCCGGACTGGACGGGTCGAGCGATTCGAAGGCGAGCAGTCTGATTTGCGCCGGCAGGTTTCCAGACAGCCTCAACTTGGCATATCGTCCTATCAGCTTCTTGAGATCCGAAGGATTTATCCCAGTGGCTTCGTAGTTGTCCGTGAGGAATTTAGCCACCCCGTATTTGGGATGGTCGATCGCCTCGTTGATAAGGTTGAGCGACGCGATCTGTCCTTGCATCGTCGATTTCAGAAGCGACGTGTTCTCCGAAACTGACGATGCTATCAGCCCGGTTTTTTGGAGCGCCTCCTCAATTTCCATGTCGGCAGGGAGCTTGGCGCGCCGTATGGATCCGGCCATCGAAAAAAGGGAACGGCGAACGGCGGCTATATTTTCGCTGCCATCCATGCCCCTGTCTTTTGCCGCGGAGGTGAATTTTTGATTGAGCATGCCTTCACTTGGAAGATGCTCTTCATGTCGCAGCGATCCGCTAGCGCTCTCATTGTATTTGTTGATGCGAGGGATGATGAGTGCTTCGAATTTTTTCACGTCGGAGTTTGCGTTCGGCAGGCCGCGTTCTCCCAGGTGAAGGCCCGAAATTTCGGCTATCAAGTCGAGATTTAGCGGAATCCTCTCGCGCCCAGCGCTATTTTTTCTGAGAGGAAAAAGGGCTTTATAATCTTCAAATATCTCATCCGCTATCCTATCTGCGATCACCTCCGGCAAATCTCCTGATGAAGCTGCCGCTGAATGTATTGAATGCTCCGTTTCAAAGCCCATACTTTTCAGAAAGGATTTAATATCTTCTAAAGCGACGACCTCGTCCGCAATGCCGGAGGCGGCCACAATTTTTTCGAGTGTCTTGGGCCAGAAGCGTTTTTTTGCACTTCCTGCGACATAAAGATATTTTATGAGCGCATCCGAAACTAGGGCGGCTTCATCGCGGGAGATGTCCGCGAGCGATGCTACGTGCTCCGCAAAGAGCTTTTGCCATTTTAAAACGCCGACCGCATAGGGCATTTTTTTAGTCTCCCGGATGGTGTTTTTCGGCTTTGAAGCAGCAGCGTCTGTAGGCTCTTCCGATTTGGCTAGCCTCATGTAATCCGAAAGCGCGCCGGTCTGTTCCCCAGTCGCAATCGAGATTTTCTCCATAACCGCTTTTTCGAGGGAATCCCAGTCGGACGCCTCTTCGCGGGTCATCTCGCCTATTGCGACCAAATATTCCACGGTCTTTGCGATTTCAGCCACATTGCGGGTATGCTGGCTGCTCCATTTTTCTTTGGAGGCAAGCTCGGCCAGTGCGCCGATGGAAAGTTGCACCCTCCCTGCGTCCGTGCGCCCGACATTTCCGTAGGTTATCTCAAAGGGCACCGAAAAATTTTCTACCACTATATCTCCGAGTATGGAGGTGCCATCGGTGAACGCGCTGGAGTAATTTTCAAAGCTTTCGGCGTAGAATTTTCTGGCATCCCTTATGTCGTCCGGAGCATACTTGGATGCCGAGGAGCTGATTTCAGCAAAGATCAGGGACCTTAGTAGTTCTTCCTTTGCAAATTTTTCGAACTCTTTTTTTGCATCGTCAAGTGCCAGCTCGCTACCGTCAGCCCTCAGGAGCTTGCCTTGCGGCATGAGGAGCGCAGCGGTTGAGAGGAATGTCCGCATTTCGCTCGTCCGTGCTGTGTAGTGACCGGACTTTATTTTGTCGTCCACGTATCTTTCGGCGGAGCTCGAGGGGGAGGTGCCTTGCGTCACATGTTTCCAATCCGATTCTACAAGATGAAACTTGTATTTGCTCTCCACCCCCTGAGCCCTGTGAGATATCTGCGCACCCTCGGCGTCGAAGACCGCCACTCTGGCGTTTATTTCGGGCGCGAACATCAGAAAACCGGAGAAGAACTCTATTAGTTCCTCCCTATTCATACTGAGCTGCTCCGCCATCTCCCCTGTTGCGTAGTTTCTAATGTTCCAAAGCTCCGGCCTGTACTCTTTCGATAAGTGCGCTTCGAATGTACTTCCCCTCACTTTAGTGTGTGACTCGAGTCCAGCATTCCTGATCTGCTGTGCCAAAAGTCTGTAGCTCCAAGCGCCGTAGGGGATATTGTGAAACAGTCCCGAATCGTGCATTTTGATGAGTTCTTCATCGGCCCTTAAGAGAATTCTGGCTATGACCGGGAATATGCACCCCAGATATTCCATGAAGTCCATCTTCTCTCCGTACTTTGCTGCCAGAGCGTTCAGGTAGTAGTATGCGGCTATCATCGCGTCGTAGTTTTCTGGCTGGACGGTGAGGTCTTCTATCCTGTTGATGGATGCCATCCATCCTGCATACATCATCCAGTGAAGCTCGCTTATCCCTTTTGGTTTGTTGGCAATAGCAAGCGCCTTGAGTTCTGCGAAATTGCGTTTTTTGTCCAGGTCTTCAAGCCAACTTTCCTGCGAGCGATCCTTCGGAGTATATTCCTTCATGAACTCCAAAAGGCTACCCGGCATCCCTTCCGGATTCGATTCTTGTCTGACGAAATGTTCGGCTATGTGTTTCCAGTTCTCTATCATGCGTTCCCAGTGCTTCTCGCCTATCTCCTCTGTTTTACCGTCGGCGTTGGCGCGTACCTCTCCCCAGTTCATCATCGACTTCCAGGTGATGCCTAGGTTGTAGGAGTTGAATTCCTCTTCGAAGCCCGGTTCGCCCACGCCGGATATCTGCCCGAGAAAGGTTTTCAGGGGCATTGCCTTGCGCATTTTAAAATCGTACTTCCAGTTGATAAAGCCGTCGCCCCCCCTAGATGAGGAGCTCATCTTTCTGACCGAGGTTTCGTATTCGCGTGCAGTAGGCTTCAGAGACATCGTGGCTGCCGCAGTTTTTTCAGGAATCGCTTCTTTGAAAAAGAGTCTGACCAATTCTAGGGTCGAGTTTGTAAAGAGTTCGTATGAATCTTTGACCTCCAGAAAAATCGCCTTTGTGATTCTTGTCTCTAGACCTCTCTCCTTTAATTTTTTAGCAGTATTCTCAGCTCCGTACTCGTTGGCGCATCTGCTCACATAGTGGAACATGAATTTGTAAAAGTGCGATGCCTCAACAGCGGGATCTTCATCGATGACGAACGGGACCGATCCGCTAAGCACGTCGCTGTAGAACTTGTCGAGTTTTGCGTAAAGATCATCACCGAGAATTTTCTGAAATGAAAAAATGGGTGATACGAGTCTCTGTCGCGGTGCCGCAGATTTTGTGCTTGTGACTCCCATCCTTTGCGCAGATGTCATCTCCATTTCCACTTCTATTTCTCTCGAAGAGTCCGACCTTGCCAGGCTACTGAGCGCTCTGGCCATGAGGCCATACATCGCGTTGATGTTTTCGATCCCTTTCGAGTGCTCGATAAGAGCCATCGTTTTTTCAAAGGCCGACTCGCTGAGATCGAAGTGGTGCATCGTCTTTCCGTCACTCTGTTCTGAGAAACGGATCGCTATATATTCGCGAAGGGCTGTTTCAAGAAAGGGTCTTTCCTCCATCGTAATCTTGTTGTTATTGAACCACTCTTCAAGATCATCTGCGACTTTTTTATAGAGCTCCTCTATTCTCGGATCGTCGAAGTTCACGGTTTCACGCGTGTGAACTGCAATCGCGTTTCTCCGTGCGAGTTCAAGCTCATCTATGATCTTTAGCGCCCTTAGTCTTTCCCGATTTTTCGAGAGAGCCGCGGCGATTTCAGATTCATCAGTGCCGAAGAGGGAGAGCCCTTTTCCGGCGGCTTCTGCTTTTGTCAAAAGTTCTGTCATGGGTTCGGAATCAGGCAGATCGCGGGCCATCGCCTGAATCTCTAGGGGGATTGCTTGGGCTGTCACCACCCTTTTCACTGTGGCGTCGAAACTCATGACAGGCCCTGATCTCTTTGACCAAGCGCCGGATTGTGTCTTGGCTCCCAAGAGCGACAACTGCGCTGCGTTCGAGCTGACGAAATCTTTGAGGAGCTTGAAGAGAAATCCATCTCTGGAGCTTCCGGCCTGAGCTCTCTGGATATCGCTTTTTTCAATACTCCTGCTCGCTTCGGGCATGTGTCTGTAGAGATAGTTGAAAGCCCTGCTCAGCGCAGTTGCAATATCCCTTTCGGACGGAATCGAGCCTGCGGATTTTTCCTGGGGATCGAAATTATTTTGCAAACGTCCTATGGCTTCGACCAATATTTTCTGCATATCCAGGTTGCGGAAATTTGACGAAGATGCGGATTTGATGAGCTCGGAGAGCTCCCTCCTTATTTCCCAGAGTTCCCACGGACCCGTCGCGTGTGCGTCGATATTGGGACCTCCTCCGCTGCCTATGCCAGCGAGCTCTTTCGACGGGTTTTGTTCAGTCGTAAATTCGTCTCTTTGATCGCCATTTGCGACCGATTGCCCATCCGCCAGATCGATTCCATCGGTTGGAGAGGGCTGTGATTGCGTGTGAATGTGAGGGTCCCCCTGGGTGTCTTTTATAGTGGTCATTTTCTTTATTTCCTCTCGGTTTGTCTAAGTCCCCAGCCTTATCGGATACGGCATCATTATGTTGCTCAGTCTTTTACTGTTTTACAAAAGATCCGGCCTTCTGAGTATCGGCGGTTCCACTCTGGCGGGGGAGGTATAGAGGAGATAGTTTGCTTTTTCAATGGATATGCTGCTAGAAGCGCCCTCTGATGGAGAAATCGACAAGGGAGATGATAGCCTCGGTAAGGAATCCTTACCGCTATATCGGCGGCGAGCCCGGTTCCATCCGCAAGGATTGGGATTCGGCCTCGGTGCGAATTTGTTTAGTTTTTCCCGATACTTACGAACTTGGGATGAGCCACATAGGGCTTTCTATACTCTATTCCATCATAAATTCCAGCGATGACTGGCTGGCGGAGCGCTCCTTCTCCCCATGGATCGACATGGAAGAGGCCCTCACCTCTGCCGGCAGGTCGCTATTTTCGCTGGAGTCCGGAAGGCCGCTTTCGGAGTTCGACATCGTAGGAATAAGCCTTGGGTACGAGCTTACCTACTCCAATGCGCTCACCGTCCTCGATCTTTCCGGTATTCCTATCAGGGCAAAGCACAGGAGTGATGGCGATCCAATAGTTATTGCGGGTGGTCCCTGCACCTACAACCCCATGCCGGTGGCGCCGTTTTTTGACGCTATCGTCATCGGCGATGGCGAGGAAATTTCGGAAAAAATTTGTCGGATAGTCGCGGACGGAAAGAGATCCAGATGCGGCAGGGAAAAAATTCTGGAGGAACTTTCGAATCTCGAAGGAGTTTTTGTCCCTGTCAGGGGAATTCCCGAATGCGGCGTAGGGAGGGCGCTCATTCACGATTTGAACCGGGCAAAATTTCCGCGCCATCCTGTAGTCCCATATTTTGCGACTCAGATGCGCGCTGCGGTCGAGGTGTCCCGCGGCTGCGCGAGGGGGTGTAGGTTTTGCCAGGCTGGATACATATACAGGCCAGTCAGGCAGAGGAGTTGCGAAACGGCCGTCGGTATCGTTAGCGATATAGTGAAAAATACCGGACACGAGGATTTTTCTTTTCTCTCCCTTTCGGTGAGCGACTGGCCTCCGCTTCAAGAGGCGCTTGCGATTGTTCATAAAAAGAGCGAGCTGCCGATAGACGCATCGCTACCGAGCCTGCGCGTCGAGGCGCTCACCGACGGAATGATGAAAAACATGGGGAGCGCGCGTTCGGGGAGTTTCACCCTTGCGCCTGAGGCGGGCACGGAACGGATGCGCCGCGCAATCAACAAGGGGAATACGGATGGGGACCTATACGCCTCGGTTGAAAAAATATTTTCGTACGGATGGCATGCGGTGAAGCTCTATTTTATGATAGGGCTTCCGGGCGAGACGCAGGAGGACCTCGATGGAATAGCCGGGATAGCTAAGCGCTGTTTGGAGATTGGCAGGAGGCGTCATCGCCGCGCTGAGGTTACTGTGTCGACATCTACGTTCATACCGAAACCGCACACCCCGTTCCAGTGGGAGAAACAGATATCCGCTGAGGAGACGATCGAAAAACAGGATTATCTGAAGAGGGTTCTTCGCGGCAGAGGGCTCTTTTACAGGTGGCATGATGCGAACATGAGCTGGCTCGAGGGGATATTTGCGCGCGGTGGAGCGGAGCTGGCCGATGTTATCGAGGCCGCGCAGGCGGCGGGGGCGAGGTTCGACGGGTGGGATGAGATGTTTCGCTTTGACATCTGGCGAAGCGCATTTGAAAAATGTGGCATAGATCCCTCCGTGTATCTTTTCGAACGCCCCGAGGACTATCTCTTTCCGTGGGATTCTCTGCGCTGCGGTCCGAGCAGGAAATTTTTGATCGACGAGAGGAGAAAATCCAGAGAACTTCTTCAGACCGAGGATTGCACGGCCGGCATTTGCTCCGCATGCGGCTTGTGCGATCCGTCACTTCGGAATCTTCCTCTGGCGGATCTTCACCAGAACCCTCTTTTGCAGGATGCCCCGAAGGATGTGGAGGAAGCGGAATCCATAAAATTCAGATTGAAGTATTCCAAAACCGGTGGCGCGGCCTTCTTGGGGGGGATCGAGACTGCGGACATCTGGAGGATTGCGCTGCGGGCTTCGGGGCTTCGCGCTGCCTATTCGTCCGGATATCATCCAAGGATAAAGGTGAGCGTCGGTTCCGCCTTGCCGGTGGGTATGGAGAGCGAGTGCGAGTTCGTTGACATAGAACTTTTGTCGAATGAATTCGAAGAGGATATTTTAAATCTCCTCAATGAGAGGCTGCCGCAAGGATTCCGTGTCGAGGAGGTGAGCCTCCTTCCTCCCGGCGCCGCGTCGATAGAGAAGAGCGTCGAGGCTGTCCGCTACGAGGTTTTACTTCCATGGCTTTCGCGCGGAGAACTGGAGGCGGGCGCCTCCAGGCTGCGTTCGAATGAACCGGTTTTCTACGTAAAAAAGAAAGGGGACCGGGAAAGAGCGATCGATCTGAAAGAACAGATTGCCGAGCTTGATGTTTTGGGAGATGGTGCTATATCGGTTACCATCAGGTCCTCGGAAGCCGTGCTGAGGCCCTCTCATGTGATCTCTGCCCTCTATGGTGCAGGGGATGAGCTGCTCAGCAGGGCGCTGGTTCGCAAGTTGGAATTGATTTCTAAACAATAGGAAGGTCGAATGAGCAATGAACTTATAATAAACGTGACCCTCGGCGAAACCAGAGTGGCACGCCTTGAAAACGGAGTCGTTACTGAACTCAGCATCCAGCGCAACCGCGAGCAGGGGGTTGTGGGAAACATCTACAAAGGAAAGGTCGCTAGGGTCATGCCCGGCATGCAGGCGGCCTTCGTGGAGATTGGCCTTGACAGGACGGCTTTTTTACATGCTGCAGATGTAGTCGCCGACATGGCTATGCTCGAGGAGATGGGCGATGAGGACGATGTTTCCGAGGAGGAGGGGCAAAAGCCGGTCAAGCGCAACCGCGATGAACACATAGAAAATATTCTCCGCGATGGGGATGAAATTCTGGTGCAGGTCGAGAAGGACCAGATAGGGACAAAGGGTGCGAGGGTTACCTCTCACATATCGCTTCCCGGAAGGTTTCTGGTCTATATGCCGACCGTGAATCATATCGGCATATCGCACAGGATAGGGGACAAGGAAGAGCGCATCCGCCTCAAGAAGATGATCCATAAATTTTACAAGGGGCCGGGCGGTTTCATAGTCCGCACCGTTTCTTCCGGAATAGGCGAGGCTGAGATCCAGGCTGACGTGGAATATCTCACAAGGCTTTGGAAGGAGATCGAGCCCCGCGCCAAGTCCGCAAAGGCCCCTTCGCTCGTGCTTTCTGAACTCGACGTCATATCTCGCGTGATGCGCGATCTATTCACTCCCGATATCAACAGGGTCGTGGTTGATTCCAAAGATGCGTATGAGGAAATAAAAAAATTCGTTTCCAAGTATCTTGCGAAGGGGAAGGGGCAGGTGGAGCTTTACGAGGGGACAGAGCCCATCTTCGATGCGTTCGGCATCGAGATAGAGATAACGCGCGCGCTCGGCGAGAAGGTTTGGCTCAAAAGCGGCGGCTACATCATAATAGAACAGACAGAGGCGCTTACCGCGATCGACGTAAACACCGGGAGATTTGTCGGGCGCAGGAATGTCGCAGATACGATATTAAAAACCAATCTCGAAGCCGTAAAAGAAATTGTCTACCAGATTCGAATGCGCGGCATCGGCGGAATAATAATTCTGGATTTCATAGACATGGAGCGCGCCGATCACAGGAACAAGGTTTACAACACCCTCAAGGAATCTCTCAAGGATGACAAGGCGCGTACGACCGTCACGAAAATTTCGGAGATAGGCCTCGTCGAGATGACTAGAAAACGCACTCGCGAGGACCTTCGCCGCCAGCTCACCAATACCTGTCCGTACTGCGAAGGGAAGGGGTATTTGAAAAGCCCGACTACGATATGCTACGAAATCTTTCGCGAGGTGTGCCGCGAGATACCCGATATCAAGGGGGGGCAGGTCATGGTCTATTGTCATCCCTCCGTGGCATCGATACTCTTCGATGAGGAGCGGCGGCAGCTCGAGGAGCTGGAAAAACGCTTCGGCAAAAGGATTCACATAAAGAGCGTAGCGGAATATCACCTTGAACAGTTCGACGTGACTGAAAAATAACCCTTTAATATCAAAGTGTTATACCTGTATCCGCGGGGAGGCCGCGATAGCATCTGAAAGATATTGACTTTGGCGGGTTAAATGGGATAGAGGACTCCGCCTTTTTGGACTTATCGATCTATTCGGAAATAAAGGAGTTTCAAGTGTACGCGGTCATTCAAACAGGAAGCAAGCAGTACCTTGTGAGCGAAGGTTCGGTCATCAAGGTGGAAAAATTGGGCGCTGAAGCGGGAGCCAAGATAGAGATCAACGAGGTATTGATGGTCGGGGGCTCCGGTGCGCCGAAGTTCGGTTCGCCCGTTATCGATCAGGCCAAAATCGAGGCCCAGGTCTTGAAAAACGGCAAGGCCAGGAAAGTTCTTGTCTACAAGAAGAAGAGGCGCAAAGGCTACGAGAAGCTCTGCGGCCACAGGCAGGAATTTACCGAGATAAAGATAAACAAGATAATCGCCTAGGCGGTTCGTTGACAGGCCGGTGTACGGCTTATTTCGCCGGGGCCGGAACAGGGGTTTGATATGGCACACAAGAAATCAGCGGGTTCAGCAAAGAACGGAAGGGACAGCCACGGCCAGCGCCGCGGTGTGAAGCTCTATGCCGGACAGTCGATAAAGGCTGGCAACATAATCATTCGTCAGTGTGGTACGAAGATTCATCCGGGCTCTAATGTCGGGATGGGAAGGGATTGCACCCTTTTTGCAAAGGCCGATGGCATTCTCGAGTTCGTAGTTAAGCGCGACAACAGGAAGTACGCGGTGGTAAAGGCTGCGGAGTGAGCGCTCCCGCCGTGCACAATTAAAAAATCGGCCCTCTGAAAAAGAGGGCTTTTTTGTTGGTGAAAAATGAAATTCATAGACGAAACCGTAATAGAGGTCGAGGCCGGAGACGGCGGAAACGGGGCGGTTGGATTCCGCAGGGAGAAGTATGTCCCCAAGGGCGGGCCCGCCGGAGGGGATGGCGGCGACGGCGGAAGCGTAATTCTCAGGGCCGATAAAAATCTTTCCACCCTCCTGGACGTCAGCTACCGCAGGTCCTTCAAGGCCGGAGATGGGAAGAACGGCGGCAGAAAGCAGATGACCGGGGCGTCGGGGGAAGATTTCATCATAAGGGTTCCCGTGGGCACCGAAATTTACGATGTGGAGGACGAGTCGTTTTTATTCGATCTCAACAGCGACGGAGCTGAATTTATCGTCGCGAGCGGAGGGAAGGGGGGGCGCGGCAACATGCACTTCGCTACTTCGACGCATCAGGCTCCGCGCCATGCCGAGCCCGGCACCCCCGGCGAGAAGAAGAAGATAAGGCTCGAGTTGAAGCTGCTCGCGGATGCAGGTCTGGTGGGGCTTCCCAACGCAGGCAAATCTACGCTCGTCTCCGCGGTTTCAAATGCCAGGCCCAAGGTCGCAGACTATCCCTTCACCACCAAGGTTCCGAGCCTCGGCCTGGTGAGGCTCGATTCGGAACGCAGCTTCGTGATGGCAGATATACCCGGGCTCATAGAAGGGGCGCACGAAGGGCTTGGGATGGGGATACAGTTCCTTCGCCATATAGAGCGCACAAAGGTCATCGTCCATCTGATCGACCCGGTCGATCCGGCGTATCCGGATCCGGTAAAGAGTTACAAGGTCATACGCGACGAGCTGAGGCTTTACAGCGATCTCATGATGGAGCGGCCCGAGGTGCTCGTCATAACCAAGATGGATATCCCGGAAGCCAGGGAAGCCTACGAGCTTTATAAAAATAAGTTGAAGAAGATTCACAAAGGCCGCATTATCCCGATATCGGCAGTCACGCACGACGGCTTGAAGGAGCTGATGAGGGAGCTTGGTTCAATTATCTTTCAAACTGGAGATCCTGAATGATATCAGAAAAACTGGCGGGGATTGCGGCGAAAATAGCGGCTGATCACAAGGCGATGGACATAGCGGTTCTCGATCTCAGGGGGGTTACGAGCTTCACCGATTTCTTTGTCATCGCGAGCGGCGCTTCCGACAGGCAGGTTCGGGCGCTGGCCCATTCTGTGAGAGAGGAAATCAAAAAGGACCACGGTATTTCTGCCATAGGTGTTGAGGGGCTCGATGCCGGTGAATGGGTCCTAGTGGATTACGGAGATGTAGTTTTTCACGTCTTCCACAAGGATCTCAGGAGTTACTATCAACTCGATCGCCTATGGGCTGACGCGAAGCCCGTCAGGGAGAAGCCGGTAAAGGTAAGGCCGCCGAAGATGAAATCGAAGAAGCCAGGTTCGGTCCGCACAAAATCTGCCAAGCTCAAAAAGAAACCCGCCAGCCGGAAAAAGAAAATATCCAGTCGACCCAGAAAGAAGTAAATACTGATGTCTTTTCTTTTCGATGTTGCGGCATCTCTGCTGCGTATCGTCTATCCTCCCAGATGCCCGCTCTGTGGGAACTTTCAGACTGAGGAGCTCACCATTTGCGATGAATGTTCAGCGCGAGCGATTCGCGTCGATGCCGGTCCCGACATCTCGCAGCTTGGCGCCGTGTATCTTGATTCGTGTATTTCCTGTTTTGCATTCGAGGGGGGCGTGCGCGGCTGCGTTCATTCATTCAAATACGGCGAGGCGATAAATCTTGCAGGGTTTATAGGAAGGGAGATCCACAGCAAGTTGAGACAAACAGAGGAGTTCGACATGATAATCCCAGTTCCTCTTCACAGCAGGAAACTCAAATTGCGCGGCTATAACCAGGCGGCGCTTATCGCGGAGATCGTGTCGAAGCGATCGGGGAAAAGAGCCGAGAAAAACCTTCTCAAAAGGATTCGCAACGATTCCCCTCAGGCGACTCTCCACAGAGTCGAGAGAATCAGGAACGTAAAGTCCTCTTTTGCCATTTCCAAACGCGCAGAGGGCGTGGTGCGAGGCAAGAGGATCCTCCTCGTCGATGACGTTATGACAACCGGCGCCACGTTAAACGAATGCGCAAAAATTTTGAAGAAGGCCGGAGCGGCCGTCGTCGTGGGAATTACCTTCGCCAGGGCTACAATCTAATCTCTGATGGCCTCTTCGAGGTCCCCCTCGAGAAGCAGTATAAACCTGTTGCCGGAAAGGCGATCACGTTCATCTTTTGGAAGCAGCGGCTTCAGCGAGTGGGCGAAATCGGTGTTCTTGAAATTTCTGACGATGCGCAGCACTATTGCCGGTGGCCTTGACTATATCGGTCTGTCGGGTTATCCCGCGGGTCTATGAAAAACCGCTTGGAGCTTATGAAGGAACTGGCAAGGAGGGCTGGGAGGATACAGCTCGACCGGCTTGGCGATAGCCATGATATCCAGTACAAAGGTGCCATCAACCTCGTTACGGAAGTCGATAAGAAGTGCGAGGAGATGATAGTCGGCGAAGTTCAGAAACATTTTCCTGGGGACGACATCCTCGCTGAGGAAGGCGGCGGCGACAGGACTTCGTCCAATGTCAGATGGCATATCGATCCGCTGGATGGGACGGTAAACTACGCCCACGGCTTCCCATTTTTTTGCGTCTCGCTTGCGATAGAGGTTGAAGGAAATCTGCATGCCGGTGTGATCTACGATCCCAATAGGGACGAGCTCTTCGAGGCATTCACAGGCAAGGGCGCCATGATGAACGGTCGGCCCATTCGTGTTTCGAAAAATAATCCCCTTGAAAAATCGATGGTAGCGACGGGCTTCGCCTACAGCGTCAGGGAGGATGAAAAGTTAGACAACCTAGGCAACTTTTCAAAATTCATCAAAAGGGCGCGGGCCGTTCGCCGCCCCGGCTCTGCCGCGATAGATCTCGCGTGGGTTGCGTGTGGAAGGCTCGACGGCTTCTGGGAAATTTTTCTCAAGCCATGGGACATGGCGGCCGGCGTTGTGATCATAAGAGAATCCGGTGGGAATGTTTCATCCTTCGACGGATCCCCGTATGATCTTTATGGAACGGAAATCCTTGCGTCAAATGGAGCCATACATTCCGAGATGAGCGCTCTTCTCGTCGCGGAGAGGTGATATCTCAAAACTCTTCAGACCAGCGCTTCTTAGCCGGGACGAGTTCAATGCTCCCAGTTTTGATGAAACATGGCGGAGCCATAGAGACCATCATGATAGCCGAGGTCGCAGGGGAAACGGGCTCAAGGTCATGATAGGACAGCGGCGTTACGTATAACGGCCCCATCATTATCTCCCGCAGCTTATGGGAGTCGGTGTGAGCTGGGCGACCATTTTTAAACCGCCTCAGAAATTTCTTGGATTTAGCGTATAAAAACGTAGAATCAGGTTCCCATAGGTATTTTATCTGGAAAGGGCGCGGGATTGATAGATCCAAATAAAAAAGAGCGCGAAGAGGCAAAGCCCAGCGACGTATGCCATAGGGCATTTCAACTCATAGCTGCCAAGCAATACGGGGAAGCCGAAAAACTTCTGGCGAACAACATGGCCAGGAGCGAGGACGATGCTGCTATCGCCCTCTATCATTCTGTGATGGGAGTCCTCTTTAAAATCCAGGGGGAATTCAAGACGGCCTGGCGTCACTATGGCAGGGCTGAGAAGTTGCTCCCCAAAGATCCGGCCCTGAAGATCATATCCGCCCGTCTTCTCATCGACCAGTTTTCCGAATACAACCAGGCAATAAAAAAGGCGAAAAAGGTTTTGGAGCTGGCTCCTGCAAACCCCGTTTTTGCGCACCAGGCGTATACGACGATGGGGCTCGCATATTGTAAGAAGGGGGATAGGAAAAAGGCAATCGAGATGCTAGAAAAGTCCTGGGGGGAGGATTTTTCCAATTTTATTTCCGCCCAAAATATAGACTTCGAGCTGCTGGAGGCGCTGATAGGCAGGGGTTTGGGGCTTGAGAGTTGCCGGGAATTTTTGGTGAAGGCGAATTCCTTCGCCGAGGCTACCGGAGAAGAGAAGTATATCGAACTGACGAGTAAAATGCTTCAGGCCTTCGACGCCGACTTCCCTGAACTTCTCGGAGAAACTGGAGAGGGTTCATTGGAGAATCGATTTGCAGAAGAGTCCTAAATTCATAGATTCGCACGCCCATCTTTCCTCTGAAAAGTATGAGCATGATATCGAAGATGTCCTCTCCCGGTCATGGGAGGCCGGCCTCGAGTTCATCATCAACATCGGTTCCGGCTATGGCCTCGATGGAAATGTGAGGGCTCTCGATCTGGCCAGAAAAGACCCCAGGATATTTGCCACGGTTGGAATTCATCCGCACGATGCCGGTTCAGTTATCCCCTCTCACTATGATGAATTGAGGGCGCTCGCCTCAGATCCCAAGGTCGTGGCGATAGGAGAAACAGGGCTCGATTATTTTCACAAGCATTCTTCTCCGGAAGTGCAGAGGGAGGTCTTCAGGCGTTCGCTCGAGATGGCGCGGCTCGTCGATAAACCGGTCGTCATTCATGACAGGGATGCGCATGATGATGTCATCGCTGTGATAAAGGATGTGGGTATCTCTGAAAGGGGAGGAGTCTTTCATTGTTTTTCCGGAGACCTTCGCTTTGCCGAGGAGGTTTTATCGATGGGCTTCCTGATATCCATCCCCGGAATCGTCACATTTGATAATGCCTCGACCCTTCAGGAGGTGGCTAGCGTAGTCCCTCTCGAGAAGATGCTGATAGAAACGGACTGTCCCTTCCTGGCCCCGGCTCATCACAGGGGAAAGCGAAATGAGCCCGCATTCGTTACTCTCGTAGCCGAAAAGATCGCGAAGCTGAAGTCCCTTTCCGTGGCCGATGTGGCGCGTGTCACTTCGCTGAACGCCAGGCGGCTTTTTTCCCTTCCAGGATCGGAGGTGGAGAGGTCGATCGCCTACGTGATCAGGAATTCCCTCTATCTCAATATAACAAACGGATGCAATCTCGCGTGCAAGTTCTGCCCGAAGTTCATCGACTTCGAAGTGAAAGGACACTACCTGAAGCTCGATCATGAGCCGGATGTTGACGAGGTCTTTCGGTCCATCGGTCAGCCCGAGGCCTATAATGAGGTGGTCTTCTGCGGCTATGGGGAGCCCACCAGGCGCATCGAACTTGTAAAAGTTATCGCTGAGAGGATGAAACAGTGCGGAGTGAAGCGCGTCAGGTTGAACACGGACGGGCTCGCCAACCTTTTCTATGGAAGAAATGTCCTGCCGGAACTCACAGGGCTGATCGATTCCATCTCGATATCCTTAAACGCGCCAAATGCGGAGTTCTATGCCAAGGTGTGCCCGTCGAAATACGGCGAGGCAGCCTATGGCGCCGTTTGCGATTTTATAGTCGAAGCCAAAAAATTCATTCCGGAAGTGGTCGCTTCGGTGGTCACCGTGCCGGGTCAGGATGTGCAGGCCTGCGAGGCGAGAGCGAAAGAGCTCGGCGTTCCTTTGAGGGTCAGGGAATACATGAACGTCGGTTGAATGATCGGCTCATTTGAATTATTTTTGGCGAAATAAAAAAGGCGTTCCGTTCGGGAACGCCTTTTTCAAAAAGTCTGAAGCAAAATTACATAGCCCAATCCTTAAGCTGCTTACCCGGTTTGAAACGCGGCACCTTGCGAGCCTTGATCTGGATCACCGCGCCAGTCTGCGGGTTGCGGCCTGTACGAGCGCGGCGCTTGGAGACGTAGAACGTTCCGAAATTCGTGAGCGTTATCTTGTCACCCTTGCGAAGGCATTTGCCTATATTGTGCGTGATCGAGTTGAGAGCCTTTTCCGCCAGAGCCTTCGAAATCTTGCAATCCTTGGAAACGTAGTTGATGAGTTCTGCCTTTGTCATTTGTTTTCACCTCCTCCCGTTATTGGATTCGGCAATCGTGAACGCTGAGACTCAGAGATGCCGTGCATTTCCCGCTCACCGTGGAGCGCAATGTACGCGATGGGGACTGTCATGTCAAATAAAAATCGTCGTTGAATGTAGGTATCGCCTGATTTTGCGGTGGATGTACAAGCATTTTCCTTTTCGGAAAGGGCTTTTTGTAACTTCAGCTGTGCATGCGCAAACCCTTGTAAAACCTACATCTCCGGAGCGTAGTTTGCGGTATTTGGAGGGCAACTTACCGTTGACTTTTATGCTACCGGGATGCAAAATCCCGCGAATTTGATTTGCGGAGAAATCGCTTTAAGGACCGCAATAAAACATCCAACATCATGGAGGATCTATCGTCATGAACCGAACCTCAGAGGTTCTCCCTATAAATATAGAAGAGGAAATGAAAAGCTCCTACCTGGATTACGCGATGAGCGTGATCATAGGAAGGGCGATTCCCGATGTTCGCGATGGCCTCAAGCCTGCGCACCGGAGGATTCTCTACGCGATGCTGAGAGAAGGGCTTCTTTCAAGCAAGCGCTTTTCGAAGTCTGCCGGAGTCGTCGGCGAAGTTCTGAAGAAATACCATCCACATGGAGACGCTGCCGTCTACGACACTATGGTGAGAATGGCGCAGGACTGGAATATGCGCTACACCCTCATCGAGGGGCAGGGAAACTTCGGCTCCATAGATGGAGATTCCGCAGCGGCCTACAGGTACACCGAGGCCAGACTCCGCTCGATCGCCGAGCAGATGCTCGCTGATATCGACAAGGAGACCGTTGACTTCGTCCCCAACTTCGATGGCACCACAGTGGAACCTTGCGTGCTTCCCTCCAGGATTCCAAACCTTTTGATAAACGGCTCCGACGGCATCGCTGTAGGGATGGCGACGAAAATTCCGCCTCATAACCTTGCCGAGATCATCAATGGCTGCGTCGCGATCATCGACAAGCCTTCAATCACCATTGACGAACTGATGAAGTTCATCCCCGGGCCTGATTTCCCCACCGGCGGTTTCATAGATGGTCGCGATGGGATCGCCAGCGCTTACAAGACCGGAAGGGGCTCGTTGAAAATCAGGGCAAAGGCCGTCATAGAACCGATAGCTCGCGGTGATAGAGAGCTTATCGCGATCAACGAGATCCCATATCAGACCAACAAAGCCAGGCTCGTCGAACGCATTGCGGAACTCGTGAAGGAGGGAAAGATAGAGGGGATATCCGATATTCGCGACGAGTCAGACCGGGACGGTATGCGCATCGTGGTCGAACTCAAACGCGGCATCGTGGCCGGCGTAGTCCTGAATCAACTCTACGCACATACGCAGATGCAGTCCAGCTACGGCATAATACTTCTGGCAATCGTCGGCGGGCAGCCGAAGATCCTTAATCTGAAGGAGGCGCTCGACCTCTTTATCGACCACAGGAAAGAGGTCGTCACGAGAAGGACAACCTTCGATCTACGCAAGGCGGAAGAGAGGGCGCATATCCTGGCCGGGCTAAAGATCGCGGTGGAAAATATCGACGAGGTCATCGCTATAATAAAGAAGTCCAAGGAGCCCGCTGTAGCCAAGGCGAGCTTGATGAAAAAATATTCGCTATCGGACGTGCAGGCTCAGGCTATTTTGGATTTGAGGCTCCATCGCCTTACAGGCCTAGAACGAGATAAGATAATAGCCGAGTACAATGAAATCCAGAAGCTGATAAAGGAACTCAAGCTGATTCTTTCCGACGAGAAGAGGATTTACAAAATCATAAAGGATGAGCTGCTTGAAATCCGCGAAAAATACGGCGACGAGAGGCGAACCAAGATCCAGTCCAAAACACAGGATCTCAAAATAGAGGATCTGATTCAGGAGGAGGAGATGGTGGTCACCGTCTCCCACCGCGGGTACATCAAGAGAAGCCCGATCAGCATCTACCGGGCGCAGAGGCGCGGCGGCAGGGGCAAGCAGGGGATGACGACGAGGGAAGAGGATTTTGTCGAGGATCTCTTTGTCGCGTCGACCCATAGCTACGTCCTCATCTTCTCTTCGTTGGGCAAGGTCTATTGGCTGAAAGTCCACGAGATTCCCCAGATAGGCCGCGTGGCGAAAGGTCAGTCGATAACCAGCCTGATAAACATGTCTGGCACTGAATCGATAGCCGCCATTCTCCCCGTTAAAAAATTCGAGGATGGTCAGTACGTGGTGATGGCGACTAAAAATGGCGTCATCAAGAAAACGGAACTTATGGCTTATTCCAATCCGCGCTCCGGAGGAATAATAGCCACCACGATAGACGATGGCGACGAGCTGATTTCCGTTCGCCTTACCGATGGCAAGAGCGAAATATTCATAACTACGCGGAAAGGGCAGGCGATCCGTTTCAAGGAAGATGAAGTTCGCCCGATGGGCCGCTCCGCTAGAGGGGTCAAGGCGATCAATCTGAAGAAAGGCGATTCCGTCGTGGGCATGGAGGTTCTCAATAATGAAGCCTCGATCCTTACAGTCACCGAGCGCGGTTATGGCAAGAGGAGCCCCCGCGATGACTATCGCGTTCAATCCCGCAGCGGCTCGGGGATCATAACTATCAAGGTCACCGATAAAAACGGGCCCGTGACCGGCGTGATGCAGGTCACCGACAACGACGATATAATTCTTGTAACCGACGGCGGTATAGTGATCAGGTCCGCAGCCAAGGAGATCCCGACCATAGGCCGCAACACGCAGGGCGTAAGGTTGATCTCTCTTGGCAAGGATGAGAAGGTCGTCACCGTCGCCAAGGTCGTCGAAGATGAATCGTAAAGCTTTCGCACTATCGACAAGTTTTCTTGCGCTGGCGATCCTCCTTTTGCTTTTCCCCATCACCTCGTGCAATCGTGGTGGCGCCGATGAACTTTTTCGCAAGGCCGAGGCTGACCTGGGGGTTGGCAAGATCGGAAGCGCCCTTAGAATTTACGATGAGATGCTTTCCGATTTTCCGAATGACCCTGCGCGCCCCAAGATATTTTTCAAGATTGCCGAGCTGTACGAGATATTTCTGGGGGATATCGACAGGGCGGTGGAGAGCTATGGCAGGGTGATATCGGAATACCCGGGCTCCACGTGGGCGGCCAACGCGAGGGAGTTGCGCGCTTCCCTTGAAGAGGGGCGTGGAAACTTCGAGTCCGCGATCGAAGATTACACGGCTTTGCTGAAGTATGCCTCCGGCGATGACATCCATAAATACAGGATACTTCTGGCGGGCGGATACCTCGCATCCGGCGCATATTCGCAGGCTAGGGTGGAACTAATCCCGGTGATAGAGGCGGAGTCTGCCCCCATGGAATACGTCGCTAATGCGATATTCATGTACGCAGAGAGTTTTTTTCTCGGGGGCAGGCCCGAAGAGGCTATCCGCTGGTACGATGCGCTTATAGAAAACTTTCCGGACTCCGAGCTGGCGCCGGAGGCAAAGCTCCACATGGCTACCTGCTTTGAAGAGACCGGAAGGCTAGGTGCGGCCCGGAATGTTACCGAGCGAAGCTCGGATTATCCCAACCAGAAGGTCGTCGATGCCAGGATGAAGAGCATCGATAAAAAGGGACTCCCGATTGTACAGCAAAATAAAAAAAGGAAGCCCCCTGCCAAGCGCAAATAGCTTTACAATGGGGTTTACGTAATATAGCTTGCTTCGTCATAAAATCAAAAGGAGATCAATATGGCCGTTGAGAAGACGCTGGCAATCATCAAACCTGATGCCGTCGAGAAGGGCGTGATCGGTGAAATATCCAAGAGAATCGAAGAGGCGAACCTCAAGATCGTCGCGATGCGCATGATGCATATGAACAGCGCGAAGGCAGAAGGCTTCTACGCCGTTCATAAAGGCAAGCCCTTTTTCGGCAATCTCATATCGTTCATGACCTCGGGTCCGGTCGTTGTCATGGCTCTCGAAGGGGAAAATGCCATAAGGCGCTGGCGCGATGCCGCGGGGGTGACGAATCCAGAACAGGCCGCTGAAGGGACGATACGCCGCGATTTTGGAACCAGCATAGAGCGCAACGCCGTTCACGGTTCCGATGCTCCGGAGACTGCAAAGTTCGAAATCGCCTACTTTTTTGAAGCGAATGATATCGTCAGTTACGACTGGATGTAATGACATCTATCCATTTTCAAGAGGCGGGTTGCCGTGATGTATGAAATGATAGATCATACGGCTGACGTCGGCGTTCGTGTTGGCGCTCCCAATTTGCGAGATCTCTTCGTTTCCTGCGCGTCAGCCCTGACGGATATATCGGTCGATATTGTCAAAAATCAGATTCCATCTATCGACGTCCCGATCTTTATCGAGGCCCCTTGCCTTGAGGAACTTCTCGTGAGATGGCTACAGGAGATACTTTTTGTTTCCGAGACGAGGCGCCTGGTTTTTTCCTCTTTCTGGATAGATGAGATAGATGAGCGCCATCTGATAGGAAGCGCCAAGGGAGCGAAATACGACCCCCTCCGTCACAGGCAAAAACTTCTCGTCAAGGGTGTTACATATCATAACATAGATGTCTCGAAGCTCGACGACGGGTCGTGGAGTGCAAAGATTATTTTTGACGTCTGATGCGAATGAAATTCAATGCCGCTTTGAATCCGATATTTCAATAGGGGGACTATGCAGCACTTGAATGCTTTGCTCGTTTACCTGACGGGCCCTGTCTTGATAGTGGCCCTTCTTGGCACCGGTCTCTTCCTGACCTTCAGGATGAAGTTCGTGCAGTTCCGCGGGCTCATCGAGGGGATAAGGATAACGTCGGGCAAGTACAACGACCCGAGGCATCCCGGCGATGTTACACATTTTAAGGCGCTGTGCGGGGCTCTTTCTGCTACGGTGGGCGTAGGCAATATAGCGGGTGTTGCCGCAGCAATAGCGATAGGTGGACCCGGAGCGGTCTTTTGGATGTGGATGACTGCGATTCTCGGCATGGCTGTTAAATTCACCGAGTGTACGCTGGCTCAGCAATTCAGAATCGTCCATGAGGATGGGACCGTCTCCGGCGGTCCGATGTATTACATAGAGCGAGGGCTTGGCAGAAAATTCAAGCCTCTGGCGATTCTATTTGCCTTCTTTACCGTGTTTGCATCCTTTGGAATCGGCAACATGGTGCAGTCAAATCAAGTTGCTCAGATCCTCGACAGCACCTTCGGCATTCCTCCGGTGATTACCGGCGTAGTGATTTCCATAATGACCGGACTCGTAATAGTCGGAGGGATGAGGCGCATCGGGCAGGTGGCGGGAATCCTCGTGCCGTTCATGTCGATCGCCTACGTGGGCGGTGCTCTCGTGATACTTGCGATGAATGCCGGTGCAATCATCCCATCGCTAGCGCTCATATTCAAGAGCGCTTTCACAGGGACTGCGGCCGCCGGAGGTTTTGCTGGATCTGCCATCATGCTGGCGCTCCGCTCCGGTGTCAGTAGGGGGCTTTTCTCAAACGAGGCAGGGCTGGGATCTGCTCCGATAATCCACGCTGCCGCAAAGACGAGAATTCCGGTAAGGGAAGGGCTGGTAGCTTTGCTAGAGCCATTTATAGACACCCTTGTTATCTGTACGATGACAGCGCTCGTAATTGTCACTTCCGGTCTGTGTGGCTCCGGGCTTCGCGACGCCCCTCTGACATCTGCCGCATTCGAAAATGGTTTTGCTGGCGGACGTTATATAGTCACATTTACGATACCTCTTTTCGCTTATTCAACCGCGATTTCATGGAGCTATTACGGCGATCGCGCCTTCGAATATCTTCTGGGGCGAAGGGCGATAATGCCCTTTCGCATAATTTACTGCATCGTCCTGTTCTTCGGTGCCATTGCCAGCTCGACAACGGCATGGGTAGGCACGGTGTGGGCCTATGCCGATATCGCTAATCTGCTGATGGCATTCCCCAACCTTCTCGCGCTCTGGCTTCTTTCCGGCGTCGTAGCAAAATCGCTTAAGGCTTATATGAAGGATTATGGGGCCTCCGTTTTGGAGTCGGACGCACCTATGGAGATGGCTCCGATGGAGAATGAGGCGTAGGTGTGGTAGGAATTTTATGCAGTGACATCTGACTGAATAAATTTTTAGTATAAAATCGCATCGGAGGATTTGATGGATCAGAAGCGCATCAGGGAAATTATCGACGATTATTTGGCGAAATATCGTCCGCTCGATCTGAAGCTTCGCAAGAACTGGTACAGGTATGAAACCACCGGCGACAAGGCGGCATCCGAAGCTCTCGAAACTATAGAGCTGGATATCAGAAAGCTCAACAGCGACCGCGGACGTTTCGCGCTGATCAAGAAATTCTACGATGGCAGAAATGAAATAAAAGACGAGCTTTTAAGGCGCGAGGTGGAGATCTGCTATTTCAGACATCTTCCGAATCAGATATCGCCCGACAAACTTAAACGGCTGACAAAATTAGAACGATCGCTGCAGGAGAAGTTCAACGACTACGGACCCAAAGTCGATGGAAGGGAGCTTTCTCCCGTCGAAGTCGATCATATAATCTCGGATTCTAAGGACAGCTCGCTTCTCGAAAAGGTATGGAAGGGGCAACATCTTGTAGCACCTATTCTCGAGGAGGATTTTCGGGAAATGGTTGCGCTTAAAAACGAAATTGCGCGCGATCTGGGCTACGCGGGGGCGCTTGAGATGTTTGCGGAGCTTTCCGAGTTTGATCTCGATATGGTTAACAGGTTTTACACCGACCTCCGTGATGCCAGCGAGTTGGCTTTTAAAGAGCTGAAGGAGAAGTTTATCGATCCGAGGTTGGCAAAACGCTTTGGGGTTTCGGCAGCTGATCTCATGCCATGGCATTATCAGAATTCATTTTTTCAGGAGGCGCCGAACTCCATATTTGGAGAGGTTGATCTGGATAGGTTTTACAAGGGGTTGGATTCGAACAGGGTTATTTCGCAGGTCGTCGAATTTTACGGGAGCATAGGGGTCGATATATCCGGAATCGTGAAGGGCTCGAGTCTCTTTCCGAAGCCCGGAAAAAATCCTCATGCCGTCGCTTGGTATTTGAATCCGGATGACCCCGATAGCGCCACGCTCATCATGAACCTGCCGGAACCACCTGCATCTCCAAAGGCAGGGGATGTCTCTACGCTTGTGCATGAGCTTGCGCATGACATCAACTACAAGTCCGTGCTGGCCAACAAAGCTCTTCCATATCTTCTTCGGGAACCTACTATGCTCACCGAGGCCTTTGCGATGCTGATGGAAAAGCAGACGCAGACAGAGGAGTGGTTTGTGAGATTGGGAGCCGATCAGTCGGCGGCTTCCAGGGCAGCTTCCGCTGTTCAGCTGATAGATTACGCTGATCAGATAATATTTTTACGATGGTCTTCGACAATTTACGAGTTTGAAAAAGAATTTTATTCCAACCCCGATCAGGATATCGGAGAGCTCTGGTGGGAGTGCAGGCGGAGACATCAGTCGTTGAAGCGACCGGCTGGATGGGTAAATCCCGACGCGCTTGCCAAATACCACATTCCCAATGTTTCTCTTCTATATTACTCCAACTATGCCATAGGGCGTGTTGCCAACGTGCAGTTCGTCGATCTTTTCGCAAAAAAGATAGGGCGTCCTGCGCACGGTCTTTCGTATTTCAATTCGCGCGAACTCGGCGGCTGGCTGATGAATGATTTTCTGGCTCAGGGGGAGCGCTATCCATGGAACAGGTTTCTCGAGCTTTATACCGGAGGTGGAGTCTCTGTTGAGGCCTGGAAGGAATTTTACATAGATTCTGATATGGGCGGCAGACTCCTTTTATTATGAATTTGGAAAAGATTCACGAATATGCGTGGCGAATCCCCAAACGAGGCTCCATGCGCGTCGATGGAATCGTGTATGGTTCACGGCAGATTGTGGATGCAGCATCCGCAGATGAAAGTTTGCAGCAGGTGTGCAACGTTGCGACCCTTCCCGGAATCGTTGGCGCGTCGATAGCGATGCCTGATGTCCACAGCGGTTATGGTTTCCCAATAGGCGGCGTCGCCGCATTCGATTCTGAATCGGGAATTATATCCCCGGGTGGAGTCGGGTACGATATCAACTGCGGCGTGCGGATTCTTCGTACCGACCTTGAGTTTTCCAAAATATCGAAAGATATTGAAAGAATGGTGGATGCTATTTTTTCAGACGTTCCTGCCGGGGTCGGCTCCTGTAGAAAGGATCTTAAAATATCGCGTCAGAATATGAGGCGAGTTCTGGAGGATGGTGCAGCGTGGGCTGTCTCCGAGGGGTTTGGTTCGCCACACGACCTTGAAAGGATCGAGGCGTGCGGCAAGATACGCGGCGCGATCGCCGAGGCGGTAAGTGATAGAGCGATAACGAGAGGATTGGGGCAGCTGGGCACGCTCGGCAGTGGAAATCATTTCATAGAAATCGATATCGTCGATGAAATTTTCGATTCACATTCGGCAAATGCCATGGACCTTTTCAAGGACCAGATCGTAATATCCATTCACACCGGGTCCCGTGGGCTGGGTCACCAGGTCTGCGATGACAGCCTTTCCGAGATGCTTGCGGCTTCGAGAAAATACGGGATTGAAATTCCCGACAAGCAGCTATGCTGCGCTCCGATCAATTCCGATGAGGGGAAGCGGTATTTTGCTGCCATGGCGGCGGCAGCCAACTTCGCTTTCGCCAACAGGCAGATCATTTCATGCTACATCTCGCTGGCGATCGAGAGAGCGCTCGGTATATCTCCGCGGGATTTAAGTATGAGCACGGTCTACGATGTAGCGCACAATATCGCCAAATTCGAAGAGCACGTAGTCGGCGGTAGGAACAAAAGGCTGTGCGTGCACAGGAAGGGGGCTACACGTGCATTTCCGGCCGGACACCCGGAGCTTCCGCTTGTCTATCGCGACGTCGGGCAGCCAGTTTTGATTCCGGGTGATATGGGGAGATACTCATTCGTCCTCGTCGGCACCGAAAATGGGATGAAGGAGGCATTTGGTTCCTCATGTCACGGCGCAGGCAGGCTGATGAGCCGGCATAAGGCAAAAAAAGTGGCGCGTTCGCGGGATCCTCGCGATGAGATGAGGAGGGCCGGCATTTTTCTTCGGGCATCGTCACGAAACACGATTTTTGAGGAGGCCCCCTTCGCCTACAAGGATGCCGCGGATGTCGTTATGGCGGTGGAGGGGGCAGGGCTTGCCAGAAAGATCGCCCGTTTAAGGCCGCTTGGCGTTGTTAAGGGATGACTCTGTCTGAACTTTGTTTGATGGAGGGATATCCGATCCATGTTGAAAGTTGACTTGGGATGAAAATTCTTCTCGTTCAGCCGCCGATACGGGATTTTTACAGAACTGTGTTTCGCGAGTATCCGATCGGGTTGATGTATCTCGCCTCCTCCTTGCGAAAGTCCGGTTTTCAAGCCGAAATTCTCGATGCCCGCAGGTGCCGAAAGCCGAAAGCAGTTACCCCTTACGATGAACTTATGTCGATCGCCGAACTTGCGCAAAGCGGGCGCGGCCCTTTCTGCGGGTTCAAACATTTCGGGCTTTCCTATGAGGAAATATCCCGGCGTGTTTTGGAATATTCTCCCGACATAGTATGCGTATCGTCGATGTTCACTCCGTACTTAAGGGAGGTCATCGCTACCGCAGCGGCAGCAAAAAAAGCCGTGCCTTCCTGTCATGTGATGGCAGGAGGGCATCATGCTACAGCTGACCCTTTGAGCCTTCTGGAGTCAGGTGCTATCGACTCGGTATTTTCAGGTGAGGGTGAAGTTGCGCTGCCAGAGCTCCTTCGGGGTGGGCGTCCGGAGAAAGGGATTATCAACGATGCTGGCGCGCCGTTCAGGGCGGTGAGTCTGGATGTGATTCCATTTCCATTGCGGGATATCCTGCCTACAGGGAGCTATCTTTTTGAAGGGGAGCCGTATGTGATGATCCTGACTTCCCGAGGTTGTCCGCACGACTGTTCCTTTTGCTCCGTCCACTCGTTGTCGGGTAAGAGATACAGGAGACGATCGGTCGGCTCGGTCATTGAAGAGATAGATAGATGCGTATCGATGGGAGTTCGCACTATAGATTTTCAGGACGACAACTTTCTTTTCGAGCGCGACAGGGCCTTTTCGATTCTGAAGCACATCGCAGATAGGCATTCAAAAACAGGGCTCAGGGTGATGGCGTCAAATGGCCTGAACGTTTCGGGGCTGACTTCTGAGATGATCGATATCATGAGGCGCGCTGGATTCAGGAAACTCGATCTTGCGATCGCTACGGGCGATGTCGGATTTCGCAATTCTCTGCACAGGCCAGAGAGCATCGGTCGGTATGAACAGGTTCTTCAGGCCGCGAATGATGCGGGGCTTTCGGTTACGACATACGTGATCATCGGTATTCCGGCCCAGCCAATTGCAGAGATGCGCTATACGATAGAGTATCTGAGAGGGATGAAAACGCTCATATCCCCTTCGGTATTTTACAACGTCCCCGGAATGCCGATATTCAATCAGATGAAGAAGTATGAATACGTCAGCGACCATGTCGCACGCCGCAGCAGCACTTTCAACTGTTTTGGAGAGGACTTCGAACGGGAGGATATAATTTCACTTATCGACGAAATTAGGGAATATAACCTCTCCCATCTGCGATCGTAGGGATCCGCAAAGACGATTGACAATGGACCATAGATCATTGACCGAAAAAACAGGTTAAGGCTGAGGTTGAGAAAAAATCCTTTCCGCATCTTAATCCTAATCTTCATCTTAATTTTGATCCTGTTCTTAATAACGATTATTTACGGATATAATCCAGTCTTACAAAAGGCTGATCAAAGGTCAGCGATCAGGATTCGACCACCCACGTAACAGCCGTGACTTGTGACTGGTGACTGGTGAACGGTTGGAAGGGGATTCCCGCTTAAGACCGCGGGAATGACATTCACGGTGTCATCCTAGAGCGACGAAAAGGGTGTCATCCCCGAATGGTTCTATCGGGGATCCCGCAACGACCGTGACTGGTGGCAGACGGCTTTCATAAGATAGCTTTTTAGAGGTTACTTAACTCTTATTCTGAGGGGCGATGTGAGCGCATGCTTGATAAAGCGATGATATTCATGCATGGTCAGCGCCATGTCAGCTTTGAGGCTTTGATAAAATTTTTCTGTCGGTGTTGGCGACCTGCCGAGATATGTCGGTGTTGATGCGTCGCGCCGGGCAATTTTGGGAGAGACGATGGAGCGAAGAGGAATTGCAAGCGATGTTACCGAGCTGATCGGCAACACCCCGATGGTCAGGCTCAACAAGATCTCTGCAGGTATCGACGCAACCTTGCTTTGCAAGCTGGAATTCTTCAACCCGTGCAGCTCCGTAAAGGATCGCATCGGGGTGAACATGGTCGATGAGGCGGAGAAGGACGGGGTTTTGAAAAAAGGGGGCACGATCATCGAGCCTACTAGTGGCAATACAGGAATAGCGCTCGCGATGGTCGCCGCTGTGCGCGGATATCGCATCATCCTCACCATGCCCGAGACGATGAGTCTGGAGCGCAGAGCCCTTCTAAAGATGCTTGGCGCTGAGATCGTTCTAACCCCGGGGGTTGAAGGGATGAAGGGGGCCATCGGAAAGGCTCAGGAACTTCATTCCGAAATTCCCGGTTCATTCATGCCGCAGCAGTTCGAAAATCCGGCCAATCCCGATGCCCACAGGAAGAACACTGCCGAAGAGATCTGGCGTGATACGCAGGGGAAACCCGATATCCTCGTCGCAGGGGTCGGAACAGGCGGGACGATCGCCGGGATTGCATCCGTCATCAAATCTAGGAGGCCATCGTTCAAGGCGATCGCTGTGGAACCGCAGGCCTCTCCGGTGCTTTCCGGCGGGCAGGCATCCCCTCACAAGATTCAGGGGATCGGCGCCGGGTTTGTGCCCGGTCTCCTGGATAGAAGCCTGATAGATGAAATAGTTCAGGTATCTAATGATGATGCCTTTGCTGCGGCAAAAAGGCTGGCGAAGGAGGAGGGGATACTCGCAGGGATATCCTCCGGCGCCGCTGTCAGCGCCGCTCTGACTGTGGCAGCACGCCCCGAAAACAGGGGCAAGACGGTCGTGATCATTTTGCCCGACACATGCGAGAGGTATCTGAGCACAAATCTCTTCGCATGAAGGGATCCGGTCTCTTTGTTAGATGTAGAGGTTTAATGAAATAAGACAGCAATTTGTTTTTTCTAGTTTTTTCCATCAGACGGAGCATGATGATGTCGAGGAATATCCCGGCAAGTTTTTGGGCTTGATGAAGCTTGCTTTTTCATCTGCCCCTTCGTCGGGTGGAACAGGATAAGAGCTTGTTTTTTATGACTTTTTCGTCAGACGGAGCACCATGGCGATCCCCCAAAATTTTTGGCATCCGCTATCTTCAGTCGTGGCTGGCCTTTCCAGGCGTCCTGTCTCATTAAAGGTGCAGTTCTGACTACAAAGTTCGAAATTTAGCACATTTGACTTGAATTCATCGTTCCCATCTGATAGAGGCCGCGCCATTGAATTCGACGGATCGCTTTTTCAATTAACCCTAAAGGAGAATGTTTATGAGAAGAAGAACCCTGGTCGCTGTCTTTTTTGCATTGGTGTTTTCAATCTCGCTGGTATTTGCAGAGACTGCAGATGCGAGCGGCTTAGCTTAAATGTGGCCTTCGTTCCTCACAATCGTGAGAACTTGGTCTTCTCAGGTACCAAGGTGGGATCTGTCAGTGCCGCGAGGAAGGGTAAGGTGTACTTCTTTGGGCTCGTGTCCGGCGACATCGACACTGGCAAAGCTACGATCACGGGGCCTGATGCAGAGGATTTTACTATTTCCTCCGATCAGTGTTCAGAGAAAAGTTTTTCGCTAGGGGTTTTTCAGCTTCGCTCGTGCACGATAGAAGTGGTTTTTTCTCCTCAGAGCCGGGGCTCGGACAAGACAGCCGTTTTGGAAATTCCGCATAATGCGTTGTTCTCGTGGCGTACGAGGCCGCTGAAGATAGGGCTCAGCAGCAAGCTGGCCTACGAGTGCGGCGATGGTGTGAAAGAGGGGGACGAGCAGTGCGATGATGGAAATCTTGAAGACCTCGATGGCTGCGATAGCTCCTGCATGCACGAGTCCTGCGGTGATGGCAATTTGGACGATGACGAGGAGTGTGATGACGGCAACCTCATAAGCGGCGATGGTTGCGATGCCAACTGTACATTCACGAGATGTGGCAACGGCGTCATCACCGATGGCGAGGAATGCGATTCCGGCTTCTTCAACAGCGATACGGATCCTGATTCATGCCGTACGAATTGTACATTGCCTGTCTGCGGTGACGGCGTTGTCGATTCTTTCGAAGCCTGTGACGATGGCAATAGCAATGATTCAGATGGTTGCAGAAACGATTGTTCCTTCCCCACCTGCGGCGATGGCGTGCTCGAGCCCACTGAGGAGTATCCGGAACAGTGCGATGACGGAAACGACGACAACACCGACTCATGCCTCTCCACCTGCGTTGAGGCCTCATGCGGTGATGGCTTCGTATATAACGGAGTTGAAGAGTGTGATTTTGGCGTTCTGAACAGCGATACACTTCCAGATGCTTGCCGCACGAACTGTCGTTTTGCCTTCTGCGGCGATGGTGTTGTTGACACCGGCGAAGAGTGCGATGACGGGAATACGGACAATACGGACGGCTGCCTCAATACGTGTAAGCTTGCCACCTGCGGCGATGGCGTGGTCCAGGTCGGCGTTGAGGAATGCGACGAGGGGGAATTGAACAGCGACGATAATCCCAATTCCTGCCGAACGACCTGCGTAAATCCAATCTGCGGCGACGGCGTAGTTGATGCCGGCGAGGGCTGCGATGACGGGAATATGGATGATATGGACGGCTGCAGAAACGATTGCTCCCTCCCCACCTGTGGCGATGGCATCAAGGATGATGGTGAGGAATGCGATGATGGCATTCTGAACAGCGACGATGATCCCAATGCCTGCCGTACTACCTGCATGAATCCCTCCTGCGGAGATGGCGTCATGGACGATGGCGAGGAGTGCGACGACGGCAATGCTGATAATTCCGATGATTGCCTCTCTACCTGCGCGCTTGCCACCTGCGGCGATGGTTTTGTAGCGGTCGGGCTGGAAGAGTGCGATGATGGAAATCTCGATGACGGGGATGGCTGTTCATCGGCGTGCAAAATTGAAAAGGAGACAGATCATTCAGTTTCCCCGGATGGCGATGGTAATGGTAGCGGCGATGCAGACAGCAGTATAGCTGATGGTGATGGCACGGATGGCATGGGGAAGGATTCGGTGCAAGGCGGAGGCGGGTGTGGTTGCGTAGTTTCTGCGTCCATCCCTGCTGCGGGATTTGCTGCGCAGATCCTCCTTGCCGGGCTTTTCCTCTCCCCACTGGCTGCCGCCAGATGGAGAAGGAGGCGCTGATTTCGCCATGCCGAAGAGGAATGATGTCGGCAATGAAGGCCGATAGAACTTTTAAGGCCCCGTAGCGATACGGGGCCTTTTTTTATCCAGCAGGAAACCTCGTTACCCCACCCTCGCTGAAATCTCCAAGGCCACCTTTGGGATGACACTGAGTAAATATCAGAAGTTCAAATATCTGAACTATTGTGTATGGCGTAGCTTCTGCTATCAAAATAAACATTTTTGCCGTCGATATTGAAAATCTTATAGAGTAAACCCTTATGTGGTGTGTTGGAATGCATGTGCCTTGCTCCGCTATGCAACCGTATAACGTCCGCGCGAAAGATATCCCCCCTAAATTGACGATAGCCAAGGTATATTATTGATTTATCAACTGTTTTTGGAAGTTGGCGCTCAGGCAATAGAGCATAAAATGTATCGAATCCAAACAACAGGATTAGTATTCATCGTTTTGCAATGCGGACACTTGATCTCCATCATCGCATCCAAGGCACATTCCGTATCCTTCGCCGCCCGCCGGATATCTACGATCCACTTCGATTTCAGCTGATCGATATTGATAGGGAGTCTGGCGGTCTCGGGATCGCTGACCTTGCGAAGCCAATCGTAGGCCCAGTTCTTGTTTTTATCCATGAACATGATTTTGTTTAGCTCGATATCTGAGACCTTGACCATGCTTCCGGTCTTGATGAGGATATTCGAAGAACCGTGTTCGGCTACCTCTACCGACACGACCGGAATTTTGACGCGCTGGACAAGCGCAGGTTCCAGACCTTCGAATTCAACAGTCCACGGGAACTCCTTTCTGGGGTTTGCAGGTGTTGCCAATGGTATGACACACCTCCTTTGCAGGGATATATGCAGGAGGTGAAAACTGGGGCATTGGGCGGACTTGAAAAGGCGAATAAACGTTGACTCAGAGAAAATGCGTGATAAGTGGCGGATATATAAAGTAAATAAAATCTGCAAAAAGTTAGCAATTTTCCCCGATGTCAGCCGACAACACGAGAGCAAAATTGGCCTCACGTGTCAAAAATAAAACAAGGAGTTTAATATGGGCAACTGCCAAGAAGGAATGGTCTTCGTAAAAGGCGGTCGATATAAAGGTCAGACGATTCCTGATTTGTGCGTAGATCAACATGAATTTACAAATGCTGACACCTCAAGGGTTGCCGCTCAAACAGCAGGTCAATATCAGCTGATGTCGGTTAGTCTAAGTGGGAGTACAGTTGAAGTCGTTGACTCAGGGAAAGACCCTAAAGCACTATGGGCAAAAATTGCGGCAAGGGGGCCCGATTTGACAAAAGGAATTGCCGGTTATTTTTTAAGAGCGGTTAGCGCGCTTCCAAGTTTAGTTTCGCCAAAAGATTTTGATAAACCTAATCAGCCACAAGTAGATGTTGACGGTTACCAAGCAAAACAATTCTGTGAGGCACAAGGGAAGAGACTCTTGACACCCATTGAATGGGAATATGTTGCTTCACAGGGCGGTGCAAAACGATATTCTACAAGAAGCGGCAAATTCGACAGTGGAGTGCATTATGGTGCAGGCGCAACTCGTCAGGTGTGCAAAGCAGCCGGACGTTATATTGAGTTCGGCGGTAAAGAGATTTGCGATATGAACGGAAACGTCTGGGAGTGGACACTTGATCCTTCGGGCGATTATTATACTAGCGGCGGTTCCTTTGGCATTAGCATACTCTGGCTCCTGCAGGCTGATTACCGCAGCAGGGTTAATCCCGGCCGCAGTAACTTTAATATTGGGTTCCGTTGTGGTTCGTCGGCCCAGGACTCCAAGTAGTAATGTAACTGTAATGGCTTTTTGAGATGCCAATTTGGCATCTTAAAGAAGGGCGTGAACGATGAGTTCATCGGTTCCACGTGAGTATATCGAAAAACGTATTTGTCTAATTCGAGAATCTAAGGTCATGTTGGATTCTGATCTGGAAGCGCCTTACGATGTAGAAACCGGCGCTCTGAATCGTGCTTTCAAGAGAAACCGAGATAGATTTCCAGCGGATGTTGCATTTCAACTTGCTACACTTGAAAAACGATATGACCTTCAATTCGTCGCATGCGCTCCTCGCTCACTACAGTTCTCCTCGCCGCGAGTCGAACTGCTCGGGGGGCAGGGATTCCCCGCCATGCGGCGGGACCCGCATCCGTAATAACAGCGTCTGCAAAATTCGCATCCGCTGTTCTAACGGCTGCGTGCGAACCGTGGGGTCTCATCCACCACCCCCAAGCAAATAAAAAAGGCCACCTTTCGGCGACCTTTTTCATTTGCTCACCGTCGTGGACGACGTTAGAACCGCAATACAGGGTTTCATGGGATATATCCATATCCCCAGACTAAACTATAGTGCTCATGACCACACCTCTTTTTCTGTGCCAGCTTGAAACCATAAAATCAGCCCAGACTTTGTTTGGTTTCAAGCGGTTCAGCTTTTTGGCGAATATGACCACTATTGGCGTGATTAGCAGGGTGTTACTAGACCATAGTGATGTTCCATGTGCTAACGATCGGCAGACTGCAGAAACATGGTGATCAAGTTAAAGCGAAAGGATCGGTAACCCTGAATAGTTTTAAAAGTGCTATCCAATGAGGTCTTTTACATCAACATCCAAAGTTCTCGCTATCAGAACTAAAGTTCTAATAGTGAGATTCTTCTGCCCTGATTCGATCTGTTGCCAATATCGTATAGAAAGATCTGCCTTTCCTGCTGCTCGTTCTTGGGTGAGATCAGCCTTCCTTCTGAGGATCTTCATATTTTTACCGATCTTTTCGGCTAAGGTTGTCCATCTCATTTGAAAGAACCTTAACCGATTCAAGAACATATCGTAACGAGCCAATAGTTCGTATTTTATTGACTATTCCTTATAATATATATAGTTAGCAGGCTTATACATACTAACTGAGCGTTTTTTGCTTATAACATCTCAAAACTAAAGCAAAAATAGGAGGTCAATATGAAAGGTATCGTAGCTCTGTTGGCTATTTCTCTAATGCTTGCTGGGTGTGGTCATGGAGGTGTTGGTCGTGGGCTTGCCGTAAAAAACATGGGCAAGGAAAAGGTCGTGGAGAAAAGCGGTAGCCGTCCAGACTGGGCCATAGAAAAGCCCATGTATACGAAGGACGGTATCCTTTACGCTTCTGGAATGTTCTCTGACGCCCCCAATTTATCAAAGGGGCTACAGATCGCTAATAAACAGGCACAGGCGAAAATCATAGAATCGATCAGATTGCGTCTTCGCAACGACTTCACTTATGCCAGCGAAGGACTTGAGACAAATCAAACCATTCTTGAACAGATCCTCAATTCTACAACCGATGAAATGGTTGTAAGCGGCTTCTTCCAGAATAAGCAATACTACGAGAAGAAAGAGGTCATGGGGCCTTCTGGAATCGCCTATAAATACGATTGCTACGCACTGGCAGAGATCACCAAGGAAAACTATCTTAAGGCCTTAGATGACGCTTTTAATAAAAATAAGGGCGGTGTTTCCGAGGCCTTCAGAAAGAAGGTTGAGCAGCGACAAGAAGAGTTCTTTAACAAGAATGCAGAGGTAATAGCTACTAGTGAGGAGTAATGGGCAATGAAAAGATTCTTGTCCATACTGCTGACAGTTTCGATTGTTCTTACCAGCCCTTCTTTTGTATGGGCTAAGAAAAGCAGTAACTGTCATCCAGATGGAGAGTCTTTAGATTCAACATCAGAGAACCAGGTCGACTGGAGAGATAAATTTCATTTCACAGATTCGAATTACGAATACTATGTCGGTCTGTCCACACAAAATAAAAAACTGGAAGAAGGAAAACACGCCGCAACTGAAGGCGCAAAGAATGCCATTCTTGATAGCATCGGTGAATTGATCCAATTCAAGAATCAAGGTGTTGTAACCCTCGACGAATCACAAATGCATAATGCCTGGGGAAGCCTGAAGGCCCCAACATTCCTGAAGCACAAAGAAGTGACTGATTGGTACTATGAGAAGTGGGCTTCCTATTCCAATTGTCAGCAATCGTTTTATTACAATGTCTGGGTTTTGATGAGAGTTCCTAAAAATGAATTGAAGACAGAGAAACAAAAGGCTCTGGCCTATCTTGAAGAAGCTCAGAGAAAAGAAATGGCTAAAGAAGCACCAGAGCTTATGCCCGATTCTAAATTAAGCGTAAGCGATAGAATTGAAAGAGTCCAAAAGATAGAAACAACTAGCCCCACGCAGATAAATTACCTTGAAGAAATACAAAAGGCCGAAAGGAAAACTAAAGCCAAAAAGCCTTGGTACAAGAGCACTGCCTTCTGGGTAATCACAGGCTTGGTTGTGGCTGGCGGCGCAACAGCAGGTGTTATGCTTGGGAAAGGTTCCTCTGGAAGCTCCGCTGCTTCTGGTGGAGATTCTGGGGCTGGCGGTGGATCAGGAGGAGACTCTGGAGGCTCAACTCCATCTATAAATATCACGGCTCCAGTGCCGTGATGGTGGATGGGAATAAGAGGTGATAGCATGATAATGCTTAAAAAGAATATAATCTTTTTTATTGTAATGCTTATATTGTCAGTATCCACTGCTTGTCACAGGAGTCAGGTCGACAGTACACCAGTTGCGCAAGAACCAGAACCAGTAATTATCCCAGAACCGCCCAAAGATCCTTGGTTAAATGTTAAACATGCAGCTTCGGAGGTTATTGATTACTACCTCAAGAAAAAAGACATAAAAAAATATAGGATACATGGGAGGATAATAGAGGGTGCGGAAGGAATACTTCTTGTTTTTGGTTCATCCTATCCTGTGGGCGGCAAATTTAAAAAAGGCTATGATCAGTGTACGCATTACTCTTCCAATATAGCGATTGTTCTCCCAGAAGATGATGGGGTATGGGCAAATATGTATTATCAAGGGGAGCATTGTTGCTTTCCAGGTTTAGTTGACAGTGGGACAAATGCCTTTGGTGCTAGCGTTTCAATTTATTCATTTGGTCCTTGCGAGGAAGAACTAAGTTATAAATATTCCAGGCAACGTTTTAGTAAAGAGCTGGCGGACTATGAAGGCGAAATTGTTAAAAGAGATTATAAAAAGACCGAGTTTTCCGAGATAACCGAAAAATATTTTGCGGCGTTAAAAAACAAGGACACAAAGTCAGCGAATGCTTTGTGTTGTTCAGATACGCTAAATAAGATGCAACGAATAACAAAATCCCTTGTTTCGTATGTGATACCTCCAGAGTTGATAGATACGGATGAAACGATGACAATCGTTTATTCCAAACAAAAACCGTCCGATCCCTATAAAATCAAGTTATACAAAATTGATTATGGTTCAATTGGTCCAGGACAAGCATGTATATCGTTTGTAGATAATGCAGGTGAATTTGACTGGCAAAGGTAAAAGAATATGACTTTAAAGGCAGTTCTCAATTTGACCCTTTTACTTTCACAATTATTTGTTTTTGGTTGTGGTGTAGAGAGCATACCAAATGATACATCCATTCCTTTTCCATCTAAGGCGGCTGCACTACCTTACGTTGAGAATTACAAAGTATTTGCAATGATTGACGCTGCGCCTGAAAAATATGATTTATCTATAAGTAATGGACGGGCAAGCGGTATTATAGACAATGTTTCAGTTGGAGATCATTTAATTACTATCTTTTTTCAATATAGAATTACATATACAGGTCTAACAAAATACATTGATATTGCTACAGCATCCTTTAGTGTTAATGTAACAGATGAAGGAGCCCTGATAGAGTTTACGGACGATCTTTATAGTTATCCCGATTCAGATGGTGATGGCTACTCAAACCTTCAAGAAATAATAGATCAAACCAATCCAGAGGTTCAAGACCATAACCCCGTCAAATTGGTATTTGATGATTTTGCCAATGTAAAAGATACCTGTATGGGGAACTCTGATTCTTATAATTGCCAATACTATTGTGGTAATTATAAAAGCACTTATACGGACAACCCTCTTCAGACAAAAAACATCACAGTTTATCTGAGCGAATCTTACGAAGATGTTCATAAGTGTATTCGACCTACTGTCAACTCCAAGTGGGTTTTGGCCAACTCTACTGACGAAGATATTATTGAATATGAATTTGTGGAAAGTTATGAATCTACATACATTTACACCTGTAGCCGTCATACGGACGGCGTGCTGGAAGACTTGCAGGTTGATTTTACTCTGGATGACGGACTTCATTGTACAGGTTCAATAAATCTGGTGGATTCATTGTATCTGTATTATCAGATTGTGTTGGATTGTGTTAAGGATATGAACAGTTGTTCAGTATGGTATAGCAATAACCCATCTTACCAGTAGCATGAGGATGATGTTATGAAAAACATAAGGAGTTTATGTTTTATGACTGCGATGGCATTGTCAATTATTGCTGTCGGTTCTTCAATTCAATCCTGTAAGAATCCTTCTGCAAAGATAGACACTACGGCTTGTGAATACTCTTCTCTTAAGATAGACATAACGGATATCAGAAATGCTGGGAAGTATACATATGTCTATTACAACGTTTCAAATACATGTGATGAAAGGGTCAATTCAATCGTTGTGTATATAGAATTAACATGTGTTGACGGGAGAGTCTTTACCCACAATGCTGGGATTCCTGGTTTACCTGGGAAAACAAGTTTGAGTGAAATGATGATGATTAATACGGTTGACCGCAGATTATGCAACGAAGCCAAGGTTGCTAATTACGAATTTAGATTAAGTCGATAATAGTTGTATGAATTTTCTTGTTACCCCTGAGTATTTTTTCAAAAAGGGATTCCTTAGGGGTGCCGCCCTATTTTCCTGCCAGCAGAAATCTGATGTTTAGAATGGGGAAATTGCTTCCCGACATAAAGACGGAAGAATCACTTCTTATAGGGGGGTGGGGGTGTCACGGTCGCCGTGTTTGGATGCCCTAAAAACCCTGAAGCTGGGCAAACCGCTACACGCTTTTAAACGCATTGCTGGTGCAGGGTTATAGGGAAGGTGTAATGTTTCAAAAGGTGTTCTTTTTGTAACCCCGAAAGCAGGAAAATCGACCCCCAAATATCAAGTACTTAGGGGACCCGTTCTCATACCCTTTTTGAAACACTTATATCTATGGGAAGGTGCTTTATAATGCCGCAGAAGAGGCCAATAAGCGGGATATAGAGGGGTATGATACGCCTGTAACCTTGGCTATCTGACGCAAGGATTTGCCCTCAGAGCGAAGTTTTTTGAGTTTCCCGATGTCGACCTTGCACTTGGGTCTTCCGCACTTCCTGCCACGCTTTTTGGCGGCCTTCATGCCCGATCTGACCCGTTCGCTGATAATAGCCCTTTCAAACTCCGCTACTGCCCCCAGGAATGTGAAGACCATCTTGCCTGCAGGTGTGGCCGTATCGATCGCCTCCTGAAGCGATACAAAGGAAACGCCCAAGGAATGTAGTTCGGATAAAACAGATAGGAGATGCGCCACCGACCGCCCCAGCCTGTCGATCTTCCAAACTACGATTGCATCAAACTTTCTTCTTCTGGCATCAGCCAGCATCTCGTTGAGCGCAGGGCGAGAGTCCTTGGCCCCAGAGATGTGGTCGATATATTCCTTGAAGATCGTCTGTTGCCGAGCCTCGGCGTATTGCTTCAGAGCGTCGATCTGGAGATCGATCTTTTGGTCTTCGGTACTGACCCGACAATAGATTGCTATCTTCATAAAAACCCTTTCGTATTATAGTCTTGCCATTTATGCCCTGTTAGCATATGGGCTTATCTATAGTATAGTATGGGTCTGTAGTCAATGAAATTGTAAGTATATAAGCTAACAAGGGTATCAATGATCTACTACAAAAACTTGAAGAAAATGTTTGAGGGAACTGGCCTTACCTATAGGCAACTCAGTGAAAAGCTGGGGATCCACTGGATAACCTTGAATCGTTTGGCCAATTCTAGCGATTCGGAGGCATACAATGTTAGCCTCAGGTTGGTTGACAAGATATGCACGCATTTCAATGTTCCCCTATCAGACATATTAGTTTTTAAAAAGACCCGACGAAAGGAAGACAAATAAGCCTATGAACTACAAATACAGCATGCCTGACTGGGTTCATGGTAATGGTGGAGAGGAGGCCTGGCGGAAGTGGCTAGATAATAGGGCGAAAGGATGTCACCGACGGGCCAAGAAATTTATAAAAAAGTATGGGGGGCAATATTCATTAACCGCTTCTGACTGGAAAGTAGAAATCCATAAGGCTTTACAATCCACTGATGGCATTGGCATTTATTCGCAATTACCACTATCACTTAACGATAAAAAAGAGACCCATCCAATGTGGCCATCAGTAGATCATCTGTCTGATGACCTGACCCCCAAGGTTGCAATTGATACAAGGGTTATTAATGATATGAAGACAATTTTATCGGAGCAGGAATTCAAAGATATTGTATCGCACCTTTTCACTAAGATGAAGCTTGAAGTCAAAGCTTTGGAGGATACCTGGCGACCAAAGAGAGACTATGCATCAAAGGGCTCCTCAGATGATTTGAATTGAAATACTATAGTAAGGGAGATATAGGTCTAACCTATTAAGAATTATGACTAATTTGCAGAATAAAACTAAAATAAAGAGGTCCAAATGAAAGTATTCGACCTGAGAAATCAGCTAATCAAGAACTACGGCGATTACGTTAAAAGCTTCATTCACATCAGCGACCCGAGAATCAAAGAGAAGGTCAATGAAGAACTTGATGAGGGACTCTTATGGCCAAATCCCTTGATCCAGTTAAACCCATCCTTTGAACCTGGCGGATCCGTAGACGAGCTGGTCAAAGAAGGTGTGCTAGATAAGGAGTGCTCGAAAATATTTCAGAAAGATAAAGATGAAAAAGGAGCTTCTAGCAGACCGCTCAGATTGTACAAGCATCAAACCGAAGCAATTAAGATCGCAAGCGAGCGGAACAACTACGTTCTCACAACGGGTACAGGCTCTGGCAAGTCGCTTGCCTATATCATCCCAATAGTAAACGACGTTTTAAAACACGGTTCAGGTAAGGGAATCAAAGCTATCATAGTTTATCCAATGAACGCCTTGGCAAATAGCCAGGAAAAGGAATTAGAGAAATTCCTTTGTTTTGGATACCCAGACGGTAATGGACCCGTAACTTTTGCTCGTTATACTGGGCAGGAAAGAGAAGAGTTGCGAAAGCAGATAGTGTCTAATCCTCCAGATATCCTTCTCACAAATTATGTAATGCTTGAGTTGATATTGACGAGACCGTTTGAAAAACCTCTTGTCGATGCGGCAAAAGGAATAAAATTTTTGGTCTTCGATGAACTTCATACATACAGAGGCCGTCAAGGTGCTGACGTTTCAATGCTAATCAGGCGTGCCAGAGATGCCTTCGTAGCCCCAGATGTTCAATGCGTCGGCACATCAGCAACGGTAGCTGGGCCAGGATCATACGAAGAGCAACGTAAAGAAGTCGGGAGAATAGCATCTCTTATATTTGGGACCACCATCAAACCCGAACATGTTATAGGCGAAACTCTAAAAAGAGCTACACCTGAACATGATTTTACCGACCCGTCTTTCATATCTCGTCTTAAAATTCGGGTTGATGACACATCAATTGCACCACCGACAAAGTACGATGATTTCATAAACGATCCATTGTCTAGCTGGATAGAGAGCGTATTTGGTATAACAACCGAATCAGGTCGGTTGATAAGATCAAAACCTATAAGCATTTCTGGCCCCAATGGTGCCGCCAAGATGCTCAGTGAATTGATAAAGACCCCAGTAAATAGATGTGAAGATGTGATAGAAGAGCAATTGTTGGGTAGCTACAACTGTGAAAAAAATCCAGAAACAGGATTCCCAGTCTTTGCCTTTCGTCTTCATCAATTCATAAGTAGAGGCGATGCTGTTTATGCATCGATCGAATCGGACTCATCACGGTATTTGACCTTAAGGGGTCAGCAGTATGTACCAGGAGATAGGAATAGAGTTTTACTTCCCCTGGTTTTCTGTCGTGAATGCGGTCAAGAATACTACAGTGTTCGCAGGGCGCAGGATCCAGAAACAAAACGTTATTCTTATAGGCCACGTGAGTTATCGGATAGAATAACCGATGAAAACAGCGCCGCTGGCTTTCTATACTTAAATGATAAGAACCCATGGCCAGAAGATATAAATGAAGCGATAGAGTTATTACCCGATGAATGGCTAGAGGTTCATAGGGGCAATATAAGAATCAAACGCAATCGGTTAGACGATCTACCTAAGGCCGTTCGAGTAGGTACTGATGGGAAAGACTCAGATACTGGCCATAATTGCAATTTTATTTCGGCTCCATTCAGGTTCTGCCTGAAATGTGGTGTTTCATACGGATCTAGGCAAAGTTCTGATTTCCCAAAACTTACATCTCTAGCAAGTGAAGGAAGAAGCACTGCAACAACCATTTTAAGCCTGTCAGCGATCAGACAACTTATTAAGGATCAATCATTGAACAAGAGAGCAAGAAAGCTATTGAGTTTTACAGACAATAGACAAGACGCCTCGCTACAAGCTGGTCATTTCAATGATTTCGTCGAGACTGGATTATTAAGATCAGCGATATTAAGGGCTGTCAATTCCGCTGGCACAGAAGGAATGCGGCACGATGTAATTGCTCAGAAAACCTTTGAAGCCCTAAACCTTCCTATTGAGCTCTATGCCAGCGACCCAGAGGTCAGATTTCAGGCATTAGAGGAAACGAAGAGCGCCCTTAGGTCGGTGTTAGGTTATCGTGTTTACAGAGATTTGAAACGTGGTTGGAGAGTAACGGCACCGAACCTTGAACAATGTGGTTTGCTTGAAATTAAATATTTGTCGCTGGATGAGCTATGTAAAGCCGAGGATGTTTGGGCCAAGTGTCATCCAGCACTAAGTTCAGCTACGCCAGAAGTACGCATGAAAGTTGCAAAGACGCTACTTGATTTCATGCGCCGAGAGCTTGCGATCAAGGTTGACTATCTTGACACAGTTAGACAGGAGCAAATTAAGCTTCAGAGCTCACAGAGGTTAATAGCCCCATGGGCCATCGATGAAAATGAATTCATGGAAGCATCTTCGGTCCTTTACCCAAGATCCAGATCAACTGAAGACTATAGAGGATATACATATCTCTCTGCACGTGGAGGTTTTGGTCAATACATAAGAAGAAGCTCCACATTCCCAGAATATTCATTTGGCAGGATCGATTTAGAAAATACTCAGACGATATGTAGCGATCTGCTTAATGCCCTGCGGATAGGTGGATTGACCGAAGTGGTGTCACAACCAAAAACTGATGATGATGTTCCTGGTTATCAAATACCTGCATCAGCCATCGTATGGTTACCCTCGGATGGCTCTAAACCATTCTATGACCCGATCCATGTACCAAGAGCTTCTGAAACTGGCGGCAGAACAAATCCTTTCTTCATCGATTTCTATAAAACAATGGCAGAGGATGGAAAAGGATTAGAAGCAAGAGAACATACGGCACAAGTCCAATATGAAGCGAGGCAAGAAAGAGAAGATAAGTTCAGAGAAGGCAGACTTCCTATTCTCTTTTGTTCTCCAACCATGGAGCTTGGTGTAGATATTGCCGAACTCAATGCTGTAAACCTACGTAATATTCCGCCCACACCAGCAAATTATGCCCAAAGAAGTGGGCGAGCAGGCAGGAGCGGCCAGCCTGCAATTGTGTTTACATATTGTTCAACGTTCAGCTCTCATGATCAGTATTTCTTTAGAAGACCGAATCTGATGGTCGCTGGCGCAGTGACCCCTCCTCGGTTGGATCTGGCAAACGAAGATTTAATGAGAGCTCATATACACGCACTCTGGCTTTCATCATCTGGCCTTAGTCTGGGGAGTTCTTTGCTGGACATTCTTAATCTTGAGGGTGAAGACCCAACTCTAGAACTGAAAGACTCCGTAAGGTCCACCGTTGTATCGGAACAATTTAAAGATAAGACACGAATAACAGCCATCAAGATCTTAAATGCTATGAAGCATGACATTGAAGGTGCGGAGTGGTTTACTGAAAGATGGCTGGCAGATGTTTTATCCCAGGTGCCAAAGCGTTTTGAACAGGCATGCGAACGGTGGAAAAATCTTTACCGAGCCGCAAAGAAACAGCGTGATCTTCAGCATAAGATTGTTATCGATCACACAAGGTCATTAGAAGATCGCAATCGTGCGAGGAGGCTCCGTGCTGAGGCTGAATCCCAGATTCAATTACTAACAGAAATTCACAATGTTGTTGATAGCGATTTTTATAGCTATAGATACTTTGCCAGCGAAGGCTTTTTACCTGGGTATAGCTTCCCTCGCTTGCCACTCTCTGCATATGTTCCAGGTAGAAGGCAAAAAAGCTCACGTGATGAATTTCTATCAAGGCCAAGATTCCTGGCGATATCTGAATTTGGTCCAAGGGCTATTATTTACCACGAAGGTTCGAGATATAGGATCAATAAGGTCATACTACCAATTGAGGATCAGTCTGAATCAGGTGAGGTTGTAACAACAAGGATTAAACAATGCTCTAATTGCGGTTATATCCATCCGATATTTGACGGTGATGGACCCGACTTGTGTGAACACTGCAAGGAGCCCATGGATATTGCCTTAAATCAGTTATTCCGCATTCAAAATGTGTCCACAAAGAGGACAGACAAGATCAATTCGGATGAAGAAGAGCGCTTAAGAATTGGGTATGAGATTAAGACGGGTATAAGATTCGTAGAACACGCAAGCGGTCTATCATCCAAGGTTGCCACAGCCAAAGTTGATGGTGCTGATATCGCTACTCTCACTTATGGTGACACCGCAACCATTTGGCGCATGAATTTGGGCTGGGTTCGCAGGGCAAATGAAGAGCAATATGGCTTTATGCTGGACGTAGAGAGAGGCTACTGGGCTAAAAATGAGAGAGACAATGAAGATGGCGAGCAGGATCCCTTATCTGCAAGAACTAGGCGTGTCATCCCCTACGTTGAAGACAGGAGAAATTGCCTGCTTTACAAGCCATTGATAGAGCTTTCACCACATCAGATATTATCTCTCAAGGCAGCTTTGAAGAATGCTATTCAAGTTGAATACCAACTGGAAGAATCAGAGCTTGCCGCCGAGCCACTTCCCTCAAAGGATGACCCGAGAAATATACTGTTATTTGAGGCCTCTGAAGGCGGTGCGGGTGTTTTAAAACGACTGGTTGAAGATCCTGAAGCACTTAGCAGGGTTGCCACAACAGCCTTGCAACTATGTCACTTTGATCCAACCACGGGAGAGGATCTACACAGGGCCCCTGGCAGCAAAGAAGACTGCGAAGCGGCCTGCTATGATTGTCTTATGAGCTATACCAATCAACAGGATCACGCTGTTTTAGACCGCAAGCAAATCAAAGACTATCTAATGAAGCTTGCAAAGTCCCAGATACAAAGCTCACCAACCGCCGTTTCTCGGAAAGATCATCTAGAAGCCCTTACCCGCCAATGTCAAACGGGCTTAGAGAAAGAATGGCTAAGATTTATCAATGAGCATAATTTAAGGTTGCCCTCTAGAGCCCAAATATTCATTGAAAGCTGTAGAACATCGCCAGATTTTATGTATGAAGAGTTCAATGCTGCTATTTATGTAGATGGCCCCCCTCATAAATTTGCAGACAGACAGAAGCGTGATGAAGCACAAACAAATAGCATGGAAGATAATGGATATACGGTAATCCGTTTTAAACAAGATGAGGACTGGGAAGAAGTGGTTAAGAAATATCCGAATATCTTTGGGAGAATATAAGTGTCTTTTGCAACGGGAACATTAGTAAAAGCAAGGAACCGTGAGTGGGTTGTCCTCCCAGGGTCCACCGAGAGCTATTTGATGGTGAGGCCTCTAGGCGGTATGGATGAGGAAGTAACGGCCATTCACCTTGCTTTAGAAAGTGTTGAATCGGCAAGTTTTGACCTACCTAATCCAGCAGACATTGGTGACCATAGATCATGTAGGCTTCTTCGAGATGCCGTTAGACTAAGCTCTCGATCTGGCACTGGTCCATTTAGGTCACTTGCCAGAATTGCTGTTGACCCAAGGCCGTATCAATTCGTTCCCATCTTGATGGCTCTCAAGCAAAACCCTGTCAGAGTCTGCATCGCCGATGATGTTGGTATAGGAAAGACTATCGAGGCGTGTCTTATAGCCAGAGAATTATTGGACAGAGGTGAAGTTAAAAGGATTGCAGTACTTTGCCCACCACATCTAGCTGAACAGTGGCAAAAAGAGTTGATGGATAAGTTCAGGATCCAAGCGGAACTGGTGCTTCCAAGCACTGCAGGCAGGCTTGAAAGACACTGCCAAATAGGTGAATCACTGTTCGATATCTATCCCCATGTCATTGTTTCGATGGACTTTATCAAGAATGACCGAAGAAGAGATGAATTCGTTAGAACGTGTCCAGAGCTTGTTATTGTTGATGAAGCTCATACGTGCGCCTTCGGATTTGAAGGCAGAGGCGGCAGGCATCAAAGGCACCAACTCATAAAACAATTGGCCGAGACTCCAGACAGACACATGATATTTGTGACTGCCACGCCTCACAGCGGCAAGGAAGATACATTTCGTTCCCTACTGACATTCCTTGATGCTGGATTTGTAAATCTTCCGCCAGATCTTAACGGCAAAGAGAATGAGCACCACAGAAAAAAACTGGCACAGCATTTTGTTCAGCGCAGAAGAAAAGATATCGAACACTTTTTGACCGAAACACTGTTTCCTAAAAGAGAAGAGGCAGAAGAAACATATAAATTGTCACCAGAGTACGTAAAGCTCTTTGAAAAAGCCATTGATTATGCCCAGGCAACAGTTGGTGATGCGTCTGGTGGGCAGTTCAGGCAAAGGGTCCGCTGGTGGTCAGTGCTGGCATTGTTAAGATCACTGGCCTCTAGCCCTGCCGCAGCAGTGGATACCCTAAGAGAAAGATCCAAAACGGTTGATAGCTCTTCTGTAGAAGAGGCTGATGAACTCGGCAGAAATGGCGTTTTTGATGTCGAGACAGATGAATACACAGAAGGTGTCGATGTTGTACCTGGCTCGGATCATAGCGGGGTCGAAGAAGAAGAAAGAATAAAGGAAAATAGTCGGAGGGAGTTGTTGGCCCTTGCCCGTGAAGCCGAAAAAATATCCGCTGATAAAGATTCAAAGCTACAAAAAGCCATTACCCTTATAAAAAAGATCTTAGATGATGGCTACAGCCCCATCGTGTTTTGTAGATTCATTCCAACGGCAGAATATGTTGCTGATCATTTAAGAAAAGAGCTGGGCGGCAAATATAAAGACCTCCAGGTTATTTCTGTTACTGGTCTACTACCACCTGAAGAGCGCAAAGCAAGAGTCGAAGAACTGGGAACATCAAAAAAGCGAATACTTGTATGTACAGATTGTCTTAGTGAAGGCATCAACCTTCAAGATCATTTCAATGCAGTATTTCATTATGATCTATCGTGGAGCCCCACAAGGCATGAACAGCGTGAGGGCCGTGTCGATCGCTTTGGCCAACCACATGATAAGGTTCGTGTGCTAACCTATTACAGCGTGGATAACAAAATTGATGGCATCGTGCTTGATGTGCTTATCCGCAAACATAAAACGATTCGTAACTCACTTGGCATATCTGTTCCCGTTCCAGTTGATACAAATTCAGTTACAGAAGCAATATTTGAAGGATTGCTTCTGAGAGAGAAGACTAGAGGTCAGGAGCTTCAACAACAGGTATTCGAATTTGTTAAGCCGCAGAAACAAGCCCTAGATATTGCTTGGGACAATGCCGCTGAACGTGAAAGACGCTCTCGTACAGTATTTGCCCAGGATACGATTCAAAAGGCTGTCGTAGAAGAAGTGACACGAGTAATAGACAATATTAAGAGTACAATAGGCTCATCCGATGATGTGAAGAGATTCACCTTTGACACAGTAAGAATGCTCGGTGGAACAGTCGCTGAAACTGCTGGCAAATATATTATTGATGCGGCTGGCCTTCCACGTGCATTAAAAGATCTCTTAGATGTTGATGGTAAGCTGAATGTGAAGTTTGAAATGCCTGTCAAAGATGATGTTGCTTATCTCAACAGGACTAGCCCTTTTGTTGAAAACCTTGCTTCATACGTTATTGATAATTCTCTGGATCCCACATCTGGAACGGTTGCAAAGCGTTCAGGTGCAATAAGAACGGATGCCGTAAAAACTCGCACCACGTTACTTCTTTTGAGATTTCGCTATGATTTAACCATCACTAGAAAAGGAACTGCAGAGAGCCAGCTTGTGGAGGAATGTAATCTGCTTGCTTTCGAAGGTAGTCCAGAGGAAGCCGAATGGATTGATCCAGCCAAATTGGAAGATCTTCTCAAGGCCGAACCAAAAGGAAACATACTGCCAGAACAGGCACGTGGGTTTGTTCAAAAAGTCATACAAAACGTTGCGGCCTTGACTACCAAAATAGATGAAGAAGCCACTTCGAGGGCCGCCAGATTGCTTGAAGATCACCAAAAGATCAGGTCTGCGGCAAAGATAACTGGAGTACATTACAAGGTCGAACCCAAGTTACCAGCAGACATTATTGGAATATACGTATTTCTCCCAGCCAATTAGAAAGAATTGATGAGAACACGCAAAGAAACATATTTCACGACGATCAGAACAGAAGGAGGCCTGTTTCCATCTGATCTCTTGAATAAGATATCAGCCTCCGATGGCTCAATAGATGGCGTATCATTAGAATCATATCACCTTGATCCCAATGAGCGCATTAATGAAGCCACAAGCCGAAGCTGGAATCGAATTACACAGGCATGGCAATCATTTAGTGTTCAGAGAAAAGAACTGCCAGACAATGATACGGGGACGTCTCCAACCCGTGAACGCTGGCTTTTGGTCCTATTTCAAGAATTGGGCTATGGTCGCCTCACAACATCAAAAGCGGTTGAACTGAAAAATAAAGTATATCCAATATCGCACTTCTGGAAGAACAGCCCTATTCATCTCGTCGGTGTAAATGTTGACATCGACAAACGAACACCTGGAGTTGCTGGAGCGGCAAGAAATAGTCCGCATAGCTTGGTTCAGGATTTCTTAAATAACAGTGAAGCCCACCTCTGGGGATTTGTCTCTAATGGCCTCAGGTTAAGGATATTGAGAGATAATGTTAGCCTCACCCGCCAGGCCTATGTTGAATTCGACCTTGAGGCCATGATGGAAGGCCAAGTCTATTCAGACTTCGTGATGTTATGGTTACTCTGCCACGAATCCCGTGTTGAGGCCGAAAAACCAGAAGAATGCTGGCTAGAACGCTGGGTTCAAACAGCTAGGGAGCAAGGGACAAGGGCCTTAGATAGCCTTAGAAATGGAGTAGAAGAGGCAATTAAGGCGTTTGGCAGTGGTTTTATATCGAATCCCGCAAATGGCCCCCTTAAGGATAAATTGCGCTCTGGTGAACTATCCCTACAGGATTATTATCGCCAGTTGTTAAGGTTGGCCTACAGGTTAATCTTCTTATTCGTCGCAGAAGATAGAAATCTGCTCTTCCCGTCTAATGCCAAGAAAGAAACCGTAGACTTTTATCTCAACAACTATTCTGTGTCCAGATTGCGCAGGATATCTGAAAAAATACGTGGAACAAAGCATACCGATCTATATCACAGCTTGCGCATTGTAATGCAAAAGCTGGGCGAAAATGGTGGCTGTGAGCACTTGGGTTTGTCGGTCCTCGGTAGTTTCTTATGGTCCAGTAGTGCTATTCCAGACATATTCAACAGTGAAATAAGCAATTCCGCATTGCTCTCGGCTATACGTTCTCTTGCGTTCATAGTTGATGGTAAAATCTTAAGAGCAATTGATTATAAGAATTTAGGTTCTGAAGAACTTGGCAGTGTTTATGAATCTCTTTTGGAACTTCACCCAGAAATAAATATTGATGCTGGGATATTTGATCTTAAAACAGTAAGCGGACATGAAAGAAAAACAACTGGCAGTTACTACACTCCCAGTAGCCTTATCAATTGTCTGCTTGATTCAGCACTAGAACCAGTAATTAATGAAGCCTCTAAGAAAGATAATCCAGAGAAGGCACTGCTCGATTTAAAGATCTGTGATCCAGCCTGCGGTAGTGGCCACTTTCTTATTGCAGCAGCCCATCGTTTGTCCAAACGCATTGCGGCCATAAGGACTGGGGACGATGAACCTTCACCAGAGGCAGTAAAAACCGCACTAAGGGATGTCATAGGTCATTGCGTTTATGGTGTAGATATAAATCCAATGGCCGTGGAGTTATGCAAGGTTGCCCTATGGATGGAAGCCCTGGAACCTGGCAAACCACTTTCATTTTTGGATCATCGAATCCAATGTGGCAACAGCCTTTTGGGGACAACTCCCAGACTGCTTAATGATGGAATCCCCGATGGAGCCTTTGAAGCGATCGAGGGGGACGATAAAGCGATTTGTAAAACATACAAAAAGCGGAATAAGGCAGAACGTGAAGGCCGTCAGCGATCTCTATTTGATCACGCTCAGATGCCATGGGACAAGCTTGGAAATCTTGCAACTGCAATGGTTAATCTCGATGACATTGAAGATAGCACGATTGAAGGCATAAGAAATAAACAACAGCGTTATGAAGACTATGTTAAGTCCAGTGGCTATCTCTTCGGTAGATTCCTAGCTGATGCATGGTGTTCTGCTTTTGTATGGAAAAAGATTGAATCAGAAGAATTGCCATATCCGATCACTGAAGAGCTATTTAGAAATATTGAGAAGAACCCACATACCGCACCACCATGGGTGCGGAAGGAAGTGAAGCGCCTGGCCGAACAATACCAATTCTTCCATTGGCACATCATGTTCTCAGATGTCTTCAGGATACCAAGGGATGGTGAAGAACCAGAGAATAATCATGCGGGTTGGAGTGGTGGATTTGATGTCGTGCTGGGAAACCCGCCATGGGAAAAAATTAAGCTACAAGAGAAAGAATGGTTTGCGGACAGAAGGCCAGACATAGCACTAGCTCCAAATGCCACAGCAAGAAGAAGATTAATAGCAAATTTAAAAGTGAGTGATTCCACCCTTTATGACACCTTTATTGAAGACAAGCGTAAAACCGAGGGAGAAAGTCATTTTATTAGACAATCATTAAAATACCCACTGTGTGGGTCTGGTGATATTAATACATACACTATATTTGCAGAATTCAAGAGGCACATAATCAATACCAATGGAAGAGTTGGATGTATCGTTCCAACAGGAATTGCAACTGACGATACAACAAAATATTTTTTCCAAGATATAATCAATAGCAAGTCATTGGTTAGTCTGTATGATTTCGAAAATACGAGAGGAATATTTGGGGGTGTACACAGAAGCTACAAGTTCTCTTTGTTAACCTTATGTGGTTCTCAGTGTCAGCATGCTACCGCAGATATTATGTTCTTCGCAATTAAGGTCGAAGACTTGAAAGACATTAATAGGCATTTTTCGCTTACCTCAAAGGATATTGAATTAATAAATCCCAACACTAAGACTTGCCCAATATTTCGCTCTAAAAAAGATGCAGAACTTATTAAGAATATTTATAACAAAGTCCCGATATTATTAAGTGAAGCCACTGATTTCCAAAATTTGTGGGGGATTAAATATTTTCGCATGTTTGATATGTCGAATGACTCCAATTTGTTTATATCAGGCGAAGAATTGGAAAAGAATGGATGTGCTTTGTGCGGAAATAACTATAAAAACAACATAAACCTTTATTTACCGCTATACGAAGGTAAAATGGTATGGTTGTACAATCACAGATATGCCTCGGTTGGATATCATGGAAATGTTACCCCAGGTAGGCATGATGTAGAACCATTGACTTTAAAGGATTTGTTGAATCCTCACAGTTGCGCTGTGCCACGTTTTTGGATTGATTCAACTAATATTCCTGAGCAGTTAGCAAACCATTTATATTTTATTGCCTATAGGAGAATAACTAATAATAGAAGCGAGCGTACCGCTATTCATACAATTATTCCCCCTTCTGGTGCGGGAGATACCTGCCCAATAATTACATTGGAGAAGCAAGCTGAATACGTGTGTTGCTTTTTGTCAAACGCCAATAGTTTCATTCTTGATTATGTTAGTCGATTCAAAGTGGGCGGAATCCATCTCGATTTTTTCGTAGCAAAACAGTTAACTTGTTTTGAGCCAGATTACTATAACAAGGGACTGCCATGGGATCAAAAAAGCATAAAAGACTGGATTTGTCCGAGAGTGATTGAATTGGTATATACATCGTATGATATTTCTGAATTTGCCGAACAATGTAGATATAATAACGAGCCGTTTGTTTGGGATGAGACCCGTCGTTTTATGATCCAATGTGAACTGGATGCTGCATACTTTCATTTTTATGGAATCCACGGTAATGATGTATCGCATATCATGGATTCCTTCACTTTAATTAAAAATAGTGAGGAGAATGAATACGGTGAATATAAAACAAAAAGAGTTATTTTAGAAATATACGATGAAATGGCAGAGGCTATGCGGACAGGCAAACCCTACATGACTCGTCTCGATCCACCCCCCGCCGATCCCCGCTGCACCCATAAGCCGAATAAAAGTGAGGCTTGATACAAATGTGTACGATTTTCGATAAATGTTCATGTATGCTAGGACTTAGTTCAGATCTTTCTTGTATATATAATCCAAGAGAGCCATTCGTTTATTTTACGCTTGGTGAAGCGGTCGCAGCACTAGCAATAATATTTGTTGTTTATCAATTCAGAAGCCCCTTGTGGGACATTACGCTCTCGGTCAGAAAATGGGTCAAATGGGTAGTTTATTCACTGTTGTCGTTAGGTGTCTTTTCTGTGTTAATGGCTAGCCTAATTCCTCAATTCCCGTATTATTCTTCAGTACCGTTATTGAGCTATCCTCTTTTTTGGGAAATACTTGGATTATTTGCGTTCACATCTTCACCAATTATACTCATTGGGTTTGCGCACAAGTTGACTGGCCTATTTTCTGAATATAAAGCTGGCCGACTGTTTAATGTGCTTCTGGAGCAGAATTCCACCATGAATGTCGTTACCCATAAGGCCGTTGCGGATGTTTTGAGAGATAATATGGAAGATATCTGTAAGGCCACCTCTATTTATAACCGATGGAAAGCTCATCTAGCTCAAGAAAGCGAAATAAAATATGAATACCCAGAATACAGTCAAATATCCTTTGAGATATTACATGTAGTCATGGGAGACCACGGTTTCCTTAATTATGTAGTAACTAGCAGATACGATCTGCTTAGTAGATATATATACTTTGTAGACAAATATAAATTGTGGGACGCTAGGATTCACAATGGTTTTGATGCGGTTGTTAAGGTTCTCTTTGAGAATAGGCAATCCTATCTGTATCGTGAGATGGAATACACTGGAATTGGTTACTATGAACATTTTACTAAACAGATATTTTTTAATCAAAAGATTGTAACCGAATTAAGGCCTCTTCAGGCATGGTTATGCTGGGAACGTAGTGATGGCTATATTGATAAACTTAGATTGTATCTTAAGTGTTTGGAAATGGCTATAACAGGATACTGGGATAACAACAATGTCCGTTTAGATTTCACGCCGTTTACAGTTGCGTACGATAATCTTGAACACATAGCATTATCTACGACACTAGAAATCGCCGACGTTGAAGGGAAAAGGATTTGGAGATGTTCTGAGAATAAGATTCTAGAGGAATTATCTCGATTTATAGGTAGAACATTCCCGAATTTGTATAAAGAGGCTCTTGACAAGAAGGCGGTTGGTCAAAATGACATTGATGTCTCAGTTGATCCAGAACATGATTACATAAACAAATCTCTTACCGCAGCTTACGCCAACCTGGTATTTGAATATCTCAGTGTTCTGAGTTCAATAAATGGGCACTTTGTTTTTGTTCGGCATCACGCTATGGAAGCGACTGGTTGTTTAATAGGCATTCTTTCCAAAGATGATTCAATATTTGCAAATATCAGATCCAGACTCATTAAATTGCTATGGGACAGAATTGCTGAAAATCTAGAAGATCATTATGCTCCTGTTATTAAAATCTATCTTATGCTGATTTGTGGTAAGTATAGCAAGGACGAACCTCAGTGGATGTCAGATGAGAGAAAGAAGCTAATTGGATTGTTGTACGAAAAAGTACTTCCTTCAATAACTAATGACCCTACCAAAGCAGATAGATTACTACCCCAAGACGTAACATATGACAAAGACAATAATTCGTTTTATTATCACTACCGTTCCACAAAAGAGCAGCTTATTGTGAGTTAACTTTGGCGTAGTCATTCTATTCTCTACCATAGACCAATCACAAGCCGTGTCTGCCAATGTGAATATTACTTTAAAGTGGTTTTCTCTTAGATGCCTACTAATAAATTTGACAATTCTGAAGACTGTTCACAAGCAATTCTTAAATTTATATACCATGAAGAGATGACCTGTGCAGAAGATCCTTTGATTCTTAAATAAACCTTAACCTTAGCTTTATCATCAATTAGTGCCTGTTGCTCAACTATAGCAAAACCTCCGTTTGGGTGCCAGAGCAGGTCACCCACATTATGATCGCCGCCCAACTGCGATTTCAGTAAACGATCTTTGTCGTTGACGAGTGCAGATTCAATTCTTTTTATATTTCTGGCCACATCTCTACATTCCAATAACCAAATATCTGGATCATAAATAAGATTAAGCCGAGTCATCAGTGTCCTTAACCTCTTTATATCGTCTTGGTTGCGTACAGACAGGTGCAAATCTGATGTTTCATAGACATCCCGAATATACAGAGCCCTGTCAATGGAGCCCATATTGGATGTAGACTGTAGATGATATACCGAAGAAATAATCACAAGCCATAGCTCTCCACTGCCAACAATGGATTCGTAAATGTCACCATGTCCATTAGTGCTGTACCTATTTCTTATTAAAGATAGAATCCCCTGCGTATCTTCAGTTTTCAACAGGAAGCATATATCCAATATCCTTTGTATATATTTAGACGAACTTTCTTTACTTAACCAGCCACCATCGGCGCCCTTGATTGATAATACAAGCAAGGTTGCTACTGCATGAACGAGCTGTGTAGCCGTGCAAGAGTCCACAAAACGCTTATCAATGAGACTAGAAATGCCTTTAACGATCTGTTCAGCATATTTTCGCTTCTGTTTTTCTTCTCTCTCAATTTCGCTAGTCTTTTTCTTGTGAAAATTAACCTTACCTTTATTTTTAAAGGTATCTTCGCTTTCAGAATCTTCAACCACATCATCTATAACTGGGTCTTGAATTGAAAATATATATCGCATGATCCCAAACAATGAAATATGCGTGTTATCATCATAATGAACGTCCAAATAATTTGGTGAATGAATATCATGAAGGTTTTTAACTATCTCATCTGGATCAAGCAATTTTACTTCATCGGTTGTTTTTGAAGCAATGTGCTTTGTAAAGGATGGGGTGTCACTGAATTCAGGGGTATTCGTAAAAATTACATCCAAAACATGAGCTATATCTCTAACAAATTGTTTCTGTTCATTTGAGGATAATGTTTCAGTGATGTTGCGAAGGGTGCTTGTGATTTGCTTGCCTTTGGCAGCGTGCCTTAGCTCATTGTTATCGTCAAACCATTGCCAATTTGAATTTTCTACTAGGCTGTTTCGTTTAATACGCAATCGTCCAAAGAGAGTATGCAAGGCGCTGGATGGTTTGTTATAAACACCTATCCATTGGGTGTTGTCTTTATTATGGGAATTCAAAGGAATTACAAAATCGTCTATTTCTAATTCGACAATTGCATCGCCACTTATTGGCTTTGCTAAAGTGACGAGAACCGTTTCCGTTTCCCTTATTAACTGAATATTTTCAATATTAATACCAGGAGTCTTTGTATCACTGGTAGGCTCCACATCATCATGGTGTGCCGAAAAAACATCCGCTGGATCTGCAAGGTCTGCAGACGAGAACTTGCTTAATATCTTCTCATAATCGATATCATTACAATCGTCATAAACTGCTATAGTCTCAATATTACCGCCAGATCTTGGCGGCACAAGCCATGCGGCTGCAGAACAGTTTGCTGAACCCATGACCGCCCTACAACCTTTGTTCCCTTCAAACCATATGAACTTTGCATGATTAATGGGTAAAAAAGGCATCGGTAGAATTTTTATTTTCAGTGGTAATTTGCTTAAACTTTTGGGGTCAAAACTACTTTGTTCTGGGGATATACCAATGATAGCTTCTTTTACATTAAAGTTTTCTACTAGCCACTTTAAAAGAGCACCATTCTTATCTGATGAACCAGTTAGTATTTTAACTCTCTGAAAGCTTGCGTTAGACCATCTTTCCAATAATTGCTCCGCTAATGGCCTGTCGTGAGACATCAATATTGGAAGTGACGTTTTAACAATCTCATTTACATTTAAAGATGAAACCGCTGAAAAAACAGAGTCTATTTCAGGAGTAATACCGCCAACAATGTCGCTTATGGCTTTACGAATATAACCAATTGTGGCACTTCCTGTTGTATTGCTTGTTTCAATTTGCCATGCGGTGGCAATCTCATTATTAAGCCCCCAGCCGCCTGACGTTACATTCCCAGATCCAATCCACAATAAGGAATCAGACTTTCCAGTTTTAAGTATCAACTTGGAATGCTGAATGCCTGTAGTTTTAGATTTAATTACACGATAACTTCTTCCTAATTGATTTATCTTGCCTTTTGTTTTTGCAACAGCGCCATCAATCTCGTCTTTATCTACAATTACTATTATATTTCCAACTCCTGATGCCCATAGGTCTGGTAATACTACATTTTCAAAAAATATAGGGTCAAAAGAGTACGTCAGGATGATTGCGTTCTCATATTGAGGTTCTCTGCAAAAAAATCTAGGATTCATATGTTATGGTCTACCTTACTTATGGTGGTTCTTAATATTTCAAGTCTATTACGGCCTTCGCTGGTACATCCTGAACTATCGATTAATTTCAGTTGTTCCAACCAGCCAATGGCGAAATCTAGTCTGGAATTGGTTCTGCCGCCTTTGAACGTTTTTCTTAATATCCACATATCCCGTTCTTCATAAATAACCCCCACATTTCTTTTTGGATCGATTCCTAATCTTGACCACGCTATTCTTAGGTGTTGTTGTACAGACAGAAGTGCAAGGCTATACACCGCATCCCTGATTGATATATTTTGTACAAGCATTCTGTTCAAATAGGGCATGATCTCTTCAAATACACCAATCCTAGTTGAACCATGATATGAAAGCAGTTTGTAGTGATCGCACTCATTATTCAGCCCACCGCATCTTTCCTTAACCAATAACCATGCTACAGGTAGCAAAACCAGGTCACCAACCCCACAAGAGCCAGCCAAATTAATAAGATCAAGTTCATTAAGCCCATCCCAACGTGGTACTTCAGACGAAGCTTTTATGCCGATAACTTTTTTAATGCCATCATATAGACACGATAATGGTTGATCCATTGAGCTAACGTGCTTCGGAAATAGTTGTAGGCTTTTTAGTACATCTTCTAGCTCTGTTTCTCGTTGTAGTATTGTTTTCAGCAGTTCCATTCCAAGGGCAGTTTTATTTTCTGCTTGTTCAAGCTCAGAAATAATCCTCTGAAATGCCATTTCATGTACAACCCCCAGCATATCCCTGACAAGATACAGTTCCCAGCCATCCCACCAGTGATTATATTCCTTGTCATAAATCCGATTAACAGCTGTAGCCTTTTTAAATAAATCATCACTCTCTATTATCGAATTGGAGTCTTGGCATAGCTCTAGCAGCAACCCATACGTGCCTATTCTTTTAATATCATCTGAAATGGAAGGGCTGGCGGGTAAGATTATATCGATGAGCAACTTACGTTCTTCTTCAACGGGTTGACTTATTGGAAAGGCCTTACCAAGTTCTATAAGTTCGTCTCTGGAAAAGGTATTTTCCTCTGGGTTACCGCTTAATTTATGCGAGAATTTTGTATTCTTGAGGATTTTATCAACCGCAAGACTGAGAGGGATGCCTCTTTCCTTTATGAGTGCTGGTACACCTGATGGTAAATTATATGTAATACCCAATTCATTAGATGGACCCGTATATGCGGAGACAGCAAGTTGGCTGACTAGGGGTCCCAAAGCGAGCTTGTCAGAATTCGATTCAATTAATTCAAGACTCTTTTCACTACCTACCAGCCCCTTTTGGCTCTTATCAACAAGTAGGTTGCCCATGGCTACCGCTGCTTCTATAACCCCTGCAAATTGTCTAAATTCCTTCCAAGAATCTGGCATATGTGCATCGGCGTATTTCTTGGCAATCCAAGCTCTAAGGCTGATATATCGAACAGTAGGAGCGATCGTAGTTATGCCATTTAGCAGGTGATTACTTATGTTTTGGGCAACAGCCCTTAGGCCGAGCAAATCAAGCCCATTAACGCTGTTCATTTCAGTGCTTACCCACTGGGGTGGACTAAGCTTATTTGGCCATTTATTATCAGACATTGTGTAGTCCGCACATAATTATGCGGTAGTTTCGAACCGTCAATCTTAAAGATAAAACGCAAATATGACAAAAAAGAAACGGGCTTATACAAGCCGCAGATGGCTGCTATGAAAAGAAATAGTATTTTATAGTGACAACATTTTACGCTTTTGTGACAGAATAATACACAACCTTTAGTATTTCTGCGCACCATTTAAAATTATGTTCTGACAGCTTAAAAGCTCCCTAAACTCCATCAGTGAGGTAACAAGCCAGAAAGGGGGATTTGGGCTATTCTTAATATTTTGAGCAAAGCCCTCTGGATCGGCAAGATACTTTCTGTAGTCCAACATAAGCATCTCATTGATCATGTCGAAAAGCATAGAGATGCATAGTTGGGCTTTTCTTTTTTCTATGAGAATATCCTCGTCATTCCGCCGCCTGTATTCTTCGAGGATAGCAGAACGCCGTTCTTCCCAGTTATATCGCTCTTTTGCCCTCAGCAAAGACCTATAACTGAACGCAAAATCTTTGCTTTTGTGGTATTGAAAGATGTCCCATAGAGACATTCCGCCAATCCACATAGCAAATAATTGCTCATTTAGTTCTGCGGTGATTTTTCTAATCATAGCAATATTATATCATACTCAATGGATTGTTTTATAAAATGACGGTGCTCCCATACTAAAGATTAATTTGGATGACGAACATCGTAAATTAGTTTTTGATAATTTGCCACTAGTGTAGTAACACCATAGATAATGACGCCAATTGACCCAGCTATTGAACAAGAAATGGATAAAGCCCATCTGGCAGATTACTACAATAGGCTCATCAAAAACGATATTGGCTTTTTAATAGCTCAAAGTCTTTCATGGAGTGAATATAGATTTAAATTGGCAATCGAATGTCTTTTAGAAGAGGCACATGCAAAGGCTATTGAAACAATTGAAGATCATTATTTAACTGAAGATGAAAATATCATGGAAGGTTATTTCGGATCTGGAAAGACAACCTTAGAGAGAATGGGGAAAAATCTATTATTTCACATAAGGCAGGATGTTTTTATCAAGCTTATCATCGTTCTTATTTACGCAAACATCAAATATCTCAAAAATGATTACTTTAAAGGAGCATTATTAGGGCTTACCACAAGAAATAGGTATATAAGCAGGGTTAGGGCCATAATCTTGTCAAGATACATTCCATTCCAGGCTTTTAAAGGACTCAACAAACTTATCAATGATCGCTGTAATACTAAACCTAAAACATCAGAATCCCTTAGTAAGACTAATATTGCACAGGTTACGCGTTGTTATGAACTATTATTTTCCAAGAAATCCAATAAGATCCTGCAGATAATACAAATAACACAACATGCACAAGGTGATATTATAAAAGCGTTGAAGATAGACTCCAATCTCTTATTGAAACCAATCATTATTAAAGGAATGAATGCGATATTCTTTTCTGCATTAGTCGATGCTTATAGATACGATCATACTATAAAGTATGATGAATTAATTAAAACATTCGGTACTGAAAAACAAGTCGCTACATACGACAAGGCAAGCAGTACCATTATCAGCCAATTAAAAAAAATTATAGCCGAAACCGAACTTTGCAAGTCCCTATCGATCATAGGAGAGTGGAACGAGGGTTGGTATTTGTCTGTCCATGACGCCGTCTTTATTGACTAAGAACAAAGTTATTTATCTGAGCCTAATACATCTAATCACTAAAATAGCATCTAACTATCCGTAATATCAGAAGTCTATCTACAGATCACTGTTTTAGACTTAGATCGTCTTCTCCTTTAGAATGGAAAGTAGGCAGTTAGGAAAACACCAACCAACAAAAGGAGGAAAGGTATGACGATCGACAAAATAACGTTAGGGACAGTCAATAAAATCGATCTGGATTTGATTAAAGCTGAGTATTTCCCAAAAGAAATAGTAAAGCGTAATTTTAAAATCTACAGATTTGATCATAGTGATCATAACCATGTGATGATAAAAACATTTCCGCCTGCTTTGGAGATTGCTACAAGTTATGTCGAGATTAATCCAAGAACATTTGGTTCCTATCAGAAGGCCATCGATTTTCTAAAAACAATTATAGTCGATTTCGATATCAATGATGGCCATAAAATATCTCGTCTTGATTTATGTGTCGATGTTTACGGTTATCCGTTAGAGTATTTTAAAGATTGCTGCAACATTAAGCATAAGAGGCATCAGGAAGTATATGTAAGCAGTAGTAAGTCTCTTGTGTATGGCAAACCTCCTCAGCGCATCACCATATACGAACGGGATAAACGAGATCCCTCTCTGAAAGATCAAGTGGTCACTCGTGTTGAATCTCAATGTAGAGGGGACAAACTACCGATCCACAGACTGGGTCAAGCCGAGCAGTTGATCAATCACAATCCATTTGAAAAGATCTACTTTCTTCAGACTGATTATAACTACACGGAAATCAAGAACAGACGAGAGGCAAAGAACTTTGCATATCTTAAAAGGCTTGTTGAGCAATATGGCATTAATGATGCCCGCAGAATAATCAACAAAGATGGACACTTCGCTAGAGATTATGAAAAGTTTCTAATTCGGGTCAATGAACCAGACCTTTTTGCCCTGTATCAAACATCTATTAAGAAGCTTCTGGATGGATTTGAAATGGCATGACCTTAAACTTAATGGAGATCGATAATATGAACACACAAACAAACACTAAAGTCTCTGCCAATAGAGAGAATGTTATTCAAATATTGCTCACCATTATGAAGGAAGTGCTTCTCCTTGGGCAAAGCAGTTTGCCCGAGAATCAGTACAAGGCTTTCAGAACAAAGGTCATGGACTATTTTGCGGAAGGAAAACGGGTTTTAGGCAAGGGCTGGTGCGGAGATAAGCAAGGCAATAGCAAGAAAGGCGGTGCCTTATGAATGGACAGTAAACCTTTAATATCTGAGGATCAGATAAAAGAGTTCATAAAGATATATGAGGAGGAATTCGGGAAAAAGATAAGTATTCAAGACGCTTACGAAAAAGGATTTAAACTTGTTGCCCTTATGGCTTTATTATACAAGGCTCCCGATAACAAAACGAACGGCACAGTTCGTAAAGACAGGGAAGGCGTTTAATGAAAGATACAAAGAATATTAAATATATAATCTACGCTCGCAAATCTTCGGAGAGCGAAGACAGGCAGGTTCAGTCCATAGAAGACCAGATTACACGCCTGAAGGAACTGGCTAAGAATCTGGGGCTAAATGTAGTGGATATTTTGAGCGAGGCCAAATCTGCAAAAGCTCCAAATAAAAGGGCCGTATTCAATGAGATGATGCGGCGATTGGAGGCTGGTGAAGCAAATGGTATTTTGTGCTGGCATATAGATAGGCTTTCAAGAAATCCTGTTGATAGCGGGAACATTCATTGGCTCTTACAGCAAAGCATTCTTCAGGAAATTCAAACGGCAGTTAAAAAATATTCACCCGAAGATTGTGTACTTATGTTCAATTTAGAGTCGGGAATGGCTAATGATTACATCATAAAGCTGAAAAGAGATGTAAAGCGTGGTAATAGGGGCCGCCTGGAAAAGGGTTGGCGTCCCAATTGCGCACCTTTGGGATACCTAAATGCAAGAGATGAACAGGATAATGGAATCATAATCGAAGATCCCGAACGGTTCCCACTGATCAGAAAAATGTGGGATATGATGCTTACTGGTAAATACACTCCGCCTCAAATACTTGAGATTGCCAATAATGAATGGGGATTTAGAACCAAGAAGACGAAAAGGCAAGGCGGTAAACCGTTGGCACGAAGTGCATTGTACAGAATATTTACGAGCGAATTTTACGCGGGGACCATAAAGTATGCAGGCGAGGAATATGAAGGATCTCACAATCCCATGGTAACACTGGATGAATTTGACAGGGTTCAATATCTTCTTGGAAGGAAAGGGAAACCGAGGGCAAAAAAGCACAAGTTCCCTTTTACAGGGTCGATCCGTTGTGGCGAATGTGGATGCTTAGTCACCGCCGAACACAAATATAAAAAATTGAAGGAAGGCGGAGTCAATGAGCATACCTACTACCACTGCACCCGAAAAAGGGCTGATTATAACTGTTCTCAGAGACATTCAGTAACGGAAGCCAACCTTGACGAGCAGATTTGCAACGAGATCAGCAAATTCACCATTACACCCAGGCTTAGGGAATGGGCCTTAGGCATTTTGCGGTCCTCCAATGAAAAAGAGATAGCCGAGAGGCAGCAAGTCCATGAGAGCCAGAACAGGGCCGTCGAGACAACCCAGCGGGAACTCGATAACCTGACAAAGATGCGTTATCGGGATCTGATCGATGATGAGGCCTTCCTGAAGGAAAAGGAGTCGCTACAGGGCAAGATAAGAGAGCTGAGAAGGCATCTAAAGGTCACTGAAGAACGAGCGGATAACTGGCTTGAGCTGACCGAACAGGTCTTTGATTTCGCCACGCATGCCCGTGAGTCATTCATAAATGGCGACATAGAAACGAAAAAGCAGATCCTTGTGGCTTTAGGTTCGAACCCGATGCTTAAAGACGGCAAACTCAGTATTGACGCGAACGAGTGGTTCATCCCCATCATAGAAAACAAAAAAGCCATCGAAGCCGAAATCGAAGGGTTAGAACCGTCGCAAATGCAGATAAACAAAGGACGGGAAGGTCATGAAGACCTTACCCGTCCTTGCTTGCTCGGGGGCAGGGATTCGAACCCCAATATGCAGCTCCAGAGGCTGCCGTCCTACCGTTGGACGACCCCCGAATAATCCGAAATCCGATTTCCAAGCAAAGGGTGCCGTCCTCCCCTTCGTAACCGTTCGGCGGAAAAACACTGCCTCACACTTCGGGGATTCGCATCCGTAATCGTCGCGTCCATGGCTATGGTCGCGACTCAACGGATGCCTATACCGTTGGACGACCCCCGAATAATCCAAAATCCGGCGCTGTCAAAGAAAGAAAGAACGATCGATCCGAGCGCGGGCTTCTAGCATCGACTCAGCACATTGTCAATTATTTTCAAGCACTTATAATCTTCTAAAAAACTCAACAATCCAGGCAACATCCCCCCTGGATCAGCCGATAATGGATATAGAGGGGTAGGTCCCTCTATCTTAACTATGTCCAAAATGGACCTGACAGATCTTTCAAGAAATTATTTTGGCGGCCTCTCGTCGTCGCAGGCGAGCAGCTATCTCTCCGGCGACCCCGTGGCCTTTGCTGCGAAGCTCTGTGGCACCTTCCTTGTGCAGGGTCCTGAAAATCCCGATGGTTCAACCAACCTCTATGCCCCGGATGGATCGCTTGCTGCGGTCATCGATGCGGATGGCAATCTCTTCGTCCGCGATGGCGATAGGGTTTTGATCTACAGTGCAAAGCCCGAGGAGAAGGATCAAAATGCTGTAAAAGCTGGGAGCGCATCCAGAAAAGAGGTCTGTGAGCAGGAGGTATTCGGGTCACATCTCTTGACCGAAGAGGTCTGTATTCCTGAACCTGCATTGCCATCTCCGGAGAAACAGACTTGTGAGGTGGATGTTTTCACCGTTGTTGATGAGCCACAGTGCATTCCGCCTGAGCCAGACCTTTCGACGCAAAATAGTGCGATCAATCTCTTTGGAAGCTGTGATGATCTCTTAGACAGGATGCTCGGTACCTGCGCGCCTGACGAATATAGCGCCATAGATGATCCTTCTGTCGAGGAACCCGAACAGCCGCCGAAAAGGGAAGTGGATCCCGTAATCGTCGCTCCCGAACCTGAACCCAAGTCGAAGCCTGCCAAGGCCGATAAAGACGATGATGCTGGGGTGGCGCACTCCGCCAAGATTGCGACGCCTGCCGGTGAAAAAGTTGAAGATGTTGAGACTACGGGATATGGAGAATCCGAATCCTCATCGGAAGACTATAGCGGGTTTAAGATGACCTTTGAGCATGGATCGACGGAGGAGAGTTCCGAGAGCTATGCCTCGGCCTCATCCGGAGCGGAGCAGACGCCTTCCACCCAAAATTCAGTGGGGGATTTGAAGCCTGCATTTTATATCCATTCCTTCGCTTCATCTGCAGCCTCGGGACCCGTGGATTTCGCGAGCGCCGCTTTCGATCTGATTCCGACTCAGGCCGTGGTCGGGGGAATACTTTCAACTTCTTTCGCGGTCGAATTTATTAAAGGGGCGATTCACCTCAATCCGGGTGCTGCCTATTTTGAAAATGCCAAGCATCTTTCACAGGCTCAGCTCTCGGCGCTCAGGAGGATCCTCCACAGTCAGGGTCCAGATTCAGGATCGGAGAAGGTCCTTCCAGAGGTAGTTGGTGTTAGGTCCAACCATGTTGCAAAGAAGGGGATCTTATCTCGGGGGATGCTTCCTATCGGTTTCGATTCATTGAACGATTTCGGATTTAGCCCCCTTCCTTCTTTTTTATCGGCTCGCCGAGCTTTCCTCGGGAGATCCAAAGGTGGAAATGCCGGGATCTCCGCGCTTGGATTTGCGTGTGCAATTGCTGAGGATTCCCCCGCGTC
>Ga0255345_1000378_pt1 | contig 74537 bp, 64 predicted proteins | sample wastewater_treat_6_FD_192415 | JGI IMG/M metagenome (GOLD analysis project Ga0255345, IMG submission 192415) | Wastewater microbial communities from Lulu Island WWTP, Vancouver, Canada - plant20 | ecosystem: Engineered > WWTP > Wastewater > Unclassified | place: Canada: Vancouver, British...
ATTTAGTCGGTGCTTATGGCAATGAGGTCACACCCGTTCCCATTCCGAACACGGAAGTTAAGCTCATTCACGTTGACGATACTTGGCTGGTGACGGCCCGGGAAACTAAATCAGTGCCGACACTTTTTAAGGACTACTTCGGTAGTCCTTTTTAATTTATAGTAATACGGCAGCGGTTCTGACGAACCGCTGTTTTTTATGGTGAACTGTGGTAGATTATGGGGCGCAGCTGGATACCATTCAGCGCAGCTTCGATGGCATTAGGCAGCATGGAAAACTCAGCCACCAGGGAAGCGGGCTTGTTCACCCAGTCGTCCTGAACCATAGGCACGAAGAAGTAGTTTTTCCTGTTGAAAAGCTCACCGAGGTTTCGGGCTGAGCCCATAAGTGAGTCATTAGAGGCGATAGCCAGCACCACCGGCTTTCCGCTGCGGAGGTGGGATTTCACTGCCATAGTCACGGCTGTATCTGTGATGGACGCGGTCAGCTTGGCTGCGGTGTTTGAGGTACAGGGGGCGACCACCATAATGTCCGTCAGCCCCTTTGGACCTATGGGCTCAGCCTCTGCTATGTCGGTTATCACGGCTCTCCCTGCTATTGAGCGGAGCTTTGTAAGGTTTTCTTCGGCAGTTCCGAACCTTGTGGAGACAGACGCGGCGTGCTCAGACATTATCGGAATGAGCTCCGCGCCGTATTCCCTGAGAATTTCCGCCTGCTCGAAGCTTCGTCTGAAGGTGCAGAACGAGGCGGTCACAGCGTATCCTATGCGAAGTCCCTTGAATACATCACTCACAAGCACCGCTCCTTTCAGTCAGGATAGAGGAAACTGTCTCGGCGACTATCTCTCCCGCAGTAATGGGAGCTGTCTTGCCGGGGAGCCCAAGAGCCCACACTGTTTTCAGTCCCAGCTCTGCGGCAGCGTCCATGTCGATACCGCCGGGCTTCGAGGCAAGGTCTATGAAAAGAGTTTTCCTGTCAAAGCGGCTCAGCACATCCCTGTCAAATATGAGCTTCGGGACTGTATTGAAAACCAGTCCATAGTTTCCGCCCATTCGCCTTGTGGGTACAGAGCGTATTCCGTGGAGTCTCGCCTTTGCGGCTCCCCGGGGATCATAGATAGCGGCTGTGACCTCGGCGCCGAAGCCTCTGAGTATCCCTGCAAGAGCAGTACCTATCCTGCCAAGCCCTGCGATAAGGACGGGGAGACCGCTGAGAGTTACGGGGAGCTCCTCCAGTGCCAGCTGGACTGCTCCCTCTGCGGTGGGGACTGCGTTTCCCAGGCTCAGCTCCTCACGGAGAAGATAGTCACATACCTCGTGCCGTGGGAAGGCAGCTTTCAGTCTTGCGTCCACCTTTCCTGCCAGTACTATCCCATCGGGGGGCAAGCAGCTTTTCTACTGTCTTCGCCCGGACTGTTCCGCTGAAACAGGGGGCGGAGATATTTCCCCTGTCATCAAGGGCAGGAACGGGCAGCACTGCACAGCGGCAGCAGCCTTCACAGTTGGTATCGGGGGCAGGCAGAGACAGCTCCTCCGGAATATAATCATCGTCAAAGCCCATAATGCCCACACTGTATTCATCGGCAAGGCGGGCTGCACAGTAAAGCTGTCTTGTGTCGCCGCCTGCAATAAGTATATCAGGTCTTGTCATAAATTACTCCAATCTGCCCATAGGGCATAAAGTGATTATCTCTAATCAGATTATTATATGAATCGGCGGCGTATATTGTCAAAGGCGGCGGACTGTTTTCCTCAGTAAACTATACTTGCATATTTCTTAATGTAATGGTATAATTATTTTATATCGAATACAGGAGGTAACCAATGAATATAAACGATAATGTCCACGGTTTTACCGTTACACGAACAGCTCCCGCCCCCGACTGCGGCTCGGAGCTCATAGAGATGACACATAATAAGACAGGAGCAAGACTGGTCTGGCTGAAAAACAGCGGCGAGAACAAGCTCTTCTCCGTAGCCTTCAAGACTCCTCCCACGGACGATACGGGTATCTTCCATATTCTGGAGCACTCCGTTCTGGGCGGCTCTGAGAAATACCCCGTAAAGGAGCCCTTCCTTGAGCTTATGAAGGGCACTATGAACACCTTCCTCAACGCCATGACCTACCCCGATAAGACCGTTTTCCCTGTTTCCAGCCGAAACGATACTGACTTTATGAATCTTACAAGGGTATATCTTGACGCAGTGTTCGCCCCTGCCATATACTATAATCCCAATATCTTCTATCAGGAGGGCTGGCACATCGAGATGCGCAGCAGCTCCGACACTCCCGTATACAAGGGCGTAGTGTTCAACGAGATGAAGGGCGCCATGTCCTCGGTCTACAGCCGAATGGAGTCGGATATGATGAAGGCGCTCTATCCCGACAGCTGCTACAGATTTGAGTCCGGCGGACTTCCCGAGTCTATTCCCGACCTGTCCTACGAGCAGTTCATACAGGGCCACAGGACCTACTATCACCCCTCCAACGCCTACATATACCTTGATGGTCCCGTGGACATAGACGCTGTTCTGGAGCTCATAGACAGTGAGTATCTCAGCCGCTTTGACAAGCGTGAGGTTGAGAACGACATACCCGTTCAGGCGCCTGTTGCTCCCACTGTTGCCAGGAATTACTACGAAATATCTCCCGACGAGGAGGAGACTAACCACACCTACTATCTTATCGGCAAGGTGCTGGGCAGCTGGCAGGACCGCGAGAGGATAACCGCCGCTTCCGTTCTGGGAGAAGCTCTCACGGGCTCTAATGACGCTCCTCTGAAGCGCGCCCTCCTGGACACAGGGCTGTGCCTTGACGTATCACTTGAGGTAAGCGACGGTATAATGCAGCCCTTTGGCTGTATCGCCATAAACAACACCGACGAGGAGAACTGCGGCAAGCTGAAAGAGACTCTCCGCAGCGCAGTGACTGAGCTCTGTGAAAAGGGCATAGGCAGCGAGCTCCTCACCGCAGCCATAAACCGTCTGGAATTCCGCTACCGTGCAGGCGGCGAGCCCAGAGGTCTCACAAGAAATATAAACGCCCTGTCCGCATGGCTCTACGGCGGCGACCCGCTGCTCTATCTTGAGATGGGCGAGGTATTCGACAGCCTGAGAGCAAAGACCGGAAGCGGCTATTTTGAGGAGCTCCTGAAGCAGTGGCTCCTTGATGAGGAGGGGACTGCCCAGCTGTACCTCCTGCCCTCACGCACCTACGGCGACGAGCAGAAGGCTGATGAGGCAAAGCGTCTTGCAGCTATCGTGGACGGTCTTGCCTGCGAGGAAAAGGACGTTATCGTGGAGCATAACCGTAAGCTTGACGAGTGGCAGCAGTCCGTGGACACAGCCGAGCAGCTTGCCACCATGCCTCACCTTGCTATTTCAGAGGTGGGAGAGGAGCCCCTCAGCTTCGACACTGAGGTCACCGACATGAATGGCATCACCGTGCTCCGCCATCCCTCATCGGACGAGGGCATAGCGGCAGTCAGCCTTTATTTCTCTCTGGCGGACTGCACAGAGGAGGAGCTTTCTGCTGCTGCGGCAATGTCAGAGCTCCTGGGCGAGCTCCCCACCGCAGACAGCTCCGCAGCAGAGCTCCAGCGCAGGATAACAGGCCTCCTTGGCAGCATAAACTACAACGTGGACGTGTTCTCAAAGCAGGGCGTTACGGATAAGTGCAGCCCCTATTTCTCGGTGACAGCACGTTTCCTCGACAAGAACACCCATGAGGCGCTTGCTCTCATCGCAGAGATACTCACAAAGACCTCCTTCGACGACAAGGACACCGTTAAGGAGCTCCTTCTCCAGACCGATGAGAACTACAAGCAGAGCATCATCGCCAACGGTCACACCTACTCCATGACAAGGGTAAGGGCGAGCCTGTCGGCGGAGTCTGCGGTGACTGAGCTGGTATCGGGCTATGAGGGCTACAAGCGCATACACGAGGCAGTAAAGGCTCCTGAGAAGCTTATAGCAGCTATCAAAGCTCTGAGCAGCCGTATCATATGCAGAGCCCGTTTGACTGCTTCCGTGACGGGAGGAATCTCACCTGAGGCACTTATCATGGCACTTCCACAGGGAGCAGCTCCTTCTGCGAAGGAAATGAGCTACAGCCTTGATATTCCCGCAAAGCAGGGCGTGGTCATTCCTGCGGGAGTTTCCTACTCTGCAATGGCATTCCCCGATAATTCCGCAGATACAGCGGTAAGGAAGGTGCTTTTCCGCGCACTTTCTCTGGAATACCTCTGGAACGAGGTCAGAGTCAAGGGCGGAGCCTACGGCACAGGTGCATTCATGACCGTGTCGGGAGAGCAGTCCTTCTACTCCTACCGTGATCCTTCGCCTGCGGCAACTCTTGATATATGCGCAAAGGCAGCGGATTTCACCGAGCAGTACTGCGCAGGGGACCCCGATATTACCCAGTATATCATCAGCTCCGTGGCAAAGGAGGAGCCTCTCATGTCCGACGGCAACAAGAGCCGCAAGGCAGACGGACTGTGGTTCAGAGGTATCACTGACGAGGACAGAGCTGCCGAGAAGAAGCGTATGCTCAAGGTCACAGCCGGGCAGCTCCGCGAGGCAGCGCAGAAGCTGAGAACAACAGGCAATATCTGCGTAATGGGAACAGAGTCCGCAATGGAGGGTCTGGACCTTGTAAAGGATACTCTTGCATGATAACTGAATAAAAGGAGAGCCCCGAAGTGAACTTTTTAAGTTGCTTCGGGGCTGTTTATTGTCAGCACTGCAAAAAAAGGCTGCCGCAGAAGCGGCAGCAGAGGTGAGGTTTTTTATGCAACGCGAGTGAGAACGTTGCTGTTCTTATCGTCGGTGATGGTGAGTGTGTCTCCGTCAACCTTGAATTCTGCGGTCATTTCATCGGAATTCTCGTCCGCAGAGGGGTTGATGAGGGGGGAGCAGCCCGAAATAACAAGGTCGCTGCCCTTGGTCTCGTATGTAAACAGGTCGTTGAAAACCACAAAGCTCTTGTCGTCCTTGAGTTCAACGGTTATATCTGCCTTGCCGCTGTCTGAGGGATAGGCATTTGAAAGGCTGTCATAGAGACTTCCGCCTGTGAGGTCATATTTGCCGTTGTAGCCGCTTCCGCCGCTTTCAAGTCTCTTCATTACGATGACGTCGCTGTTGTTGAGACTTACAGTGACAACGTCATTTTCCTCGCTGATGTACTCCTTGTCAATGGCATAGCCGTAGAGTATCATGCTGTCCTCAGTAAAGCTGAATACGGGAGTGGTCTCCTCGTAGATAGAGCCCTTGCCCTTGTCGCTGAATATGAGTCCAACGCTCTCGATGTCTTCGCTGGGGCTGTCGCTGAGCGCCCATTTGCCTGTAATATCAGCAGTCTTTTCCTTTTTCTTGCCGCCCGATGACTTGCCGCATGAAGCCAGTGCCAGCAGTGCCATGGAGCAGGCTATAACAGATGTAATAAACTTTTTCATAACAATATCCTCCCAAAAGAATCGGACAACTCTGTCCGTATATACAGTATACGCAGAAAAAGTGAGTTTTCCGAGGTATTACCGAAATTTTTTCAGCAGATATTATTATATCACGTCCCGAAGGATAATGCAAGTGGCAAGGAATGGCTTGACACAGCCCTGTGGAAATGTTAGAATAATCTCGTAAAACACAGAAGGAGGTCTTTTTATGAGGATACTCAGGGCAGCAGCGGCTGCGGCGGTGCTTTTATGGACCCTGCCTGCGGCGGTATACGCTGACACAGCAATTGATATGGACTACAACGGCGACGGCGCAGTTGATATATTTGATATGGTATCGGCAAGGAGGAGCGGTGCAAACGGGGAGGAGCTCCACCGCCTAAGCGGTTTTCTCCTCGGTAACGGAGCAGGCACACCTGCACAGGAGGGCTATCGTCTTGTGTGGAGCGACGAATTCGACGGCAGCAGTCTTGACATGGACAAGTGGTCATATGAGCTTGGCAACTGGAAGCTGGACGACAGCGGCAACTATATCACAAACGGCTGGGGCAACAACGAGCAGGAGTTCTACACCGACAGGAACACCGCAGTGAAGGACGGAGTTCTCACCATATCCGCCCGCAAGGAGAGCTGGACAGACGAGAAGCAGGGCAGCTATGACTACACCTCCTCAAGGCTGAGCACACAGCACAAGTTCTCGGTCTGCGGCGGCAGGATAGAGGTGAGAGCGCGGTGCGACTCGGGCAAGTCACTGTGGCCTGCCATATGGATGCTCCCCGAGGACAGCGCTTACGGCGGCTGGGCATCGTCGGGCGAGATAGACATTATGGAGGGCTGGGGCAGCACTCCCGAAAGAGTCTGCGGAACCGTCCATTTCGGCGGAGCATGGCCTGCCAACAAGTACCTGACAGGGGAGTACAGCTTCCCCGAGGGCGATGGCACAGAAAACTGGCATACCTACAGCATAGAATGGGACCGCGGCGAGATACGCTGGTATGTGGACGACAGCCTTTACAGCACCCAGACCGACTGGTATTCCGAGGGCTTCAGCTATCCTGCACCCTTTGACCAGAATTTCTATATCATACTCAACCTTGCGGTGGGAGGACACTTCGACGGTATCGACGGCATATACGCTGACCCTGCCACCTTTGCAAACGGCGACAAGAACTTTGACATCGACTATGTGAGAGTTTACGAGAATACCGCCTCGGACTTCCGTCCCACGGAGATGACTTCACTGGCTCTGGACAACTACATCGAGGGTGCAGAGGCTTCCGTGGTGAACAAGGAGGGCTGCACGGTCATAGACGTAAAGAATGCAGGCTCTCTTGAATACGCGGTAATGGGACTTCTCCGCGGCAGAGAGGTGAAGGCGGGACAGAGCTACACTCTCAGCTTTGACGCAGTCTCCACAGCGGAGAGAACGATGGTAGTGACAGCGGAGGACAGCTCCTACACCCGTTACCTTGACGAGAAGGTGACGATCTCTCCCGGCAAGAAGCATTACAGCTTTGATGTTACCTTCCCGGGGGATATGTCAGCGGATATAAAGTTCCAGCTTGGCAACATTGACGGAGCCGCTGCCATAGGTGCCCATGAGGTGACCCTTTCCGACATAAGCTGGAGCTGATGAAAGCTTCTGAACTAAATCATAATTTGCCGCTGAGCGAGCGGCGGCGCTAAGACGTCCGTGTATCAACGAAAGGGCAGTTGCTCCTCGACGCGGGGAATGCTTGGGGCGCTCATGAACGGGATTCCAAAGGGACTCTGTTCCTTTGGCGGAGTCCAGAGGCGGCGCCTCTGGCAGGGTTCAAGGGGCAGTGCCCCTTATTACGTCAGGCGCCTCGCAAGGGGTGAATTCAAAAACAGTCCGGTGGACTGTTTTTGGAGAGGGGACGCCTTGTAAGAGAAGGCGTCCCCTACATTATGCTAAGGGCTAAGGGCTCAAATCATAATTTTGCTCCGCAAAATTATGATTTATATATAACGCTTCTGAAATAAAAAAGCCATAGTATTTCTGACCTTGTATCAGAAATACTATGGCTTGATTTTTTATATCAGTAATATCAGTCGATAGGATATACCCAGTTGAATGTATCCTCAACCTTGCCCCACTGGATACCTGTCATTGTATCGTAGAGCATCTGAGAGATCTTGCCGATCTTGTTGCCGTTGATCTCCATTACCTTGTCGCCCCACTTGAGGTGACCAACAGGAGAGATAACAGCAGCTGTTCCTGTACCGAATACCTCGTCCAGCTTGCCTGCATCGTAAGCGTCAGCGATCTCCTGGATGTCGATACGTCTTTCCTCGACCTCAAGTCCCTTGGACTTGCAGACCTCGATAGCGGACTTTCTTGTGATACCGGGGAGAATAGAGCCCTGGAGCATAGGTGTGACTACCTTGCCGTCGATAACGAAGAAGATGTTCATAGCGCCGACTTCCTCGATGTACTTCTGCTCAACGCCGTCCAGCCAGAGAACCTGTGAGTAGTTCTGCTTGTGAGCCTCGTCCTGTCCGATAAGAGAAGCAGCGTAGTTTCCGCCTGTCTTAGCGAAGCCCATACCGCCTCTTACAGCGCGGACATACTTGCTCTCAACATAGATGTTAACGGGGTTGAGGCCTGTCTCGTAGTAAGCTCCCGAAGGAGAAAGGATTATGATAAAGAGATAGTGCTCGCCGGGCTTAACGCCGAGGAAGGGGTCAACAGCGATGATGAAGGGTCTGATATAGAGTGACTCGCCGTCCTTTGAGGGAACCCAGTCCTTCTCGATCTTAACGAGCTCTGTGAGGCACTGCATACCAAGCTCAACAGGAAGCTCGGGGATAACAAGTCTTTCGTTGGACTTGTTCAGTCTCTTGAAGTTCTCCTCGGGGCGGAAGAGCTGTACCTTGCCGTCAGCAGTTCTGTAAGCCTTGAGTCCCTCGAAGACCTCCTGACCGTAGTGGAAGCACATAGCGGCAGGTGAGAGATCGATATTGCCGTAGGGCATGATCTCGGGATCGTGCCAGCCCTGACCCTCGTCATAGGGCATTACCAGCATATAGTCTGTGAAGATGTGACCGAAGCCGAGCTTGTCGCCGGGCTGGGGCTTAGCCTTGAGAGTTTCTGCTTTTGTGAATTTGATTTCCATATTATTCAACCTTCTTCTTTAAATAATTACCTGTTAATCTGTTACCGAGAAGTAATTCTTCTCGTAAATGCGCTTGCAGACGAAGACTGTGACCACAGCGGCTGTGACAGCCAGGACTGAGGTAGAGAGCGAAGCTGCAAGAATGATCTTACCTTTTTTACTCATAGAATCTACTCCTTCCGTCAGATCAAGAGAAATCTTTCAATAAATAATTATACCATACAATTGAATTATTTTCCATAGGGGAGAGCTAAAAAATTATGCACAAATTCGCCTGTTGAAATCCGTGCGTATTTTTACTCGTCGAAGGTCCTTACGCGGAGCTTTGCCCCAAGCTTTTCGGCTAATTTTTTGGAAGCCTCGATCTGCTCGGGAGTGATAACGTCCACGACGGACATGATGACCTCAGCCCTGCCTGCCTTTACGCAGTCCTTGGTGAACTTCTGGAGCCCCTCGAAGGCGTTCTCGAACTTAGGTCTTGTGACCTTCATATACTCCTCCTCGGTGGGAGCGTTAAGGCTTATGGAGATAACATCCAGAGCGTAGCACAGCTCCTTGGCGATGCTCCTGCCGTGGATAAGGTCGCCGAGACCGTTGGTGTTGAGCCTGAGTCTGGGGCAGTGCTCTCTGCTGCGAAGATAAGCGGCAGTCTCAAGGAGCACGTCAAGGCGCTCGGTGGGCTCGCCGTAGCCGCAGAAGACTACCTCGCGGAATTTTCTCAGATCCCGTTTTCTCAGGTCTGCCATTATCTCGTTCATATCGGGCTCATGCTCAAGCCACAGCGGGTCTGAGCCGTAAGCGCCGTCGGCGTGGTTGCGTATGCAGAAAGTGCAGGCGCAGGGACATTTGTTTGTCAGGTTCAGATATAGGTTATCCCCGACAACATAGGAAATGGTCATAGCTTTTTCCATTATTGCTCACCTTCATTTGAATTATTGTTATCCTTTGCATTGATACACTCGTAGATCCAGCCTGCTATCTTTGCGGCGCTGTTCATATCCAGATTGGAAATAACGGCAGCACCGTCTGTTATAGGAGCCTCGACTGTAGCAATGCTTATAACATACTCGTTGTACCATATGGAAATGACACCGTTGTTTGCAGCGGCTTCCTCGGTCTTCTTGGCGAAGATCTCCTTGCCTTCCTCGTCGAAGAAAATGTCCACAACATAGGTTGAGTTATCGGGCTGATCGGGCATTATCTCCATAGAGCAGTCAACGATGTGGTCGCTGGTGAGGAAGGGCTCTGCGGACTCATCCTCGCCCATACGCAGGTATATCATCTTCTGGGGGAGGGTCATAGTCGGGATCTCGGGAGCCTCTGTGGTGGTCACGGGAGCGGTGGTAACAGCCGTCTCCTCAGCGTCATTCTTGTCAAAGGGACTGCTGCAGCCTGTGAGCAGCAGAGCAGCTGCCATAGCTGCGAAAGCTTTCTTCTTCATCTCATATACCTCCTGTTTTTTGATACATGGTATCAGTAATTTATCTCTTTAACGCTTACCTCGTAAGGAAGCGGTGCGGAATCTATCTTCTTTGCCAGCTCAGCGGCGGCGGTAGTATCAAAATCGCCCGATATTATGCAATTGCCGTCGATTATTGCCGAGCTTACCACGGGAGCCGACAGCAGCTCGCCGTCGAACCATATAGAAACTGGAGTATCCGTGCCTGCAAGCTGACCGGTCACACTGCCGAACACATCTGTTCCGTGATCGTTGAACTGTATGGAAACATAATCCCTCATACTTCCGTCAGTCTCAGCCATTATGACATTTTCAGCCTTTTCCACATCATCATTTGTGAGTATCAGCTCGTCGTCCGCCTTTTCCCCCTTGCGGAACTCCAGCAGGCGCTTCTCGCATACCCTCTCCGAAAAGACCTCTATATTTTCCCTGGTAGCGTTCTCTTTCTCGAAGGTCATGGTGATGGTATTAGCGTCATAGTCCTCGCTGAACTCCTGACCTATATCGGGCATCTCATTTTCTGTGCGCAGTTTCAGCACTTCCGTAATGATGTCCAGATCGTTTTTGCTGATGTCGCCCTCCGCCTGAAAGACGATACTGCCTGTATCCTTTCTTTTGGTTTCAGACTTCTTCTCCGCGGGTTCCTCGCTCCTGGTGCAGGAAGCAGCATTTGCCAGCACTATGCAGGCAGCTGCCGCCATAAGCTTTATTTTTTTCATAGTTGTATTTCCTATGTTATTCTATATAGATACGGGGAACTCTCTTAGAAATGCCGCAGACCACCTCATAGCCGATGGTGCCGTATATCTGAGCAAGGTCATCGGCAGTAATGCGGTCGCCGCCGTCGGTGCCGATGAGGGTGACTATATCTCCCGACTTGGCCTCGGGAACGTCGGAAACGTCCATCATGAGCTGATCCATACAGACCCTGCCCACTATTTTGCATCTTTTGCCGTGTACCAGTATCTCTCCCTTTGAGCTGAGGAGACGCGAATAGCCGTCGGCATAGCCGATAGTCACCGTAGCGATACGCATTTCGCGGTCAGCCACGAATGTACGTCCGTAGCTTATGCAGTCTCCCGGCTTGACGGTCTTTACATGGGAGATGACAGCCTTCAGCTCCATAAGGGGCTCAAGACCCTCGGGTATCTCCAGGCTCACATCGGGGTGGAGACCGTAGAGAATGATACCTGCCCTTGACAGAGTGCTGCGGGAGCTGTTGCGGTAGCAGGTGGCGGCACTGTTCATGAAGTGGAGGTGGCGGAGCTTTATGCCCCTGCCTGCCAGAACATCGTAGGTGTCGATGATGAACTTCTCCTGCCTGTCGGTGTAGGCGATATTGTCGGGATCGTTGCTGTCTGCAACGGCGAAGTGGGTGTAAATGCCCTCAACTGAGAGCTTATCTATCTTCATCATCTCGGCGATCTCGTCAGCGCACTCCTCGGGAGTATCGTGCTTTAGACCTATCCTTCCCATGCCCGTGTCTATCTTGATATGACAGCGGATAGGAGAGGGAGTATTCTTCACAAGCTCCTGAGCGTACTCGGTGGAGACCACGCCCTGGATAATATTGTACATAGCGATCTCGTGGGCGTACTCGGGGGGAGTATAGCCCAGAATGAGTATCTCCGCGTCGGGAGCGAACTTCCTTACAGCAATAGCCTCGTCGAGATTTGACACAGCGAAGTATTTTATCCCGCACTGCTCCGCGAGGCAGCGGACGATATGCTCATCGCCGTGACCATAGGCGTCAGCCTTGACCACCGCCATGATTTCTGTCTTAGGAGAGTTGAGGCTGCGGATAATATCCACATTTTTTCTGAGCTGAGGAAGCGACACTTCAGCCCATGCGCGTTTGAGATACGGCTTCATTCCGTGATCGGTCCTTTCTTCAGGCATCTGCCGGGCATTCTGAGGGGCGCGGCGCTGCCTTTATTTAAAATTTAATTACAAGTCAAAAAACGTCTTGAAATAAGACGTGATGTATGTTATAATTTCAGTGTATGCACACAGCGGCAGTATATTTTCGGGAGAGCGAGGTGTTCCATGCTTTTCTCAATTGATTCGGGAGTCCCCGTGCTTCCGTCCGATGAAATAGTAACAGACAGGGCAGATACGGTCTGCTTTACGGGACATCGTGAAAACAGCGTCCTTCCATACAGGGGTGACCCCATATACAGCAGTATAACTCTGCGCACTGTTCAGCTCATGCTTTTCCGGTACATAGATATGGCTGTTGAGAGCGGCTACAGGAGCTTTATCAGCGGACTTGCCGAGGGTACTGACCTGTGGGCTGCCAAGTATATCCTTGGCAAGAAGCACTCTGACAGCAGCATACGTCTTATCGGTGTGATGCCCTATCTCAGGCACGCTGAGCGGTTCAGTCCGCGCTATAAGGAGCTGCTTTGCGACGTGGAAAGGGGAGCGGATATGCTCCTGACCACCAATACGGACCCTGATGTGGTATACGGCAAGAGCCGCAGCGAGGGGAATGCCTCTCCCGACCTTTACAGGGTGAGGAATTACTTCATGGCGGACAATGCCTCGGCGGTGATCTCCTACTTCAACGAAGGCTCATTCAAGTCGGGCACCAGCCAGACGCTGAACTATGCAGTACGTCAGGGGTTGAAGATACGTCGTTTCGGGCTTGAAGAAGCCTATGGCATCATAGACGAATGCGGCCCTGATATAGAGGGCATACGCCGCAAGCTGGTTTTCATGGAAAACGTGTTTGAGCTGCCGTACTAATTATATCACATTCTTTTTGGTAAATCAACCGTCGCGGAGAGATAAATCATTATCCAAGTTCTCCGCCGTGCTGAAATGGCATTTTCATGCTGATGTTAAAAGTTGAAAAAACGGAGGCTTTTTTCACAGGATTATCACCGAAATACAGCCCTTTTTAACAGCTTCGGGAACACTTTTCACAGTGAACGGCGAAAAGAAGAACTCTGAGAATTTGGCTATATACCGCGATTTATAGCAACGAACCACGGCGCTATGCGGTAAAACTCATGCTGAACGCCTGTTCTATTTCAACAGACTGTTGAATTGTGTGTTTAAACATTCATCAGCCATTCATTTATGTTGAAAATGTGGAAAACTCTGTTGACAACCGCATTACCGCGGATAAGTTTTTAACCCCCTTGTTTGGAAAAATAATTTTATTCATTCTCGGGCGGATATTTTCGGACAGGCTTTATACAAGAAGTTTATATCAAACGTAAAATAATAAAAAATCCAATAATGACAAGTTTCTGACAATAAAAAATGAAAGGAGCCACAACAATGGCAAAAAGAAAAAGCGGATCAATAGCAGTACCCTTTCTGGCGACTATCTTCATCGGACTTATCGTAGTCGGAGGAATAGCCGCAGGACTGTACAAGTACCTGGGCTTCGGGCAGCAGAAAAAGCCCTCTGAGCCCGTACCGAGAACAAACGGAATGGTCACGGACTCGGATAACCACACCGTGCTTCTGGTACTGGACGTCCCCGAAAGAAAGTCACCTCCCACATTTATCCTCATGCGTTCACGCCCCGTCAAGAAGGAGATCGTGTTCATAGGAATACCTTCAAACTCCATTGCCCTTGTTGACGGCAATCAGGAGGGTATCCTGGCAAGCTATAACAGCGGCGGAGCAGCCTCTGCGGCGGAATTCGTCGAGAAGGTCTTCGAGGTCGAGGTCGACAGGTACATGAAGTTCGATTCCGCAGCATTCAGAAAGATAAGCGACATTTTCGGCGGAGTTACCTATGCGGTGAACGCTGACATCGCAGGCTTCAAGAATGACGGAACACAGCAGTACCTCAACAGCGAGCAGGTGGAGATGTTCGTTACCTACATGATGTTCCAGGGCGGCGAGTATGAGCGCTCACTTATAGCTGCCGATGTGCTCAAGTCCATGGTGAACCAGGCTGACGGCAAGCGTATCGCAGACAGCTTTGACAACAACTTCAACACCGTTATAAATATGGTGGAGTCAGATGTTACTGCGGCTGACTATAAGGAGCACAAGAACGCCATCAAGAATATGTTCGAGTTCGGCTCCTCTATCGCCGTGGCGCTTTCCGTTGACGGAACCAATGCCGGCGCCGACTTTATCCCCAGCAGCGGCTTCATCGAGAACGTTAAGGACCAGTACTTCAAGGAGAAGTAATGACAGGAATATTCGATACCCACGCACATTACGCTGACAGTGCCTTTGACACCGACAGGGAGCAGGTCCTTGAGGAGCTGCCCCGAAAGGGCGTAAAGCTGGTGATGCTGGCAGGCTCCTCCATGAGAGACTCAGCTGCCAATGCTGAGCTGGCAGAGCGCTATGACTATATCTATGCCGCAGCAGGAGTCCACCCGGAAAGCGTGGACGAGACTCCCGATGACTATATCGAAAGGCTGCGGGAGCTTATCTCATCCTGCCCGAAGATAAAGGCAGTAGGCGAGATAGGTCTTGATTACCACTACGAAAACTACGACCGTGAAAAGCAGATACGCTTTTTCCGTCAGCAGCTCTCTCTTGCGGCGGAGCTGGATATGCCCGTTATCGTACACAGCCGCAATGCTACCGAGGACACCGTGGACATACTGAAGGAGTTCCGTCCCCGGGGCGTGGTACACTGCTTCAGCGGCTCAGCGGAGACCGCTAAGGAGATACTGAAGACAGGTATGTACATCGGCTTTACGGGAGTCCTTACCTTCAAAAACGCAAAGAAGGCGCTGAAGGCTCTGGCTGAGGTGCCTATGGACAGGCTCCTCATGGAGACGGACTGCCCCTACATGGCTCCCGAGCCTCTGCGGGGACACCGCAGCGACAGCTCCATGATAGAGTTCACGGCGGCAAAGGCTGCGGAGGTCAAGGGCATACCCGTTCAGGAGCTCATAGACATAACCTGCCGCAATGGCATGACGATGTACGGAATAGAATAACACGCAGAAAGGAGGAAAACGGATGTATTACTGCTGCGGAGTTACAGAAAAGGGCGTAATGCCCCATAACGAGGACGCTCTCCTCATAAAGGACAGCGTGATAGATTCGGGCTCCTCCGAGCAGACCATAGCGCCGCCATTTATAGCGGCGGTATCCGACGGAGTTTCGGGCGAGCGCTCAGGCGAGCTTGCCTCAAAGATGTGTCTTGAGCTCCTCCGCGATGTGGAGTACAGCGGCGAGATGAAGCTTGACGAGGAGCTTCTCTCCATTCACCGCCGTCTTGCGGAGTACAGCGAGTCCGACCCCGAGATGCACAATATGCAGGCGACTCTCTGCGGCTTTGCCGTGGACGAGAGCAACAATATCCTCACCTTCAATGTGGGAGACTCCCGTCTCTACCGCTACCGCGGCGGACGTATCAGGCAGATCTCCCGTGACCAGTCCCTTGTGCAGCTCCTCATTGACGAGGGCGCTATCACCCACGAGGAGAGAAAGGCACACGTCCACAGGAACATCATCTTCCCTGTTTTCGGAAATGTGAAGTCCACTCCCAAGGTGGACACCGTAAGCATAGACGGGGGAATGGAGTACGGCGACCTGCTGCTGCTCTGTACCGACGGGCTTTCCGACTATGTATCGGCTCTTGATATAGAGGAGATACTTGAGCTTCCGAAAAGCCTGAAATCGAGACTTCACCTGCTTGTGGACAAGGCTCTGGAAAACGGCAGCAAGGACAATATCACGGTCATTGCCGTTGTGTACTATGAATAATGAAGAAGAACGGCAGAGCCGTTCTTTTTTATAATAACAGGAGAATATAAATGGAAATAAAGCGCTTTTCAGCAGAAAAAGACCTGCAAAGGCTTGAAAGCTACCTCAGGGACTGCTATTATGAGACGGAAAACATGACCTCATGGCTTCCCCAGCGGCTCCACGACCTTATATACAGAATGGACGTACAGTATACCGACTGCGGACTGCCGAGGTCTGCGGACTATATTTTCATGTGGGAGGACAACGGCAGTATAGTCGGCTGTATACTTCCCGACGGCGACGCGGTCTACATGAGTATAAAGAAGGGCTGTGAGAGAATTTTTGCGGATATGGTGAGCTATGCCGAGGAGAACTGCCTGCCCCTGTTTGAAAAGGACAAGGACGGCTCTGTGGACTTCCTTGTCATAGCCAATGACAGTCTTGCCTACAGAGCTGAGGTGCTCACGGAAATGGGTTATACAAAGCAGGCTGAGGAGGACTATGACAATTATGTATACCCTCAGACCGCAGCTGTGACGGTAGAGCTTCCCGATGGGTATAAGCTCCTCTACGGCGATGAATACCCCGACGAGGCTCTGAAATGGAGCGCACTCAATCTGGGCTTTCACCCCGGGCTTGAAGCCGAGGGATACAGAAATGGCATGACAGCCTATGAGTCGCGGAAGAAGTCGTCCATGTATGCCGACAGCTTCGAGACTGTCATAATAGACGGGAAAACAGACCATGAGAACAATGTGTGCGCATACTGCTTCGTATATGTGGACACTGTCACGAAGACCGCCCTTATTGAGCCTGTGAGCACAAGGGAGAAATACAGGCACAAGGGCTTGGGTACGGCGCTTATGCACGGAGCGATACTGAAATGCAGGGAAAAGGGCGTTCTGAAATGCTATGTGAATTCCTATGGCTGGCGCAGAAAGTTCTACAATGCGGCAGGCTTTGTCACCGAGGACTCCATAGGCTTCTGGCACAAGCGTCTGAAATAAAGTGTTGCGCAGAGGTAACTTTGTCATAACAGAGCGATATTTGCTCTGCTGTTTTTTGCGGCATTTGACGAATATTTAACAAGTGCCAAAAAATCATTTTTTTATATTGACTTATGGGGGACAAAGGAGTATAATTTATATTGTATGGCAAATACTACCTATTTTATATATCAAACTTGGAGGTTTTTAAAATGAGCAGAGTTTACAACTTCAGTGCAGGTCCTGCGGTTCTTCCCGAGGAAGTCCTCAAGGAATGTGCAGAGGAAATGATGGATTACAAGGGCTGCGGAATGTCCGTAATGGAGATGTCTCACCGTTCAAAGGTATACGATGAGATCATCAAGGAAGCAGAGAAGGATCTCCGCGACCTCATGAACATCCCCGACAACTACAAGGTCATCTTCGTACAGGGCGGCGCTTCACTGGTATTCGCAGGCGTTCCCATGAACCTGATGAAGAAGGGCAAGGCTGCTTACATCATCACAGGTCAGTGGGCTAAGAAGGCTGCACAGGAAGCTGAAAAGTACGGCGAAGTAGTAAGAGTAGCTTCATCTGCCGATAAGACATTCTCATATATCCCTGACTGCTCAGATCTTGATATACCCGACGATGTAGACTACGTTTACATCTGCGAGAACAACACAATCTACGGAACAAAGTTCTGGGATCTTCCCAACACAAAGGGTCACGTGCTGGTTGCTGACGTAAGCTCATGCTTCCTCTCAGAGCCTGTTGACGTATCAAAGTACGGCGTTATCTACGGCGGCGTTCAGAAGAACGTTGGACCTTCAGGCGTTCAGATCATCATCGTTCGTGAGGACCTCATCGCTGACGGCCCCGCATTCAAGCAGACTCCTACAATGATGGACTGGAAGATCCAGTCTGACAACGAGTCACTCTACAATACACCTCCTACATACGGCATCTATGTATGCGGCAAGGTATTCAAGTGGATCAAGAAAATGGGCGGCCTTGAGGGCATGAAGAAGCACAATGAAGCTAAGGCTAAGATCCTCTATGATTTCCTCGACCAGAGCAAGATGTTCAAGGGCACAGTTGAGAAGAAGGATCGTTCACTCATGAACGTACCCTTCATCACAGGCAACGATGAGCTTGACAAGAAGTTCGTTGCAGAGTCAAAGGCAGCAGGCTTCGAGAACCTCAAGGGTCACAGAACAGTTGGCGGCATGAGAGCTTCTATCTACAACGCTATGCCTATCGAGGGCGTTGAGAAGCTGGTAGCCTTCATGAAGAAGTTTGAGGAAGAGAATTCCTGATCGGATAAACTAAAATATCATACTTGAAAAGAGGTTACTGAAATGTACAATATCCAGACATTAAACAAGATCTCAGCAGTCGGAACAGACGTATTTGACAAGAGCAAGTATGCTGTTGCTGAGGAAATTGCAAACCCCGATGCAATAATGGTACGTTCCGCAAAGATGCACGATATGCAGTTCGGCGACAACCTTCTCGCAATTGCCCGTGCAGGTGCAGGCGTAAACAATATCCCTGTTGAGCGCTACGCACAGGAGGGTATCTGTGTATTCAATACTCCTGGTGCTAACTCAAACGCAGTTAAGGAGCTTGCAGTATGCGCACTTCTCCTTGCTTCCAGAAAGATCGTTGAGGCAGCTTCATGGGCAGCTTCACTGAAGGGCACACCCGACGCTCCCAAGACAGTTGAGGGCGGCAAGTCCAAGTTTGCAGGTCCCGAGATCGCAGGCAAGACACTTGGTATCATCGGTCTGGGCGCTATCGGCGGTAAGATCGCAAACGCAGCAGAGGCTCTGGGCATGAAGGTTATCGGCTACGATCCCTACATCTCCATCGGAGCAGCTCTCCACCTCGATCCTACAGTAAAGATCGTTTCCGATATAAACGAGATCTACGCAAACAGCGACTACATCACAATTCATATGCCCTACACTCCTCAGACAAAGAACACCATCGATGCTGAGCAGATCGCTATGATGAAGGACGGCGTTCGTCTTATCAACCTCGCAAGAGGTGAGCTCATCAACAGCGAGGCAGTAGTAAAGGCTATCGCTGACGGCAAGGTTGCAAAGTACGTAACAGACTTTGCTGACGATGTAGTTCTCGGCGTTGAGAACGTTATCGTTCTTCCTCACCTTGGTGCTTCCACACCCGAGAGCGAGGACAACTGTGCAGTTATGGCAGCTGAGGAGCTCATTGAGTACCTTGAGAACGGTAACATCAGGAACTCTGTAAACCTCCCCAACGCTTCAATGAACGCAGTAGGAACAAAGATCTGCATCATCCACAAGAACGTTCCCACAACTATTGCTTCTATCACAACAGCAGTAGGCAATGAGGGACTCAATATCGAGAACATGGTAAACGCTTCCAAGAAGGACTTCGCTTACACAATGCTCGACATCATCGGTGATGTACCTCCCACAGTAGAGGGCAAGATCAACGCAGTAGACGGCGTTATCAGAGTAAGGATCATCAAGTAATAACAGCTCATATTAAAGCAGACAGCCCCTGATAATTCAGGGGCTGTTTTTTATGCTGCAAGCATGAAGCTGCTGAGCACTCTTATTGTAAAGTCAAAGTGAACGTATTCCTTGCCGAAGTACCTTTTAAAGTAGCCGTTCCAGAACTGGTGCTCGCTGTCGCCGTACTGAATGGGCACGGAGACTGAGGGATACTCGGGGAAGTCATTTTTACCCTTGGCGAAGTCCTCCCAGCATACCATATCGGGGTTATTTCGGATAATAGTGTAAACATTGGTATCCCACATAATCAGTCCTCCTTCTGCTTTGCCTTCTCAACGACCTCTGCCATGTGTCTTCTCACGTCTGCGGTGGGAGTAGTGCGCAGGTCGATGAGGACCTTTTTGTACTCCGCATAGAGCTCCTCGGGAATGTTGAATGTGACCTTTCTCATCTGCTGATCTGCCATGATTGACCTCACTTTCTTGTATGTATATATGTATAACCGTATTGTAAAATAATTATAACATATCAGACTTCAAAAAACAATAGGCGGATATGCCAAAAATCCAGTGTTTCGTTTGTACACAATTACCACCAATAAAAAACAGCCATAAAGAAGAAACCTTCTCTATGGCTGATCTGATATACGATCACTGTTCACTTGGTTTACTGTTGATATAGCGCTTTTTCACGTTTATGAGGGCTGCCGCAAAGAGCATATATATCCTGGACTGGTCTGCGTATGAGGCAAAACCGCCCTTGGGCTCGTAGTCCTCAAAGAGACATATCATCAGCACTATCCTTGCGAACACCGGTACAAAGGCAGCCACAATGAGCCACCTGCTCTGGTTAATGGTGTAGCCGCGGCGAATGAAACGTATCATGAATACAAAGAACAGCACCACAAGGGCTGCGGAGAAAATATCCATAGCGACAGTCCTGTAGAAATAGCCGTCCTTTGGGTAAAATTTGCGGATATTGTCGCGGGTGACCGTCAGGAGCTGAACTCCCTCCGCTGCCATGCCCGTTATGGGGAGTATCATAAGATACTTTGAGCGCTCAAAGAGTATTATCAGCACCGTAAACAGGGCGAATGCCAGGGGTATAAGAATAAATGAGAGGGCGTTCTGCGGCAAATAGAACAAATTCTTTTTTTCGCGGAGCTCAAAGGAAAAGTCAGTCATGCCGCTGGCGATGAGCAGTGCTGAAAACACACAGGACACCACCACAACTCCGTGGTATATAGCGGAGGATAGCTTCCTGCCGTTGGACTTATCCAGCTCCTCAAGCTCTTTACAGGCTGGGCAGCTCAATTCTCCCTGAGGGATCTCGCTGCCGCATTTCGGGCATATCCTTCTCATAGCTTCCAGTCGTCGCAGAGCTTGTGTATAGCCTCGGTAAGCTGACGCATATCCGCATTTGTTCTGCCGTCCGAGTCCTTGATAAGCGCAGAAAGGCGCTCCAAAGCCGCAAGGAGGTCGCTGTAGGCGATGCTGTAGTTTGCGGTATTCTTCTTTTTGGGTATGGGTATGGGCTCGGCATCAATGGTAATGACGTTCTCTGCGATGTCGAACTCCGCACCGCTGTAGGGGACGTATACCTCTGCGCCCAGCTCGTCGCGGAGTCTCTGTGCAAAGCTCTCAGCGGAGCTTGCTTCACCGTGATTTACGAAGAAGCGCTTTACTCCCGAAACAGCCTTAGCCCACTCAAGGAGACCGTTTACGTCAGCGTGACCGCTGATACCGGGGAGCTGAGTTATACGGGCAGCTACCTTGACGGTCTCGCCGAATAGCTTGACTCTCTTGGCACCCTCGATAAGGGACCTTCCGAGAGTATTGCCTGCCTGATAGCCGACAAAGAGAATGGTATTCTGCTTTTTCCAGAGGTTGTGCTTGAGGTGGTGCTTGATACGTCCTGCCTCGCACATACCGCTTGCAGAGATTATGACCTTGGGACGCTCGTCGCTGTTGATAGCAACGGAGTCATTGCTGGTGACGGTACGGATAAGTCCATCAAAGGCGATAGGGTTTATGCCCTTGCGGACGAAGGACAGAGCCTCCTCATCATAGCAGCTCTCGCGGTTGCTGATAAAAATATCCGTAGCTTCATTGGCGAGGGGGCTGTCCACATATACGGGGAAGCCGTCGTGACCCTTAACAAGTCCCTCGGTCTTGATATGCCTGATGAAATAGAGCATTTCCTGAGTTCTGCCCACGGCAAAGGAGGGGATTATAACGCTTCCTCCGCGGTCGAAGGTCTCCTGGAGCACCTTTGCCAGAGATGAGGTGTAGTCCGTGGGACGGTCGTGAACGCGGTTTCCGTAGGTAGACTCTATCATAACGTAGTCCGCAGCCTCGATGAACTGAGGGTCGCGGATAAGGGGCTGCTCGGTATTGCCGATGTCGCCGGAGAAGGCGATAGTCTTTGTGACGCCGTCCTCGGTGAGGCTGAGGAGAATGCTTGATGAGCCCAGAAGATGTCCTGCGTCGCGGAACTTCACCCTTATGCCCTCGGCTATCTCCACGTCGGTGTCATATTTATGGGGAACGAAAAGCTCGATAGCGCCGATAGCGTCATCCATGGTGTAGAGGGGCTGATAGGGCTCGTCGCCGCGGCGGGCAGCCTTTCTGTTGCGCCATTCTGCTTCAAACTCCTGAATGTGGGCGCTGTCGCGGAGCATAACGCTGCAAAGGTTAGAGGTAGCCTCCGTTGCGTGTATCTCCCCCTGAAAACCGCCTGCGTAGAGGAGAGGCAGCAGACCCGAGTGGTCGATGTGGGCGTGGGTCAGGAGCACGAAGTCAATGTTTGAAGGTGCTACAGGCACCTGAACGTTCTCGTAGATGTCCTCGCCCTGCTGCATACCGAAGTCAACAAGGAACTTCTTGCCGCAGGCTTCTATATAAGTACAGCTTCCCGTGACCTCATGGGTAGCGCCTATAAAAGTCATTTTCATAGAAAAACCTCCTGTTATAAATCAAAATTTAGCTTTGCTAAATTTTGATTTGAGTTTAGAGTTGAGAGTTTAGAGTTGAAAGTTGTGGAGTCGCCTGCGGCGACAATATTAAAATATTGTGAGCGAAGCGAACACATTAACTAATCACTAACCACTATGCACTAATCACTATTAGCGCTTGCGCAAAATTCTGATTAACTATATTATAACACATTTGATCGCGGATGTCTACATTGAATATAAAACGCTGTTCCTATTTAATGATAAACGATAAATTTTTATCGTGAAAGCTGCACAAAGGCTGCCACTCTGAGGAATGCTGTTTATATGCAAACATACAATAATTAACGATAAACATTAAAAATCCATTGACAAACGTTAATACCTGTGATATGATATAGTCACAGAAGGGGGGACGCCTCCGAAAGGAACTGCATTGTTCAAAAAGGAGTAATTATTATGAATAACGAAAAAATGCTTTCAAAACTCAGAGTAATCAGCGGGATATCGGTAGTCGGCGTCATCGCCTATCTGGCAAGTATGGCTTACCGCTACATACCCGACGTGGTAAACGGCTTCAAGGACGGCTGGAACTCATACGACGAGACGGAAACGGCCGCAGAAACGCCTGTGTGGAAAATGCTGGTATCAGTTCCCTGCGGAATTGCTTTCGTGGCAGTTCTTGCAATAATCATCGTTGCGGGACTTCAGCTGCTTTTCAGGCTCAGCAAGGGAAATTCGCCCTTCAACGAAAAGGTCAGCAAGTCCATCAAAAATCTGGGCGTAAGCTGTATCGTGTTCGAGATAGTAAGAACGGTTCTCATGTATACAACCCTTGACACCGTACACATCGGAATGCTCTGGCTGGCAGGACTGGTCTTATGCGCATTCTCGCTGATATTCCGCTACGGAACCATATTACAGCAGGAGTCGGACGAGACACTGTAAGGAGGACACTATGGATAAGGAGAAACTCACCAAAAAGATAAAAAAGCTGAGCAAATTCACATACGGAGCGATGGTGATATATTTCCTGCTCAACTGCTGTGATATATGGCCCGAAGGCGTAAAGCGTCACAATATAGATATGGACATAAAGGATATGTCTGCATTAAAGGCAGTATTTGCCATTGCAGCCCTGTTCTTCCTGGTGGTATCTGTGGTAGGAATGTTCATTTCCGCCATGAAGACCATGTCATATCTCAGTAAGGGCAGGACGCCCTTTACCAAAAAACTGCAAACCGCGTCCGCGACCTGGGGATATACTTCATCGTTATGGAAATATCCTGCGCCGCACTGGTATTTATCGGCACAGGCAAAATAGAGCTGGATCTGTTCTGGCTGGCGGGACTGGTGCTTTATGCGTTTTCCGTAGTTTTCCGCTACGGAACAAAGCTACAGAAAGAGTCCGACGAAACATTATAAGGAGGGATTATAAATAGAGAAGACAATAGTATCAAACAAGGACAAGAACGTACAGAAAGTCAATACACTGGGCAAGGTCAGCAGGATAATGCTGAATATAGCCCTGACCGCACTTATCATCGGCATGGTGACCTGCATAGTGATGTCAATATATTTCTGTACACTGCCTAAGGACACAGTGGCTCTCAAGGGCGATTTCAAAGGCAGCGTGACCGTCAGCCATGAGCTGCCCGAAAAGTTCATCGTAATAAATGAGGAAGACGTGGAAGTCGGCAAGGAAGGCAGACAGCTGAAATACTCCGTTACCGAGAACAGGGACGAGGACAACAACAAGGTCTATGACATAAGCTTCCTGCTGGACAAGCTGACGGGTACCGAGCTGAAGGTGCTGGCAGCAGGGGCAATGGCACTGATAGCTTTATCCCTGCTGATACTCAGTATCATCGTCATCTTCGGCAAGAAACTTGCAAAGGCACTGGAAACCTGCGACTCACCCTTTGAGGACAACGTGCTGAAAAAGATGAAGTCATTCGGTTTTTCGCTTATCCCATGGGCACTATACAAGCTTATAGTGGGAAATCTTGGCGGTATCACAACCGTAATTTTCGTGCTGGTAGTTCTGCTGTTCATCAGCGTATTCAACTACGGCGCAAAGCTCCAGCGCGAGTCCGACGAGACACTGTGAGGTGGGAATATGTCGATAATCCTTAGACTTGACCGCGTAATGGCGGACAGGAAAATGAGCCTTAACGAGCTCAGCGACCGCGTAGGCGTCAGCAACGTAAACCTTTCCAAGCTGAAAACGGGCAAGGTAAGCGCCATACGCTTCTCCACCCTCAATGCTATATGCAAGGTGCTGAAATGCCAGCCGGGGGACATACTGGAGTTCATAGATGACGGCGAAGAATAGCCGTATACGAAGCTCATCTGCAATAAAACATGAATGGGATACCGCAGAAGTGCGGTGGGGTACAGGGGCAGAGCTCCTGAAAAAGAACCCCCTGAGTGATGATTTCTTCACTCAGGGGGATTTTTTTATCATTTTTTACCGCATATTTCCGTAATATCGTAGCTCAGCTCAAAGGCGTCATCGTCACATTCGCTGTAGAAGCTGCTGACGATACGGCTCGCCACCAGATGACCGCCGTTGTCATCGGCGTCGATGAGGAGCACTACCACCCGGTCATTTCCGCAGACCGAAGCCATATCACCGCGGCGCAGACAGAGCCTTACCGCCTCCGCGAGGGTTTTCAAGACCTTTTTTCGGGCGGCGGCGGAGCATTCCTCGCCGCAGGACAGGGTTATCTCCAGCATCTGAGCGGTCTTGCCCGTCCTTTCGAGAGTTCTCATAACGAAGCGGAATATACTGGTGAACTCTGCTGAGCGCACACAGAAAGCGCCTGTATCACGGTCTTTGAGGGACATGAGTTTTTCGTGGGTAATGACCTCGTCCCTGCCCGGCTTTACGGGGATAAGAGTGAGGGCTTTCACCCTCCTCAGCAGCAGCTGACCGCAGAGGGGCAGGCGGATAACGTCGTCGAAGCCCATAGCCAGCATTATCTCCTGATTTTCGCCGCTTGTGTCAGAGGTGACAGCAGCCGACGGCACAGAGCGCAGTCTGTCCGAGCTGCGGATACTGCTGATGACAGCACCCACAGAGCCGCTGCAATACTCCTCGGAAACGAGAATGACATCACAGTCGGTGAGACGGCTCACATCGGCTGCAACAGTGCAGTCAAAGGACTCGCCCAGGGCATTTTCCCAGAAACCCGAATTATTCAAACTGTCAATGATACCTGCGATCATAGCACAGCCTCCGTTCAAAAGTTGTTCACATTTGATTATAGCATATTCTTTTGCAAGTATCAATTATCTTTTGCAACAAAAATTCATATCATTTTTTGTCTCATAGGACAAAGGGAAGATTGTTTCCGTTTCGCAATAAAAGGGAAACCAATTTTTTTCTTGATTATTTTGTAAAGTTGCTGTATAATGTATTTACAAGAGCTATGTGAGGAGGTCAGAATATGAAAGAATTGAGATTTTTTGCCGCCCTTTCGGCAGCTGCGGTCATTGCGGCTTCAATGCTCAGCGGCTGTACCGACCACAATGAGAGCTATATCGAGAGACCGCATACGGAAGCAGAGACCACAACAGAGGGTATAGTGGAGTGGACCACCAAGGCTCAGACCACCACTGCTGTCACCACAAAGAAGGCGAAGAAGACCACCTCCGCCGATAACGAGAACAGCGTTACAACTGCCAAAAAGAACAAGAACAAGAATAAAAAGACCACTTCTTCTGAAGAAGAATATACCGAAACTACCACAACTACGGCGGTTTTTGACAGCAATGACGGCACCTATGTGGAGTATCATTTCCGCAATAAAAAGCTCCTCAACCAGCATTTTGAGAAGCACGGCGAGGAGTTTGCCGACGATTTCGGCTATAATTCCGCAGCTGAGTACGAAAAGGGCGCCAGCGACGTTATCAACAACTCCTCAGCCCTTCACAAGACCGAGGCGGAGGACGGCGACGGAGTTTACTACATAGAGTCTACCAACGAGTTCGTGATACTGTCCACAGACGGCTATATCAGAACATATTTCCGTCCCAACGGCGGTATAGATTACTATAACAGACAATAACGGAATGAAGGTGCTGACATGAAAAGAAGAGTATATGCAGCCTTAGCCCTGACAGCTGCGGCGGTAATGCTGAGCGGCTGTTCGGGAAGCAAGCTTTCCCATAAGAGCAGCGACGTCCCCGACAGACCAGAGACCTGGTCAGTGGAGCAGAGGGCTCTTGAGGATATAACTCCCATAGCAGGCGAGGAACAGGTCTTGGTCACCAGAGACGAGGAGACCGATGCTGTGAAGATAATACAGGGCGTCCTCAGCGACGATCCCATCAACAACGAAAGGGAAGCTCTCGACCTCATCGCCTCATATTCCCAGGTAATGGGCTATATAGACGTATACAGCGAGCTTCAGTACAGCGGCGCCACAGAGTACGGAAGAAAGGTGGACTACAGGTTCGACCAGTTCTGCGACGGCATGGAAGCAGGCTTCGTGGAGCTGATGGTGGATCCCGACGAGGGCAACAGAGCAGTAGTTCTCAACAGCCATTATACCGATCTCTGGGGCTTCAGCACCAAGCCTAAGGTAAGTGAAGCCGAGGCAGTGAAGTGCGCAGGGGACAAGTACAGGACCGACAAGGGTACAAAGCCCGAGCTCATCATAGCCGATGGACCCGTTCTGGCATGGAAGGTACCCGTAAATGACGAGGACGTGGCAGAGGTATATGTCGACGCAAACAACGGCGACATCATACGCCGCATACCCGTAACAGACTGAATATAAAAAGAAAAGGGGATACATTCCTTAACGGAACATATCCCTTTTGCTTTTTCTGTTATTTATCTTACTTGACAATAAACTTGTCGATCTCTTTGAGGAACTTGTCAGCGTCATCTGTGTGCGCATTAAGCTGGATAGGCTTTGAGAGGTCGAGGCTGAAGATACCCATGATGGACTTTGCATCGATGGCATATCTACCGGAAACGAGGTCAATATCGAAATCATACTTCATAACGATGTTGACGAATTCCTTAACGTCATTGATTGCCTGAAGATTAACAGTTGTTTTAGTCATACTTTACCTCCTGTTTTCAGATGTACGGATGTGCGAATGGATTTTTTTCTTGTTTATTTCTTTTTCTGCGGCTTTTCCCTTCCGCAGTTATATAATAGCACTTCTAAACTGCGCTGTCAAGCTGTTTTGGGAATTTTCGTCATTTTGGTATATATGATTGATATAGGGGAGCCGATTTTTATTGATAGAGGATAAACTATTAAGAGTGCATAAAAACTCTGAGTAATAATTGTGCACAATTCCAGTGAGGGGAAAGTGCACCATACTACGTTGATTATTTAATTTGAGGAGAATTATGTATAAAGTATATTTTATAACATTTGGCTGCAAGGTCAACCACTATGAGACCGAATGTATGAAGGAGCTCTTCCGCGGAGCGGGCTTTGATATAGCCGACGCCCCCGAGGGAGCCGATGCCGTGGTCATAAATTCCTGTACTGTCACATCGTCGGGTGACAGCCGTGCCCTTTCGGCGCTGCGCAGGACAAGGGCGGCACTTCCCGATGCGGTGATCGCCCTGACAGGCTGCTATCCGCAGGCAAACCGCGAGGAGGCTGAGCAGCTTCCCGAGGCGGATATAATCGCGGGAACAAAGTACAGGAGCAGGATAGTGAGCATGGTGCAGAGCTGTCTTGAGGAGCGCCGCCGTATCGTGGAGCTTACCGATTACAGCTCAGGAGATATATTCGAGCCCCTGAAATGCACCCGCTTTGACAGCAATACCCGCGCTTTCGTGAAGATACAGGACGGCTGCAACCAGTTCTGCTCATACTGCATGATACCCTATGCGAGGGGACGGTGCCGCTCAAAGCCTCTGGACGTTCTCCGCAGCGAGGTGAGAGCCATAGCTGAGGGGGGCGTGAAGGAGATAGTGCTGTCGGGCATAAACCTTGCCTTTTTCGGCAGAGAGTTCGGTGCAGACCTTGCGGACGCCGCGGAGATATGCGCCGCCACGGAGGGCATTGAGCGCATACGGCTCAGCTCCCTGGAGCCCGAGATGATGTCGGAGGAGCTGCTTATGAGACTGAGAGCCCTGCCGCAGTTCTGTCCCCAGTTCCACCTGTCCCTGCAAAGCGGCTGTGAGCGGACGCTGAAAGCCATGAACCGCAGATATACCGCCGCGGAGTACCTTGCCCTGACCGAGCGGATACGGAGCATCTTCCCCGACTGCTCCTTCACCACCGATGTGATGGTGGGATTTCCGCAGGAGACCGACGAGGATCACGCCGAGTCCGTTGACTTTGTGCGCCGCGTGGGCTTTGCAAAGGTCCATGTTTTCAGATATTCGCGGAGAAAGGGCACAAAAGCCGACAGAATGAGCGGACAGGTGCCCGAGAGCATCAAGACACTTCGCTGGCAGGAGATGACAGCTGCCGCCGAGGAAAAGCGTGAGGAGTACCTCCGCGCTCAGGTGGGAAAGACTGTCCCCGTACTCTTTGAACGCGAAAAATCAACAGAATTTCACCGCGGATATGCACCCGATTATACATTAATAAAAATTTCCCGAAAAAATCCCGAAAAAAGTTTGCGTAATCAGATAATTAGTGTTATAATAGAAAGTAGCGATTCAGATGAGTGCTTTGGCACTCCTGTTGATGACATCTAAAATTCGGAATGCGGAATTAGGAATTAGGAATTGAGGTGCCGCCAAGGGCGGCAGATCTGAAAAAGGTCGTCTGTATTTATCGGCTGAGCCGATACCTTCGATTCCGAATTCCGAATTCCGAATTCCTAATTATTTGAAAGGAGATCTTTATGTCCGTATTCAGAATTTACGTTGAAAAAAAGCCTGAATTTGCAGTTGAGGCACAGTCCGTGCTCAGCGATATAAAAACTGCTCTCAGACTTAACATTTCCGGCGTCCGCATCCTCAACAGATACGATGCAGACAAGCTCAGCGAGGAGGACTTCAATGCTGCCATCAGCACAGTATTCTCCGAGCCCGCAGTTGACGTGGTATATGACGAGCTTCCCCAGGTGGCAGAGACCGACCGCGTTTTCGCTGTTGAGTACCTCCCCGGACAGTTCGACCAGAGAGCCGACAGCTGTGAGCAGTGTATACAGATACTCCGCCAGGGCGAGCGCTGCCGTGTGAGAAATGCCAGAGTTTACATCATCTCAGGCGTGATCTCAGACGATGACTTCGCAAAGCTCAAGGCTTACATAATCAACCCCGTTGAGAGCCGCGAGGCTTCACTGGAGACTGTAAAGACCCTCGATACCAACTATGACATCCCCACAACAGTTGAGGAGCTTGAGGGCTTCATCAACCTCAATGCCTTCGGACTCCATGCCTTCGTTGACAAGTTCGGACTTGCCATGGACTACGATGATATAAAGTTCTGTCAGGACTATTTCCGCAACGAGGAAAAGCGCAACCCCACAATTACCGAGATCCGCATGATCGACACCTACTGGTCGGATCACTGCCGTCACACCACATTCCTCACAAATGTTGAAAACGTAAAGATAGATACTCCTTATATAAAGGATACATACGATATGTATGTGAACGTCCGCGAGGAGCTGGGCAGAACGGACAAGCCCATGACCCTTATGGACCTTGCTACCCTTGCAGCAAAGAAGCTGAAGGCTGACGGAAAGCTTCCCGACCTTGACGAGAGCGAGGAGATCAATGCCTGCTCTGTAAAGATCAAGGTGGATATAGACGGTGAGCAGGAGGACTGGATCCTCATGTTCAAGAACGAGACCCACAACCACCCCACAGAGATCGAGCCCTTCGGCGGTGCGGCTACCTGTCTGGGCGGTGCTATCCGTGATCCTCTTTCGGGACGTTCTTATGTATATCAGGCTATGCGTGTAACAGGTGCAGCCAATCCTCTCGTACCCGTTGAGGACACCATCGCAGGCAAGCTCCCCCAGAGAAAGATTACAGTGGGCGCGGCAAACGGCTACAGCTCCTACGGTAACCAGATAGGTCTGGCAACAGGTCATGTTGCTGAGGTATACCACCCCGGCTATGTTGCAAAGCGTATGGAGATAGGTGCAGTTCTCGGTGCGGCTCCTGCTGAGAATATCCGCAGAGAGAGACCCGTTCCCGGCGACATCGTTATCCTTCTCGGCGGAAAGACAGGCCGTGACGGCTGCGGCGGTGCAACAGGCTCATCAAAGTCACACACACTTGAGTCACTTGAGAGCTGCGGTGCTGAGGTACAGAAGGGTAATCCTCCCGAGGAGAGAAAGCTCCAGAGACTGTTCCGCAATCCCGAGGTAACAAAGATGATAAAGCGCTGCAATGACTTCGGTGCAGGCGGCGTTTCCGTTGCTATCGGCGAGCTGACAGACGGTCTCGTTATCAACCTCAATGCAGTGCCCAAGAAGTACGACGGTCTTGACGGTACCGAGATAGCAATTTCCGAGTCACAGGAGAGAATGGCAGTTGTCATCGCTCCCGAGGACCTTGATAAATTCATGGAGGAGGCTGCCAAGGAGAACCTTGAAGCTACCCTCGTTGCAGACGTTGTTGAAGAACCCAGACTGAAGATGAACTGGAACGGCAATACCATCGTTGACCTTTCACGCGAGTTCCTCAACTCAAACGGCGCTCCCAAGTATACAGACATCGAGATCGAGAGACCTGCCTTCAGCTCAGAGACAGTTCCCGCTGACAGCGCCGAGACCTGGTCACAGCTCATGTCCAACCTCAATGTGTGCTCACAGAAGGGACTTATCGAGAAGTTCGACTCCACTATCGGCGCAGGCACAGTCCTCATGCCCTTCGGCGGCGTTTACCAGATGACTCCCTCACAGGCTATGGCAGCAAAGATACCCGTCCTCAAGGGCGAGACCAACACCTGCTCGCTCATGGGCTGGGGCTACAATCCCGATATATCCGAGAAGTCTCCTTATCACGGCGCAATGCTGGCTGTTATCGAGTCCATCGCCAAGGTAGTTGCAGCAGGCGGCTCTTACAAGAAGTGCTGGCTCACATTCCAGGAGTACTTCGAGAGAACACAGAACGATCCCACACGCTGGGGCAAGCCTATGGCTGCTCTCCTGGGCGCATTCAAGGCTCAGCTGGAAATGGAGTGCGGCTCTATCGGCGGCAAGGACTCAATGTCCGGTACCTTCGAGAACATCGACGTTCCTCCCACACTTGTTTCCTTCGCAGTTTCAACTGCTATGGCAGATAAGATAGTCTCCACAGAGTTCAAGGAGTCGGGAAGCACAGTCATCACTATCGTTCCCGAGTATGACGAGCACGGTCTGCCCAGGTTCGACAGCATCAGAGAGTGCTTCGACAAGGTCGAGAAGCTCATCGCCGAGGAGAGGGCAAATGCCATCTGGACCAACGGCTACGGCGGATTTGCCGAGGGTATCGCAAAGATGTGCTTTGGTAACAAGATCGGCTTTGAGTTCACATCACAGCCCTCAGCAGAGATGCTGTTCAAGCCCTGCTACGGCGCATTCATCATCGAGCTTAAAGGCGAGGCAAAGAGCGGCGAGGAAGTCCTCGGTAAGACTATCAAGGACTACAAGATACTCTGCCGCGACTATACACTCAGCCTGGATAACCTCCAGAGGATCTGGGAGGGCAAGCTTGAGCCCGTATTCCCATGCCGCATAAAGACAACGGATACAACTCCCCAGACATATTCATCACCCAACCGCATACAGCTCTCGGCTTCCACAAAGATCGCAAAGCCCAGAGTGCTTATCCCCGTATTCCCCGGAACAAACTGCGAGTATGATACTGCCCGTGCCTTTGAGAAGGCAGGCGCTAAGCCCGAGGTAGTAGTTATCCGCAACCTGTCCGCAGGCGACATCGAGGAGAGCGTAAGCTACTTCGAGAGAGCGGTAAGACGCTCTGAGATCATTATGATCCCCGGCGGCTTCAGCGGCGGTGACGAGCCCGAGGGAAGCGGAAAGTTCATCACAGCATTCTTCCGCAACCCCAAGATCAAGGACGCAGTTCACGACCTCCTCAGGAACCGTGACGGACTTATGCTGGGTATCTGCAACGGCTTCCAGGCACTTATCAAGCTGGGACTTGTACCCTACGGCGAGATAATCGACATGGCTGACGACGCTCCCACACTTACATTCAACACTATCAACCGTCACCAGTCCATGATGGTAAATACCCGAATCGCCTCCAACAAGAGCCCCTGGCTCTACGGCTGCGAGGTGGGCGGCATACACACAGTTCCGATCTCACACGGCGAGGGACGCTTCGTAGCTCCCGCAAGCCTCATTCAGCAGCTTGCAAAGAACGGTCAGATCGCTACACAGTACGTTGACCTTGACGGCAATCCCACAATGGATATACGCTATAATCCCAATACCTCCATCGAGGCTATCGAGGGCATCACCTCACCCGACGGACGAGTATTCGGCAAGATGGGTCACTCAGAGCGTAAGGGCAGCTACATCTGCAAGAACGTTCAGGGCGAAAAGGATCAGAAGATCTTCGAGAGCGGCGTAAAGTACTTCACATAAGCGCAAAAGGACAGCTTCGGCTGTCCTTTTCTTGCCGTCAGCCCTTAGCCCTGAGCTTGTAGGGGCGGCGTACTTATGCCTACAAACCATGAACGACCATGTGTAGGGGACGGCGTCCCCGACGTCCCGCCGGTTACGCAAAAAAACTTGAACACGTTGTAGGGGCGGATATTATCCGCCCGTGTATACTTTGCATTGTGCGAAATGCGCAAAAACAAGTGCATAAATTTGTTATAATGGCGGATTTTTTGAAGCCGCGCAATGTGGTATAATGTTTATAAATACAACCCAGTATAGGGGACAGGAGGTCTTTATATGAAATTTAAGAAGTTGTTTGCGGCAGGTCTTGCTTTGGCAATTTCATGCGGCGCTGTACAGACGGCGGCTTTCTATTCTCCCGAAAGCTTTACAGCGTCTGCGGAGGAGCAGGTCGGAAAGGGCACTGCCGCTCAGTCGTATGCGGAGAAATACGGCTATAAGTTTGAAGTGCTGGAAGATGAGCCTGAAACTACCACAACCCAGCCGTTGATAACTACAACCACCACATATCAGCCGGAAAACACCACCACCACTACTACAGTGACTACTGTCATTGACGGCATAACTTACGGTATAGACGGTAATCAGGGCAAGATAATCAGCGCTGACAGCGCTGTAAAGGGCGATGTTGTTCTCCCAGACAGAGTCGATGAGCTTCCTGTAATGTATATCTGTCAGGACGCCTTCAAGGGCAATGCAGGTATCACCTCGGTAACGGCTCCAAGATTCCTGTATAAGATAGAGAAATCCGCATTTAAGAATTGTCTGAAACTAAAAAAGGCAGTTCTTTCCGAAAATACAGAATGGATAGAATATGAAGCCTTTGCGGACTGCACCTCTCTTGATGAAATAGTGGTTTATGATGCCAATATAGACTACCGTCCCGAGACTATCTGCAATGCCTCGCAGGGCGGCACCGACGGTGACCAGTGCATTTTCAACGGCACTATCTACGGTTACAAGGACTCCAGTGGTGCACTTTACGCCGAGCAGAACGGCTATAAGTTTGAGGAGATAGTTACCACCACCACTGCTGCCAAGATCTATACTACAACAACCAATACATACGGAACTACTACCACTACTACCACTACCACAAGTGATGATGGGGCAACGACTGTAACTACAACTGCAAACACCAGAGATTTCTACTTCAGGATCATTGATACTGACGGTAAGTCAGAAGGTTTAGCCAAGGCAGGCGAAGAGCTTCAGTTCAGCCTTATCGTAGACGCCGGCAACAACACCTGTGCAGGACTCGACGCTCAGTATGATCTCGACGGTCTCGAGCTCCTTCAGATGGGTAAGAAGGCAAAGGCTCTCGGCGGTGCTACGCTTGTTAACAGCCCTGCAACAGCCCGTTTCAGCGTTATGTCTGTAAGCGCTACAACAGGTGAACCTACCCCGGTTACAAACGGTGAGTCTGTATCTATTATCAAGGTCAGGGTCCCCGATGACGCTGAGAACGGCACTCTTTTCTCGATTTCACTCGTTGAGGATCAGCTCCACGTATTCAAGGAAGGCGGCACAGGAGACAAGTACACGACCGGTATCACAGGTTATAGACTTACAGTTTACACTGACACCCCGGTAACTTCAACCACAACAACCGGTCCCGTTCCTGGCGGTACAACCACAACAACCGGTCCCGTTCCTGGCGGTACAACCACAACAACCGGTCCCGTTCCTGGCGGTACAACTACAACAACTGCACCGCCGGTGGGGATTACCACAAAAGCTCCTGTTGTTCTTTCCACTACATCAGCTCCCGCAGTTGCTTTAACTACGACTTCTACCACTGCCTCTGCTGCAGATCCTGTGACTACCACAAAGCCTGTTACTGCCGAAAAGTCTCTGGGAGACTTCACGGGCGACGGCAAGATAGATGCGGTCGATGCTTCAAATATCCTTGCGAAGTACGCTGCTGCCTCCACAGGCGGAGCTGCTCCCACGGCAGATGAGATGGCGGCAGGCGACGTCAACAAGGACGGAAAGCTGAATGCTTTAGACGCCTCTCAGGTACTTGCGTACTACGCCTATAAGGGCGGCGGAGGAGATAAGTCCTTCACCGAGTATCTTGCAGGCGAAAATCAGTAAAAATAGTCAAGCATACAAGGGCGTCCCGATCATCGGGGCGTCCTTTTTTTATCACCTCCTTTCATAAGCAGTGCGGAAGGGGGGGCTGAAACAATGGAAAACCGTTGTATAACCGAAAAAATTTTTTGAAATTCGACTTAGTAAACAAATTATTGCTAATACTATTGTTGATATTCACAGTGTTTCCGCCCGCTGTGCAATGTTCATATTTTTGTGTTGACTAATGGCTGAAATTAGTATATAATATTAGTAACGGTTACAGGTGTTGCGCTGTAACAAATACAATGGTAAGGAGATATGCTATGAACAATATTCTATTCGCCGCTTCCGAGTGCGTTCCCTTTATAAAAACCGGCGGTCTTGCCGATGTTGTAGGCGCACTTCCGCAGTACATCGACAAGAAAAAGTTCGACGTAAGAGTCATAATGCCTTATTACACCTGCATACCCGATAAGTACAGAAACGAATTCAAGTACGTCCACCACTTCTATATGGATTACGGTATGAGAAGTGAGGGTGTCCATGTCGGTATAATGGAGTATGAATACAACGGTATAACCTTTTATTTCGTGGATAACGAGTATTACTTCAAGTGCGACAGCCCCTACTCTCCCGACCTGAAATGGGATATAGAGAGGTTCACCTTCTTCTGCAAGGCTGTGCTGGCGATCCTGCCTGTTATAGGCTTCCGCCCCGACATCATACACTGTCACGACTGGCAGGCTTCCATGATACCTGTCTTCCTGCACTCTGCCTTCGCCACAAATCCCTTCTTCAGCTCAACAAAGTCCATTATGACTATCCATAACCTGAAGTTCCAGGGCGTGTGGGATATAGACACATTCAAGTACAACACGGCTCTTCCCGATTATATGTTCACATCGGATAAGCTGGAGTTCCATAACAACGCAAATATGCTCAAGGGCGGTCTGGTCTATGCGGACTACATCACCACAGTGTCCGAGACCTACGCCGAGGAGATAAAGTACCCGTTCTACGGCGAGCAGCTTGACGGACTTCTCCGCGCAAGGTCTGCTTCCCTGAGAGGTATCCTCAACGGTATAGACTACAAGGTCTTCGATCCTGCCAATGACAAAAAGATATTTGCGGAGTTCACGCCCAAAAATGTCAAGGCAAAGAAGGCTGAGAACAAGAAGAAGCTCCAGGAGCAGCTGGGTCTCCCCGTTGACGAGAACAAGTATATGATAGCCATAATCTCACGTCTCACCGACCAGAAGGGGCTGGATCTGGTGAACTACGCTATGGAGAGGATATGCGACGAGAACACTCAGTTCGTCATCATCGGCACAGGCGACCCCAGATACGAGAATATGTTCAAGCACTATCAGTGGAAGTACCCCGAGAGAGTGTCTGCAAATATCCTCTATTCCGATGAACTGGCTCACAAGCTCTACGCTGCGGCTGATACTATGCTCATGCCGTCGCTGTTCGAGCCCTGCGGACTTACTCAGCTCATTGCCCTCCGCTACGGGACCCTGCCCATCGTCCGCGAGACAGGCGGTCTCAAGGACACCGTTACTCCCTATAATGAGTTCGACGGCACAGGCAACGGCTTCTCCTTCGCAAACTACAACGGCGACGAGATGCTGGGAGTCATCAACTACTCCAAGCACATATACTACAACCACCGCAAGCAGTGGGATAAAATGGTCCAGCGCGCTATGGAGCAGGACTTCTCATGGAACAGCTCCGCCCGTCAGTACGAGGGTATGTACAGCTGGATGATAGAATGGTAATAATTCTGAAACATAAGGGAGCGGGGGCGGATTTCTTTCCGCCCTCTCTGCTTCATGTTTGCGGTCATGTTCCGCAGATAATGTAATATACGGTATAACGGTCAGGAACGCCAATGGCGTTACCATATAAAGGAAAAATGCAATGAAAGTTCTTATACTTAACGGAAGTCCCAGAATCAACGGGAATACTTCTCTGGCAATGGCTGAGATGGTGAAGGTCTTCGCTCAGGAGGGCATCGAGACCGAGGTCTGTCAGGTGGGGAACAAGGCTGTGAGAGGCTGCGTTGCCTGCGGAAGCTGCGGCGAAAAGGGTAAATGCGTCTTCGATGACGTAGTCAACGAGCTGGCTCCCAAGTTTGAGGAGGCGGACGGTCTCATCGCTGCTTCTCCCGTTTATTACGCCTCCGCAAACGCTACTCTGGTAGCCTGTCTGGACAGACTTTTCTTCAGCACCCACTTCGACAAGACTATGAAGGTGGGGGGCGGCTATAGCCGTGGCAAGACGCGGCGGCTGTACGGCTACATTTGACGAGCTGAACAAATACTTCACCATAAGCGGTATGCCCGTTGCCTCCAGCCAGTACTGGAACATTATCCACGGCAGGGAAAAGGGCGAGGCGGCTCAGGACGCAGAGGGTCTCCAGACCATGAGGACCCTCGCAAGGAATATGAGCTTCCTAATGAAGTCAATTGCCCTGGGCAGGGAGAAATACGGCATCCCCGAGAAGGAACCCTGGCAGCCCACACACTTTATTAGATAATGCATAATTCATAATTCATAATGCATAATTACAGCGGCGGCTGGGGAAAACGTAATTACGGTGCAGCGGACATTTCCGCAAGGCTCGGCGAGCACTGTTTGCCCCCTGCTAAGCACTGATCACTAAGCACTAACAACTAAAAAGGATAATTTGAATGAATAATATTAAAGGCGCTATTTTCGATATGGACGGTCTCATGATAGACACCGAAAAGCTCTATCTCAAATTCTGGATACTGGCAGCAAAGGACTTCGGCTATGATATGACGCCCGAGCACGTCTACTCCATGCGGAGTATGGCGAGGAAGTTCTCTATCCCGCTGCTCAAGGGCATTTTCGGTGAGGACTGTCCCACCGAGAAAATAAGAGCTCACCGCACCGAGCTCATGAACGAATACATAAAGGAGAACGGTATCGAGGTCAAAAAGGGACTGTTCACCCTGCTGGACTACCTACGCGGAAAGGGGATAAAAATGGCTGTGGCTACGGCTACTCCCCGTGAGAGGACTGTTGAATATCTCAGGACCATAGGCGCGGCTGACTATTTCTCGGCGGTAATATGCGGAGATATGATAGAGACAGGCAAGCCGGCTCCCGATATTTACCTTACCGCCGCAAGAGAACTGGGACTTCCTCCGCAGCAGTGCGCTGCCTTTGAGGACTCGCCCAACGGCATAAAGGCTGCCCATGCGGCAGGCTGCTTTGCGGTGATGATACCGGATATGACACAGCCCGACGAGGAGATAAAGCCGCTCCTCTCGGCAGTTTACGACAGCCTCGATATGGCTGTGGACTTCTTTGAAAGGGGGAGATAATAATGAGCGTTTCCGAGATATTTGAGATCCCCAAGTTCTACTACTTCGAGAGCGGCAACGACTTCTCGGGCAGCAAGGGCGATTTCGCCTATAAAATAGCCAACGGCGATAACCTGAAATGTATGACATGGCACGGCAGACTCTGCTCCATGAAGGCGGAGATTGAGCACGAAGCCGAGTTCGACCGTACACAGGAGGGCTTCGACCAGCTGATAAAATGGCTGGAGGAGATGTATAAATCATAATTTGCCGCTGAGCGAGCGGCGGCGCTAAGACGTCCGTGTATCAGCGAAAGGGCAGTTGCTCCTCGACGCGGGGAGTGTAGGGGACGCCGCCCTCGGCGTCCCGTTGGGCGTGTAATATATCTCGCGGGACGCCGAGGGCGGCGTCCCCTACATTAGCTAACGGCTCAAATCATAATTTTGCTCCGCAAAATTATGATTTATGCAGTTGACAAAAGCATACTGTCGGATTATAATTATTATGGGTATTTACAGCCGCCGTCCCCCCAGAAAAGTCGGGAGGTGACCAGTAAACGCCCGCAAGTGCCTCGCACATACTCTTATTAAAGCTCGTCTGCGCCGATTATCTGGGGCGCAGAAGCTTCATCAGAATCAACTACGGAGGAATTATGGATATTATTATTGTAGGCTGCGGCAAGGTGGGTACCGCCCTCGCCGATGTGCTGAACGACGAACACAATGTGACCATAATAGATAAGAAGGAAAACCTCGTTGAGGCGGCTTCCAACGATTACGACGTAATGGGCATTGTCGGCAACTGTCTCCAGACTGAGGTCCTGGACGAGGCAAATGTGGACAAGTGCAATATCTTCATTGCCGTTACGGCGTCTGATGAGGTCAATATCCTCTCATGCCTTATCGCAAAGAAAATGGGTGCACGCCACTGTATCGCCCGTGTTCGCAGCCCCGAATTCGACAAGCAGCTGGTATTCATGCGTGAGGAGCTGGGTATCAGTATGATGGTAAATCCCGACTACAACGCCGCTAATGAGATAGCCAAGGTCCTGCGCTATCCCGAGGCTATAAATATAGAGTCCTTCGCCAAGGGCAGGGTGGACCTCGCCGAGATACGAATCACCAGCGGAAGTATCCTTGACGGCGTGGCTCTCAGCCAGCTCTCAAGACGTATGAGACTGGACGTGCTCATCTGCGCCGTTCAGCGCGGTGACGAGCTCACTATCCCCAACGGAAACTTCGTGCTCCGCGCAGGGGACAAGATACACATGACAGCTTCGCACAGCAACATGGTCAAGTTCTTCAAGAGCATAAGTGCTGCCTACCGCAAAAAGCGCGTAAAGTCAGCAGTTCTCATCGGAGGCGGAAGAGTTGCCTATCATCTGGCTCAGCAGCTCATCGAAATGGGCGTGAAGGTCAAGATAATCGAGATAGACCGCGAACGCTGCCTTGAACTGTCCGACAGGCTCAACAAGGTGGATATATCATGCGCCGACGGTACAGACCACGACATTCTTGAGGAGGAGCGCGTTTACGACGCCGACGCCGTGGTCACACTCACAGGCATTGATGAGGAGAATATACTTCTCTCACTCCTCGCCAAGAACAACGGCGTGGAGAAGGTTGTCACCAAGGTAAACAGAATGTCACTCATGCAGCTTTCCGACACCCTGGACCTTGACAGTATCATATCACCCAAGACTATCACCGTAAACCAGATACTCCAGTATGTCCGCGCGAGACAGAACTCAATGGGCAACAGCGTAACCACTCTCTACAGACTGGTGAACGAGAGACTGGAGGCTATCGAGTTCGTTGTCCGTGATGAGAAGGACTATGTGGGAGTTCCCCTGAAGAAACTGAAGCTCCGCAGCGGTATCCTTATCGCAAGTATAGTAAGAGGCAACGAGCTTATTATTCCCAAGGGAGATGACTGCCTGAAGGTGAACGACAGCGTTGTGGTCGTTACTACCACCAAGGGTATGCACGACCTTAGCAATATTTTCGACTGAGGAGTGCACAGCTTAAATTATGAATTACAGAATGGTATCATATATTATGGGTCAGATTCTGAAGGTCGTGGGACTTTTCATGCTCCTGCCCATAGTAGTAGGGTTTATTTACGGGGAAGACCATGTGGTCGCTTCATTCGGCATACCGTTTCTCATCACAATGGCTATCGCCATTATATTCACTATCAAAAAGCCAAAAAACAATTCAGTATTCTCAATGGAGGGCTTCGTCAGCGTTGCGGCTTCATGGATAACCATGTCCTGCATAGGCGCCCTGCCCTTCGTTATATCGGGTGAGATACCCGACTATCCCAGCGCTCTCTTTGAGACCGTCTCGGGCTTCACTACCACTGGCGCCACTATCCTTGAGGACGTGGAAGCCATGTCGCGTGCCTGCCTTTTCTGGCGAGCCTTCACCCACTGGCTGGGCGGTATGGGAGTCCTCATGTTCGTGCTGGCTATCATGTCAAGCAACGACTCACGCACCATGCACATGATGAGGGCTGAGTGCGCAGGTCCCAAGGTGGGGCGTCTTGTGTCGAAATCAAGGTTTTCGGCGCGTATCCTCTACGGCATTTACATCACGCTGACAGTTTCCGAGGCTGTGCTGCTGCTCTGCGGCGGTATGCCCCTGTATGACGCTGTTATCCATGCCTGCTCTTCCGCAGGTACGGGAGGCTTCTCCATATGGGGCGACAGCATAGCTCACTATAACAGCGTTTACATTGAAATGGTCATCGCTGTCTTCATTATTCTTTTCGGCGTAAACTTCAACCTTTATTACTACCTTTTAATAAGGAAGTTCTCGCTGGCTACAAAGAATGAGGAGGTAAGGACCTACTTCGGCGTTATCATCGCAGCTACCGCCATAATCGCCATAAACGTACACAAGCTGTACGACGGCGTAGGCGATACTCTCAGGCATACCTTCTTCATGGTGGCTTCCACTATAACCTCCGCAGGCTTCTCCACTACGGATACGGCGAAATGGCCCGTATTCTCACAGACCCTGCTGCTCATGCTCATGTTCGTGGGCTCCTGCGCAGGCTCTACAGGCGGCGGTATGAAGGTATCACGTATCATGATACTCATAAAGACAGGTATCAAGGAGCTGAAATACATCACCAATCCCCGTGCTGTGACCACGGTAAAAATGGACGGAAAGCCCGTGGAAAAGGACGTTGTCCGCGGCGTGAGCAACTATCTCATACTCTTTATCATGCTCATGTGCATCTCCGTTCTGCTGGTGACACTCAACGGCTTTACCATTGAGGAATCAGCTTCGGCTGTCATAACCTGTATGAACAACATCGGATTCGGCGTGGGACGCTTCGGTCCTGCGGGAAATCTGGGCGGTCTCAATGCCTTCTCGAAGGTAGTCCTCTGCTTTGATATGCTGCTGGGACGCCTTGAGATATATCCGCTCATTATGCTGTTCGTACCAAGAAGGCGTTAAGCTTTTGAGCCCTGCACTGCGTGGGGTGCTTTGCAGGGCTTTAATACGGTGAATGCTGCGGAAGGCAGTGTTTGCCGAAAGAAATATTAAAATGGGAGGAATAAAAACATGAAAAGGCTATTGGCAGCTGCTATTTCGGCAGCTATCTGCATCACCGCTTCAGCGGCTGTTCCCGCAGGAGCTGTGGAGACTGAGTTCGTCACAAGCATTATCACAGACCGCAATGTGGGAGATTCGGGACAGTGCGGACCTGACGTCTACTACGACCTCAGCGGAGGAAAGCTCACCATCACAGGCTCGGGCATCATGACCCCATGGGAGAGAAACAGCGATGCCCCCTGGTACAGTGTACGCAGCTCTATCACATCTGTTGAGATAGGCGAGGGCGTTACCACTATTCCTATGGGTGCTTTCGCTGACTGCGCAAATCTCAGGTCTGTCAGCATACCCAACACCGTTACCTCGGTGGCAATGGGTGCGTTCCAGAAGTGTCCCTCGCTTTCGTCTATCGTTTTTCCCGAGAGTGTTGCTACCCTTGGAAGAGACGCCCTGAGAGAGTGCTCGTCGCTGAGCTCGGTGACTATCTGCAACCCTCAGTGCAATATCGTCGGCGGTACACTGACTATATGCAACGCCATGAACGGCGCCAACACAGGCAGCTTCAACGGTACGGTCTATGCTCCTTCGGGCTCAAAGGCTGAGACCTTCTGCAATAAGTACAAGCTCAACTTTGCTGTTCTGGGAAGCTCGCCTGTTACACAGCCTACAACTACCACAACAACTTCTACGACCACTACAACAACATCAACAACAACAACTACATCTACCACTACCACTACCTCTACTACTACATCTACCACCACCACAACAACTACTACTCCTGCACCTGTTACTACTACGGCACCTCCTATACATACCAGCTTCTTCTTGTATGATAAAATAATAGAGGTCGGTGAGTATGCCACGTATTATACCGACGGCTGGCCCCTGGATCATATCGTATCAGCAGACCCTTCTATTGCTGTTATCGAGAACGGCAACATGATAAAGGGCGTGGCACCGGGTACAGTCGATATCACATTCTATACCAATGAGAGCGGCTATGATAGCGGCTACAACACCTGCCAGCTCACTGTTTATGCTCTCGGTGATATTAACAATGACACCAGGATAGATGCTGTTGACGCAAGCAGCGTTCTTGCGGAATATGCCCGTCTCGGAGCTTCTCAGCCCAGACAGTTCAACGAGGTACAGGTCAAGGCTGCCGACGTTGACAAAAACGGCAAGACCGACGCAGTCGATGCTTCAAATATCCTTGCGTACTACGCTTATACAGCTACTACACACGGAGATAAAAAATCATTATCAGAATACATGAGCGGCAGATAAACGATTCAGTATTAGGGGAGTGCATAGGGGAAATTAAAGGAGTTCGTACGTGATCGGCTCCTTGGAATGGAGAAATATGCATGAATAAACTGATAGCCGCTGTAATGGCGGCGATAATGGCGATCTTTACCTGCGTTTCCTATCCGCAGACCCTATCCGAAGCCGTTTCCTCCCAGCTTATCGAGCTGCCGGGAGGAAATGTGGGCGAATCGGGACAGTGCGGTGTGAACGCTTACTATGAGCTCAGCGGAGGCAAGCTCACTATCACGGGTACGGGGAATATGACTTCTTGGGAAATGGCAAGCGATACCCCGTGGTATAAATCAAGAAATTCCATAAGCTCTGTGGAGGTGGGAGAGGGCATTACCAATGTAGGCCCCGGTGCCTTTGCAGAGTGCACCAACCTCAGGTCCGTAAGTCTGGCAAAGTCGGTCACGGCTATAAGCAGAGGTGCTTTCCAGCGCTGTACGGGTCTCAGCTCTCTTGAACTGTCGGAAAATGTCACCAGTCTGGGACGCGATGCGTTCAGAGGCTGCTCGGCACTGAATTCACTTACCATAAGAAATCCCAAGTGCAATATCGTCGGCGGCACCCTTACCGTGTGCAACGGAGAATCAGGCGGAAAGGGCTCATATAACGGCGTTATCAGGGGCTACAGCGGTTCAACGGCAGAGACCTACGCAAAGCAGTCGGGATTCAGGTTCGAGAAGCTGAGCGGTACACCGCCCACACCTATAACTACCACGACTACGACCACAACTACCACTACCACAACGACCACGACCACTACAACAACAACAACTACAACCACAACAACATCTACGACCACGACCACCACCACAACATCTACCACAACCACTACAACTACCTCGACAACTACGACAGAGGTGTTTGTTTCAAGCGTTTCGGCTATGCTTGAGGTGGGAAGCTCTCCCTTCAAGACTACATATACCATCGGCGAGGAGCTGGACCTTACAGGAGGCACCATAAAGCGCTCATACAGGGAGTTCCTCAGCAACGGCGCTTATCTCGACAGAGAGCTTGATGAGCTCAGCATGACGGATATGTCCTTCTGGCGGGACGGCGTTTATACAAATAAGGACGCCTTTGATAACACAAGGGCAGGTACATACAAGATAACCTTCGGCTATACACAGTCGGGTTCTACAGCTTATGCGGAGATAGAGGTAGTGGTGCTTCCCCCTGCAACCACCACCACTACTACCACCACCACATCTGTGCAGAGCGTTTCTGCAAGCGTGGAAATAGGACGTTCTCCCTATAAGACCACCTATACGGTAGGGGAGGAGCTGGACCTTTCGGGAGGTACGGTAGTCCGCTCATACAGAGAGTTCATGAGCGACGGCTCATACAGGGACGTTTTTCCCGGGGCTCTCGATATGACGGATATATCCTACTGGCGTGACGGTGTCTATGTCAACAAGGCGGAGTTCGACAGCAGCCGCCCGGGCAAGTACACTATAACCTTCGGCTATACCTATGGAGGCTCTGTTTCATATACCGAGCTTCAGGTTGAGGTGCTGGCGCCTGTGACTACGACTACCACTACTACCACCACAACAACGACCACGACTACAACCACAACAACGTCTACCACCACCACGGAGGAGACAACTACCACCAGTACAACCAGTACAACCACTACCACCGAGGAGACTACTACCACCATGGCCACCACAACGGTCCATGTGGTCAGCGTCTTCGCAAATGTGAGAGTGGGAAAGCTTCCGGACAGGACAACCTTTACTGTAGGTGAGGAGCTGGACCTTTCGGGCGGTACCATAATGCGCTCATACAGGGAGTATCTCAGCGACGGCTCCTACAGGGACGTTCATCCCGATGTTCTGGACATGAACGATATTTCCTACTGGCGTGACGGTGTCTATGTGAACAAGACGGAGTTCGACAGCAGCCGTCCCGGAAAATACACCATAACCTTCGGCTATACAGAGTCGGGTTCAGTCTCCTATGCGGAGATGCAGGTGGAGGTCATTGAGCCCGTGACTACAACGACCACAACGACGACAACAACAACGACAACAACGACAACAACAACAACGACTACCACTACTACTACCACAACGACAACTACTACCACCGAGGAGACCACTACGACCACAACCACCACCACAACTACCACCACCGAGGAGACCACTACGACCACAACTACCACGACAACTACCACCACCGAGGAGACCACTACGACCACAACTACCACGACTTCTACCACCACGGAGGAAACTACCACAACAACAACTACCACCGCGGCGGCTCAGCCCTTCATCAGGATAAAAACGCTTCCCGACAGGGTGAACTACAACATATTTGAGTATTTCAATCTGGCAGGCGGTACTGTGGAGATAGGTCATGTCAACAGCGACGGCTCTGAGACTTCAGAGGTGGTTCCCATGACCGACGGAAAGGTCAAGCGCAGGGATAACTTCCAGGGCTGGAGAAACGGTACATACACCATGTGGCTCAGCTACACCGAAAACGGCGTGACTGTCACCACTGAGTTCAATATGACGGTAGGTGCGGTCGTTACCACTGTTACGACTACGACTACAACCACAACCACAACGACGACAACTACTACCACTACGACCACCACAACTACGGAGGAGACCACCACTACTACTACCACTTCGCCTCTGTATTCGGCAGAGATAGAGGTTGTAAGGCTTCCCGATAAGCTGACCTACGCTGTGGGAGAAGCGTTCATTCTCTCAGGCATGGCGGTCAATGTCTACCATGTCAGCGACAGCGGCAGTGAGCTTGTATACGCTGCGGACGATGCGGCTTCTCACCCCGAAAGATATGAGGTGCAGGGCTTCGACAGCTCAGTAAGCGGCGAGCAGAAGGTGAGTCTGGTCTATAAGTCCTTCAACGAGGCAGTGGCACAGTGGGTATATGCAAATGCGGACTTTACTGTAAATGTGGTGACAACTACCAACACAACAACAACTACAACAACAACTACTACTACTACGACCACTACCACTACCACAACAACTACCACTACTACGACCACGACCACTACTACTACTACTACTACGACCACCACAACTTCCACCACCACAGAGCCTCAGCCTGTGACTACCACTACCAGCAATGTGCCTTCGGATCCGCCTTTCATTCTGGGCGATGTGAACTCAGACAAGAAGGTCAACTCCGTTGACGCCAGCCAGATACTGGCAGAGTACGCAAGGACAGCTACCAACAGACCTTCGGAATTCAGCAGCCTTCAGAAAAAGGCAGCCGATGTGGACGAAAACGGCAGGATAGATTCCGTTGACGCTTCCAAGGTGCTGGCGTTCTATGCCTACACCGCTACAGGCGGCACTATCACCGATATGAGGGAATGGCTGAAATAATAGCTAAGTCTCCACGGCGGAAATGCCGATAATAATGGGAAAAATAACAAAAAATCAGTAAAAAGTGCGGCTTTTGAGGGTTCCCCCTTGACAAGCCGCACTTTTTTGGGTATAATATATCGGTACGCAGTTTTTATACCCTTTTGCGGGTAAGCGCGTACTATATTATATGAAAAGGAGGAAAAATATGCCTACATTTAACCAGCTCGTTCGTAAGGGTAGAAAGGACCTTGAGACAAAGTCTACAGCTCCTGCTCTCCAGAAGGGCTACAACGCAAAGAAGAAGGTACAGATCAACCTCAGCTCACCTCAGAAGAGAGGCGTTTGCACAGCTGTAAGAACTGCTACACCTAAGAAGCCTAACTCAGCTATGAGAAAGATCGCAAGAGTTAAGCTCACAAACGGTTACGAAGTTACTTCTTACATTCCCGGTATCGGTCACAACCTTCAGGAGCACAGCGTTGTTCTCATCAGAGGCGGACGTGTAAAGGATCTCCCCGGTGTGCGTTACCACATCATCAGAGGTACTCTCGATGCTCAGGGCGTTGCTAACCGTAACCAGGCTCGTTCCAAGTACGGTGCCAAGAAGCCTAAGCAGAAGTAAGAGCAGCTTCACATCAGTCGGCGGCTGACTGACTATCAAAGCCGTACATTCATTATCAATAGGATAACTACTACCGCAGGGTAATGCGGAGATCATATAGATTTGGTTCGATTGATCCTCTGCATTGGCTCCTGACACACCTATCGGCGAAGCAGTGCCGATATAAAGGCAGTAACCGATATGGTTTGAGTACCTATGAATTCATCAATCTATATGAAGGAGGGAAGCGAAAAATGCCAAGAAGAGGTAAAATCGCAAAGCGTGATGTATTACAGGATCCTGTATACAATTCAAAGCTCGTTACACGTCTCATCAACAATATCATGTTAGACGGTAAGAAGGGCGTAGCGCAGAAAATAGTTTACGGTGCATTTGAGATCGTAGCTGAAAAGACAGGCAAGGACGCTCTTGAGGTGTTCGAGCAGGCTATGGAAAATATCATGCCTGAGCTCGAGGTAAAGGCTCGCCGTCTCGGCGGTGCTACTTACCAGGTACCTATGGAGGTAAGACCCGAAAGACGTCAGACTCTCGGACTCCGCTGGATCACTAAGTACTCCAGAGAGAGAAACGAGAAGACAATGAAGGAGAGACTTGCCGGTGAGATCCTCGACGCTCTCAACGGTACAGGCGGTGCCTGCAAGAAGCGCGACGATACACACAAGATGGCAGAGGCAAACAAGGCGTTTGCTCACTACCGCTGGTAAGCGTCATTGTAAAAGGAGTAAATTATGTCAAGAGATTGTTCACTTGAAAATACAAGAAATATCGGCATAATGGCCCACATTGACGCAGGTAAGACCACTACCACAGAGCGTATCCTTTTCTACACAGGTGTTAACCACAAGATCGGTGAAACACACGAAGGTTCCGCTACTATGGACTGGATGGAGCAGGAGCAGGAGAGAGGTATCACAATCACCTCTGCTGCTACAACTTGCTACTGGGCAGGCCACAGACTTAATATCATCGACACCCCCGGCCACGTTGACTTTACAGTTGAGGTTGAGCGTTCACTCCGTGTACTCGACGGCTCTGTAACAGTTCTCTGTGCTAAGGGCGGCGTTGAGCCCCAGTCTGAAACCGTTTGGAGACAGGCTGATAACTATAAGGTACCCCGTATGGCTTATGTAAATAAGATGGACATCATGGGTGCCGACTTCTATCGTGTTATCGACATGATGAAGGACAGACTCAAGTGTAATGCTGTTCCGATCCAGCTCCCTATCGGCGCTGAGGACGAGTTCAGAGGCATCATCGACCTTGTTGAGATGAAGGCTTACATTTACACTAACGACCTCGGTACAGATATCAAGGTTGAGGATATCCCCGAGGATATGAAGGAACTTGCTCAGAAATACCACGATGAGATGGTTGAGCACGTTGCTGAGCAGGACGAGGCTCTCATGGAGAAGTACTTCGAAGAGGGCGAGCTCACACAGGAAGAGATCAAGACCTGCATCAGAAAGGCTACTATAGCTAACCACATGGTACCTGTTACCTGCGGTACTTCATATAAGAACAAGGGCGTTCAGAAGCTCCTCGATGCTATCATCGACTATATGCCTTCTCCCCTTGACGTTCCTGCTATCAAGGGTGTAAACCCCGATACAGAGGCAGAGGAAGACAGACCTTCCTCAGACGACGAGCCCTTCTCAGCTCTCGCATTCAAGATCGCAACAGATCCCTTCGTTGGTAAGCTTGCGTTCTTCCGTGTATACTCAGGTGTCGTAAATCAGGGTGATACAGTCCTCAACGCTACTAAGGACACCCGCGAGCGTTTCGGCCGTATCGTTCAGATGTACGCTAACCACAGAAAGGACCTGACAACAGTTTACTCAGGCGATATCGCTGCTGCTGTTGGTCTCAAGAACACCACTACAGGTGATACACTCTGTGATGAAAAGCACTCCATTATCCTCGAATCCATGGAATTCCCCGAGCCTGTTATCCAGCTCGCTATCGAGCCCAAGACAAAGGCAGGTCAGGAGAAGATGGGTATCGCTCTGGCAAAGCTTGCTGAAGAGGATCCTACCTTCAAGACATGGACTGACGAGGAAACAGGTCAGACTATCATCGCAGGTATGGGTGAGCTCCACCTTGACATTATCGTTGACCGTCTCCTCCGTGAGTTCAAGGTCGAGGCTAATGTTGGTGCTCCTCAGGTTGCATATAAGGAAACTATCAAGGGCAGCGCAGACATCGACTACAAGTACAAGAAGCAGTCCGGTGGTTCCGGTCAGTACGGTCACGTTAAGATCCGTGTGGCTCCTAACGAGTCCGGTAAGGGCTATGAGTTCACCAACGCTGTTGTCGGCGGTTCTATCCCCAAGGAGTATATCCCTGCTGTTGACGCAGGTATCCAGGGCGCTATGAAGGCTGGTATCCTTGCAGGCTACGAAGTAGTTGACGTTAAGGTAGAGCTTTACGACGGATCATATCACGAGGTTGACTCCTCTGAAATGGCATTCAAGATCGCAGGTTCTATCGCGTTCAAGGAAGCTCTCAAGCAGGCTAATGCAGTTCTCATGGAGCCTGTTATGAAGGTTGCAGTTATCGTTCCCGATGAGTATCTCGGAACAGTTATCGGTGACCTCAGCTCACGTCGTGGACAGATTCAGGGTCAGGAATCCAGATCCGGTTCTATCCAGGTAGACGCTCTCGTTCCGCTTTCAGAAATGTTCGGTTACACAAGCGACCTCCGTTCAAATACTCAGGGTCGTGGACAGTACACAATGGAGCCCCACAGCTATGAGGAAGTTCCGAAGAGCATCGCTGAAAAGATCATGGCTAACAGAGCTAAGAACTAATTGCTATTTCCGCCCGTTTTATGCGGAAAACTGTGTGAAACGGGCATAATTTACAAAATCATGTGCTTCAGCTATAATTTTTTTACTGAAACACTTGAATTTACCAAAATAATCTGGTATAATAATATATACAGATTTCTGAAATCTATTCTAAGGAGGAATTTCCCAATGGCTAAGGCTAAATTTGAAAGAACCAAACCCCATGTAAACATTGGTACAATCGGACACGTTGACCACGGTAAGACTACTCTTACTGCTGCTATCACAAAGACTCTCGCTATGAAGGGTCAGGCTCAGTACGAGGCTTACGATATGATCGATAAGGCTCCCGAGGAGAGAGAGCGTGGTATCACAATCAATACAGCTCACGTTGAGTACGAGACAGACAAGCGTCACTACGCTCACGTTGACTGCCCCGGTCACGCTGACTACGTTAAGAACATGATCACAGGTGCTGCTCAGATGGATGGTGCTATCCTCGTTGTTGCTGCTTCTGATGGTCCTATGGCTCAGACAAGAGAGCACATCCTTCTCGCTCGTCAGGTTGGCGTTCCTGCAATCGTTGTATTCATGAACAAGGCTGACCAGGTTGACGATGAGGAGCTCCTCGAGCTCGTTGAGATGGACATCCGTGACCTTCTCTCAAGCTACGATTTCCCCGGCGACGATACACCTATCATCAAGGGCTCTGCTCTTGCAGCTCTTAACGCTCCTGATGATCTCAGCGATCCCGCTTACAAGCCCATCCTCGACCTCATGGATGCTGTTGATGAGTACATCCCCAGCCCTGAGAGAGACGATGCTAAGCCTTTCCTTATGCCTATCGAGGATACTATGACAATTTCTGGTCGTGGTACTGTTGTTACAGGTAGAGTAGAGCGTGGAAAGCTCAATGTTAACGAGCCTGTTGAGATCGTTGGTCTTTCTGACGAGAAGCTCAACACAGTTGTTACAGGTCTTGAAATGTTCAGAAAGACTCTTGACTTCTGTGAGACTGGTGATAACGTTGGTGCTCTTCTCCGTGGTATCACAAGAGATCAGGTTGAGCGTGGACAGGTTCTTTGTAAGCCCGGCTCAATTCACCCCCACACAAAGTTCAGCGGTCAGGTTTACGTACTGAAGAAGGAAGAGGGCGGACGTCATACTCCTTTCTTCAACAACTACAGACCTCAGTTCTACTTCAGAACAACTGACGTTACAGGCGTTGTTACACTTCCCGCAGACAAGGAAATGTGTATGCCCGGCGATAACGTTGCTATGGACGTTGAGCTCATCACTCCTATCGCTATCGAAGAAGGACTCCGTTTCGCTATCCGTGAGGGTGGTAGAACAGTTGGTTCAGGCGTTGTTACAAAGATCAACGAATAATTCTTGATTTTTAAATAATAACGACTTCAGGCGGTCGTGCTTCTGGCATGACCGCCTTTTTACATAATAGACATCGTTATAAATTAAACAAAAGGCAGGGTAAACATTATGGAATATATTATCCAGACCCAGAAGCTTTGCAAGCAGTACGGTAAATTCAAAGCCCTCAATGACCTTACTCTCAATGTGCCCAAGGGCTCTATCTATGGTATGGTCGGAAGGAACGGTGCGGGTAAAACTACCCTTATCCGTATAATTACAGGACTTAATAACTCTTCATCGGGTGAATTTACACTCTTCGGCGTGAAGAACAATGACAGCAAGCTTCTTGAGGTTCGCAGAAAAATGGGCGCAGTTGTTGAAACACCTTCTCTCCACCCGAATATGACAGCAAGGGATAACCTTATCCAGCAGACTAAGGCACTCGGTATCTCTGATGAAAAGATTGATGATGTACTTAAGCTTGTCGGCCTTGCTGATACAGGAAACAAAAAAGCAAAGAATTTCTCTCTCGGTATGCGACAGAGACTGGGCATTGCCTTTTCTCTCGTGGGCGATCCCGAGTTTCTCGTCCTTGACGAACCTATAAACGGTCTTGATCCTCAGGGTATCATGGAGGTAAGAGAAATGCTCATCAAGCTCAATCAGGAGAAGGGCATTACTATCCTTATCTCAAGCCATATCCTCGACGAGCTCTCGCGTCTTGCCACTCATTACGGTTTTATAGAGCGTGGACACGTTATCAAGGAAATGAGCGCGGAGGAGCTGGACAAGACCTGCCGCACTTCTATCCATGTAAATGTAAACGATACGGCTATTCTTGCCGAAGTTCTCAATGGCATGGGCGCTGAGTACAGACTCTATTCTCCCAATGAGGCGGATATTTTCACTCCTATGCAGGTAACTCCGCTGGTTCTTGCTCTCAACGAGAAGAACTGTTTCGTTAATTCCATGACCGAGCGCCATGAGAGCCTCGAATCATACTTCATGGGTCTTGTAGGAGGTGTTCATAATGGTTAATCTTCTTGCTGAGGGTTACAGACGACTTTTCAAAGGTAAGAGATTTTATATCGTTCTTATAGTTATCATTGGCATTGCACTGCTTTTCACGTTCCTTTACTATCTTCTGAATAAGATCCTGTTCAATTTTGAATCAGATGCTCTTAGTGAGGCTGATATTCAGGAGCTTTCAAATCTCAAGTATACTGCGGATACGCTCCTGTTTACCATGAAGGGAGATATGCCGCTGCTTATCGGTATTGCAGCAGGTATGCTCATCGTACAGGACTTCAGAAACAATACGATCAGAAACAAGATCATCATCGGCCATTCAAGAACAAACATCTATCTGGCAAACTTTATCGTTTCAGAGTCTGTAATGCTTATATATGAGCTTGCATACTTTGTAGTTGCTCTGATCGCAGGCGGTATAGTTCTGGGCTTTGAACAGTTCCCGTCAGGTGGTATAATAGGTGTTCTGTTTATGACACTTGCTATACAGATGGCAATAACTTCTTTGATCGTATTCTTCTGTAACACCATGAAGAATGTGGGCGGCTTTGTGCTTTCCATTACCATGACATATATAGTAAGTATTTTCTCTATCGCAATGGCACTTCTTAACAAGTACCCCAAGGCTCAGGAGCTGGTGGGGGATATCATTCCTACTCTTCAGATGAATAAGCTGATAAATGTTCAGGAGTATGTTGTACCGGACAATGCTCCGAGAATGATAGTGTTTATGTTTGCTATTACGATCATATCTACAATAAGCGGCATCCTTCTCTTCAGAAAGGCTGACCTCAAGTAAATACGAAAAGCTCCCCGAGGGGAGCTTTTTTTATCGGAGCTTTATGTCAAACCGCTCCAGCCAGTAGTTAAGCTGGAGAAAATAGGCGATGGTCTGGGGCAGGTTCATGAGCTGACCGTACCACTGTACATGGTCTTCATGGGCGAGGAGCCGTTCAAGCTCCTCAGGCTTAACAAGCTCCGTGAGCCTGCCGCCCTCCTTCAGCACATTTCGCAGCTTAGCCGTAACTATGTCAAGAAATACGGGATCATGAGTCTTGGGGTAGGGGCTTTTCTTCCGCCACAGCACCTTCTCGGGGAGCCATTCCTTCATGGCTTCCCGGAGAAGCCCCTTTTCCCTGCCCTTGTAGTCCTTGTACTCCCAGGGCACGTTGTAGAGGTACTCGGCTGTGCGGTAGTCGCAGAAGGGGACTCTCACCTCCAGCCCGCTGTACATGGACATTCTGTCCTTGCGGTCAAGAAGGGTCTGCATGAACCAGTGAAAGTTGAGCTGTGTCATCTCCCTCATGCGGTACTCAAGGGGACTGTCCTCAGGCAGCTTCATGGCGTAGTCTGCGGTATTACGGTAGGCGGAGTAGACATAGTCCGCGGCGTCTATCTCACGGGCGTACCTGTGGCAGAGAAAGCGGCTGCGGTAGTCGGTGCTCTGCGCCCAGGGGAAGCCGTCGGTCATGCGTATATCCTCGTCCCTGTACCAGGGATAGCCTCCGAATATCTCGTCGGCACACTCTCCCGAAAGGGCGACGGTGCCGTATTTTTTTATCTCGCGGCAGAACAGCAGCATGGAGGCGTCCACATCTGCCATTCCGGGAAGTCCGCGGGCTTCCACGGCGTCGCAGAGAGCGTCGGCAAGGTCGGCGGTGTCGATGACGATGTTATGGTGGTCTGTGCCCAGATATTCCGCCATGCAGGCGATGTACTCAGGGTCACTGTCGGGCTGGAAATGGCTGCTGCGGAAGTATTTTTCGTTGTTGCGGTAGTCCACGGACAGGGTGGTGAGCTGTCTGCCCTGTTTTTTCAGCTCCGCGGCTGCCACGGAGGAGATAAGGCTGGAGTCAAGACCTCCTGACAGGAAGGTACACACAGGCACATCTGAGACCAGCTGACGGCGTATGGAGTCAAGCACAAGCTCACGGACGTGTTCGGCGGTATCCTCAAAGGTCTCGCGTAGCTCATATGCCCTCAGCCGCCAGTACTCCCACAGCTTCAGCCCATCGGCGGTGTAGTATCCGCACCAGCCGGGCTTTACCTCCTTTACGCCGCGGATAACTCCGCAGCCCATAGTACGCCCGGGCGCCATGAGGAGAAGCTCCGCCGCTCCCTCTGCATCTATCTCATGGGGAACAAGAGGGTGCTCCAGCAGGGCGGGGAGCTCCGAGGCGAAGATGAGCCTTGTGCCCGTATCATAGTAAAACAGGGGCTTCACGCCTATCCTGTCACGGGCAAGGAACAGGCGGTGGTCCTCTCCGTCCCAGACTGCAAGGGCAAAAATGCCGTTGAACCTGTCAACGCAGGAGCTGCCCCATTTTATGTAGCTTTTCAGAACTACCTCGGTGTCGGAATGAGTGGTGAAGCCGAAGTCCTCGGCAAGCTCGCGGCGGAGCTCCTCGGTGTTGTAGAGCTCACCGTTGTAGACTATGGTGTACCGCCCGAAGCTCATGGGCTGTCTGCCGCCGTCTATGTCGATGACCGCCAGACGGGTGTGGATAAGGGCAGCCTCCCGTTTCAGCACCATGCCCCTCTGGTCGGGTCCCCTCCGCAGCAAGGCGTGTTGCATTTTTTCGTATATCTTCATGTCCTCGCGCATATCCTCGATGAAGCTGACAGCTCCTGCAATTCCGCACATATCTCTCCTCCGCCGCTTTTCGGCATACGGTACGCCGTGGTCTGCTTTTAGTCTGGTGAACCTATGAAAGGGATTCCAAAGGGACTGTGTTCCTTTGGCAGAGCCCAGAGACAGCGTCTCTGGCGGGGGTATGGGGGCAGCGCCCCCTGATGGTGGTACAGCAGCTAAAGGCTTCACCCTCATAATATGAAAAAGACCTCCGCTTGGTTACGGAGGTCTCTGTGTTTATTCACTTCTGCTTGCGGAGTCCCGACTTTATGCCGTCCATAATGATGTCACGGGCTTTTATGGCTTCCTCCTTGGTAAGGGGAGGCGTGTCGCCCAGGGGGTATTCAAGCCCCAGCTCAGCGTATTTTGGCTTTGCCATATCATGATAGGGGAGCACGTCCAGCGCCTTGATATTGCTGAGAGTGGAGAGAAACTCCCCCAGCGCAAAAAGCTCCTCATATTTGTCGGTTATCCCGGGGACTACCACATGGCGTATCCACACAGGTATGCCCAGCTGGCGGATATGCTCCGCAAAGGCAAGTATATTGCGGTTTCCCTTGCCCGTCAGCTTCCTGTGCTCCTCATCGTCTATGTGCTTTATGTCAAGCATGACCAGGTCGGTGTACTTCAGGGCTTCGTCTATCTTTTCGTGGTGGGCAGGGTCATATACTCCTGCGGAGGTGTCAAGGCAGGTGTGGACTCCCTTGCTCTTTGCCAGTGCAAACAGCTCCGCCAGAAACTCTGGCTGCGCCAGGGGCTCGCCGCCTGTAGCGGTTATTCCGCCTGATTTAAGGAACTCCTTATAAGAGTCATACTCCTTCATGAGCTCCTCTGCCGTCACCTCTCTGCCGCCCGAAAAGTCCCAGGTATCGGGATTGTGGCAGTATTTACACCTCAGCGGACAGCCCTGAAAGAACACTACGAAGCGGACTCCCGGTCCGTCTACTGTTCCGAAGCTTTCCGTTGAATGTATGCGACCTTTCATCTGCTGCACCTCTGTCTCATGTATTCTGTGAGAGTGCGCTTGTCATTGGGCAGGCGCTCCTCCATTACAAGCTCAAGGAGCTCGTCAAGGGTGGAACCTATCTCCTCTCCCTCAAGTCCGAGAGCCATAAGGTCGGAGCCCTTGAGGGCAAGACCCTTTATGCTGCGGCACTCGTTGTTCGCTATCATTTCACGTCCCATTTCAATGTAGCTGTCAAAAACGTGGTTCTCGTCAGCTACAAAGGGATTTTTCGCCGAGTTATCGCACTTTTTCAGCTCCATGAGCTTAAAGAAGAGCTTGTCGCCCATAACAGACAGCATTTTCTTAACATCTATCCTGTTTTTCAGCTTCTTGCTGTGGTTGGCGATGAGCTTCACGGTGTCTGCGATGGTACGGTTATCGTAGCGGAGCCGTTTCATTATGGTCTCGGTCATTTCCGCTCCCACGCGGTCATGCTGCTTGAAATGACCTCTGCCTGTCTCGTCCAGCTTCATGCAGGGGGGCTTGCCTATATCGTGGAAGAAAAGAGCCCTGCGCAGGAACAGGTCCTCCTGAGGGGCGGCAGCCATGGCGCGGATTATGTGCTCCCAGACCGTGTACTTATGATAGGGGGAGCGCTGGTCAAGTCCGATACAGGGCTTGAATTCGGAAATTATGGAGGTTATGACATTGCTGTACTCCATAAGCACCTCCACAGCGTTACTGCCGCAGATAAGCTTGTCAAGCTCCTCGCGCAGTCGCTCGCGGGAAATATCCCTGAGCTGGGGGTGCATATCGTAAATGGCGCGGGCTGTTCTTATATCAATGCGAAATCCAAGCTGTGAGGAGAAGCGGACCGCCCTCATTATGCGGAGAGCGTCCTCTTCAAAGCGCTGCTCGGGAGCGCCTACACAGCGGATAATGCGGTTTTCTATGTCATTTATTCCGCCGAAGGGGTCCACTATATTGCCCTTTCTGTCCATGGCAATGGCGTTCATGGTGAAGTCGCGGCGCGCCAGGTCATCGGTTATATCCGTGGTGAACTCCACGGTGTCGGGACGGCGGTGGTCGGAGTACTTCCCGTCGATGCGGTAGGTGGTTATCTCATAGGGGGTATCGCCGCAGATAACGGTGACAGTGCCGTGCTGTATACCCGTGGGTATGACCTTGTATCCTCGGAAGACCTCGGTTATCTGCTGTGGAAGGGCGTTGGTGGTGATGTCGGTGTCGTGTATCTCCCTGCCCATTATACTGTCGCGGACGCAGCCGCCTACCATATATGCTTCAAAGCCGTTTTTTTCAAGCTCAGAGAGTATTTTACCGGTGTTCATGTCAAGCTCCATGCAGCTGCCTCCTTTCATTAACGTTTCACCTTGCGGCTGTCATATCTATTATACAACAAATCGATTTTTTTTGCAAGCTGTGAGTGGAGAGCGGTCCAAAGCCTGAGCTTAGTGTCGGACTGATAGCGCCAAAGGGCGGTGTTCCTGGGAATGTCCTTGTAAAAAAGCCGAATTACAGGGACGCCCGACGGACGTCCCTGACTGCTTTCATATTAGGCAGAGCTTCAGCTAAGCTTTTACAGTGCTTTTTCTACGGCTTCTCTTACGGATTTCATGGAGTTGGTGGGCTCAAATCTGCCGATGATATTGCCGTCTCTGTCGATGAGGAACTTGGTGAAGTTCCACTTTATCTTGCTGTTGTTCTTGTAGTCCTTGTCCATGACCTTCATGACTCCGCTCATGGCAAGCGCCTTGGGACCCTTTCCGAAGCCCTCGAAGGTACTGTTCTCAACGAGCCACTTATAGAGGGGGATAGCATTCTCGCCGTTTACGTCTATCTTTGCGAACTGGGGGAAGGTTATGCCGAACCTGCCTGTGCAGAATGAGTGTATCTCCTCATCGCTGCCCGGAGCCTGCTCGCCGAACTGGTTGCAGGGGAAGTCAAGTATCTCAAGTCCTTTGTCATGGAATTCCTCATAGATGTCCTGAAGCTCGTCGTACTGAGGTGTAAATCCGCAGCCTGTTGCGGTGTTGACGATGAGGAGCACCTTTCCCTCGTAATCCGAGAGAGCTACCTCGCTGCCGTCCTGTGCCTTTACCTTGAAATCATAAACTGACATAAACAGTCCTCCTTAAAATAAATTATGTACAATTAAATTGAACTCAATCTTGTTTGCGCTTTTATTATAGCTCAGGTTTTATCTTTTGTCAAGACCCTTCACACATCTTTTTTTGTTTTAACTTATTTTTCACACTTTGCGGAGTTGTTATTTTTCATATTATAATGTATAATTATAATTGACAGATATTTACAGCAGAGGCGTGCTGAAATAATAATATAGCTAAGTTATACTACCTGTATTTGGTAAGTTTAAATCTATTTTAAGCCGATTTTAAGATTATTTTAAGGTCATTGCACTATAATAAGACCATGATCTAAGAGGATCGGATACCAAAAATCAGGTCGGTATTAAAAAAAGGAGATTGATATTTATGAAAAAACATGGCTTAAAAAAGCTGATCGCAGGTCTTTCGGCGGCTTGCGTAATGGGCTCTGCTCTGCCTGCTATGAGCTTCGCAGCAGAGACTGCTTCATCAAAGGTCCTGGGCGACTCTAACGGCGACGGCATAGTTGAGCTGGCGGACGCTATACTCATCATGCAGGCTCTGGCTAACCCTGACAAGTACGGCAAGGGCGGAAGCGACCCCCACGCTTTCACGGATCAGGGCTGGTACAACGCAGACGTAAACGGCGAGCTGGGCATCACTACCGATGACGCTCTTACTATACAGCTTTACCTTTTAGGCATGGGTAAGCTGACTCCCAGAGCAGGCTCTGAGGATCCTGTTGCTGAGGCTACAAAGATCCACCTGAAGAACACCGCTATCGAGGTAGAGGGCGAGAACGCAACGGTAGCAGGTACTAAGGTGACTATCACTCACTCAGGCGAGTTCTATATCGACGGTACCCTTGACGACGGTCAGATCGAGGTAAATATCCCCGATGAAGCTGCTGATCCCGAAACAGTCAAGATATTCCTGAACGGCGCTAATATCACAGGCAGGAGCGCTCCTGCTATCCTTGTCACTAATGCAGAGAATACCTCTATTAATATAGTGGACGGCACTACTAACAGTATCTCCGACGGCGACACGGCTTATGCAGGCGATCATCTCGGCGAAGCTGTTATTGAAGCTAAGGACGATATTACCTTCAAGGGCGGCGACAAGGGCGACGGTGTCCTTGAGATAACCGCAAATACTCAGGACGCTGTATTCAGCAACAATGACATCAAGTTCAACGGCGGTACGATCAATATCACCACCCTGAACTCCACAGACGGCACCGACGGTGTAAAGGCTAAGGAAACCATTACAGTCAAGGACGGTACTCTCAATATCGATTCCGAGGGCGACGGTATCAAGTCCAGCAAGGATGCTGTTGAATTCTCGGGCGGTACTACAAATATCAAGGCGGCTAAGGACGCTGTACAGGCTGAGACCTCTATCAGCGTCAGCGGCGGTACTCTCATTGCAGGCGGCGACCGCGGTCTTACAGCTGTAACTGCTATCAATATCACAGGCGGTACTGTTATCGCTACTGCTACCGATAATCAGGCAGACGAGAAGCTCATGGCAGGTACTACACAGACCACAGTGCTCCTCAACTGTATCAATGACGCGACTAATGAGAAGGACGGCACATGGAAGAAGGCAAACGCTCTCGTTTCCGGCAGCCTCGATGCCAAGTACACCAAGAAGTACAAGTTCGTGCTCTACAGCGATACTGCTATCAACGGTGCTAAGTCATGCGGCTTCAAGAACCTTGCAACAGGCGCTTCTGTAACTCATACAGACGGAAAGCAGACTCAGTTCCAGCTCGGTCTCGTTACGACCTTCAACAACGTTGACCCCGCAGGCACAGGCGGCGGCACAGTGGTCGAGCCTACACCCGCTCCCGAGGGTCTTACCATCACTCTTTCGGATTCGGGCATGACCACAAATGCTTCATCGGAAGCCAAGGTGGAAAATAACGTTTGCACTATCTCTCAGCCCGGTGTTTTTACAGTAACCGGCGGGATGACCGGCGGACAGATAATCGTTGACGTAGATAAGACTGTCTATCCCGACGGCGTCGTTGAGCTCGACCTCAGCGGCATGAGCCTTACAAATACAACTAATTCTCCTATATATGTAGCATCTATCGCAGACGAGGTCATCATTGTCGCCAAGAACGGTACTGAGAATACTATCTCGGACGGAGAGAGCTACACCAACGCCGACGGCGATACGGGAGCTATCTACTCCAAGGACGATATAAAGTTCAAGGGCAAGGGCAAGCTCACCGTAAACGGCAATGCCGCAGACGCTATCGTCGGCAAGGACGATATAAAGATATACAACGGCACTCTGGTCGTGAACGCTGCTGATGACGGTATCCGCGGCAAGGACAGTGTTACTATCGGAAATACCTCAGATGACGGCACAGAGGTGGATTACTCTGCTCTCAGCGTAAGCGTCAATACCAAGGCAGGCGACGGTATCAAGGCTACCTCAACTGAGGCTTCCTCAACGGCAAAGCAGGTGGGTATCGTTACCATTAACGGCGGCTCGGTAGACATCGACTCCTATGCTGACGGTATCTCGGCAGAGCAGTTCTTCGTTATGAACGGCGGAGACCTTAACATCAAGACCTATGAGGGCAGCGCCTACGGCGGTACAACTGCCACTACAGGCGAAAATACGGGCGGTAATACAGGCGGCTGGGGCAGCAGACCCAGCGGCAACCCCGGCGGTCCCGGAATGGACGGCAATGCCAACAAGACCGACATATCCGCTAAGGGCATAAAGGCTGTAGGTCTCTACGATGAGGCAGGCACTACCTGGCAGAGCGTGGGCGATATTACTGTCAACGGCGGTACTATCACTGTCGACTCCTCTGATGACTGTATCCACTGCGGCGGCAGTATGCAGCTCATCGGCGGCGAGCTGAAGCTCTCATCGGCTGATGACGGCGCTCACGCTGACCATGACCTCACTATCGGCACCAAGGACAGCGGCAGATATGATGACATCGTTATAGCTGTCGAGAAGTGCTATGAGGGCATTGAAGCTCAGAAGATATATCAGAACAGCGGCTCGGTCATCGTAAATGCCACCGACGACGGCTACAACGCAGCAGGAGGCAGCGACGGCTCTGGCACAGGAAACACAGGTATGCCCTGGGGGCAGGGATTCGGCGGCTTCGGAGGAGGCGGCTTCAGCGGCAACTCGGGAGATTATGTTATCGAGATCAACGGCGGCTTTGCTATCGTGAACTCTGCCAACGGCGACCATGACGGCTTCGACTCCAACGGCAATATAGAGATCAACGGCGGTTATCTGGTATCAAACGGCAATGAGCCCTATGACTGCGGCGACAGCGGCAGCACTATCAACGTAAAGGGCGGCGTCTGGATATCGGATTGTCCTTCCGGCGGTATGACCATGGGCGCTAACCTCATGACAGCAAGCGTATCGGCTTCTGCTAACGTAAACGCAAATACACGCCTCACACTGGTGGGCAGCGACGGCAAGGTCATCGTTTCCTTCATCGTTGACAAGTCCGTGAGCCAGCTCAAGGCAGGCGGCACAGGCGTATCGGGAGCTTCCTTCTACACAGGCGGAACTCTCAGCGACTCCACATATTTCCAGCAGCTTGACCAGACTCAGCTGGCAGCTTATGGCGGAACACTTACAGGCGGTTCAAAGGTTTGATATATCCGGTTCTCCATATGGGAAAGGGCAGCTTCGGCTGCCTTTTTCTTTTGTGTATGGATATAAAAAAGCCATAGTATCTCTGTTATCAGAAATACTATGGCTTTATGCTTGTATTGGTGCGGCTTATTGTTCTCCGCTGCCTTCACCGCCGCCTTCTACGGGCTGCTCGGGAGGAGCAGGAGGATCCGTTGCGGGAGGATCCGTCGGAGGCGGATCTGTCGGTGCGGGAGCAGCTGTTGTAGGTGCCTGTGTAACGGGCTCTGCTGTTGTAACGGGAGCCTCTGTTACCTGAGGTGCAGCTGTTGTGTAGTACTGAGTGTTTGCGTTTTCGGATACATAGAAGACGGTAAGCTTCTTTCCTTCCTTATTGCTGAAGTAGTCGCCTGCGTGAACGACCTTGCCGTCCACCTGGAGCTCTACGATAGAATTTGCCTTGCCGTAGGCGTTCTTGGACTCGATGAACTGATAGTTGAAGTCCGTGATACCTGCCTTATCAAGGGCGTTCTTGTACTGATCCACTGAAAGTCCCGCATAATCGGGGATATAAGCGGCTTCCTTGCCCTTGCTGACCTTGACCTTGATGACCTGTCCCTGAGAGATCATTTCTCCCTCTTCGACAGCCTGTTCAAAGATCATGTCGTTATCGTAATCGTTGTTGTATTCGTATTCAGCATCAAGCACGAAGTAATCCTTCCACTTTTCCTTGACAACGTCATAGAACTTACCGACTAGGTTGGGCATCTCGGTATCCGCAGGCTTTGTTGCCTCTGTCTCATCAACAACATTGGTGCTGACGGAGGAACGTCTCGGTCTTGAGGAAAATGTCTCTTCCTTTTCGGGAGTAAGTATAGTGTAAAAGATGACTGAAAGGACAAGGAGTATAGCCAGGAGAAGGAGACCGATGATTATGGGCACCTTTATCCTGTCAACTGTGTTGACCTTTTCGTACTTATAGCTGTCATCACGTCTTGGCTTTTTGTAGGGAGCTGCACTGCGCTGGTGGAGCACCTCCTGAGGCTGCTCATAGCTCTGCTGCTCATGCTGATATACGGGCTCCTCAGGAGCGGCAGGTGCTGTTTCCGCGGGAGCTCCGCTGCTGAGGAGGACTGTGCTGTCGATGTCCTCTTCCTCGTCCTCGGCAGGCTGCTCGAAAAGTCGTGTTACCAGCTCTGTGATGGTCTGTATACGGTCTCTGCCGTTGAGGTTCATACCCTCCATGATGACTCTGGAAACATGGCGCGGTATGCGCGAATCCAGCATATGAGGCTCGTGGAGGTCATCGTGCTTCTGGCGGCTCACAGAGTCAACGGGCATACAGCCTGTCAGTGCGCGGTAGAGAAGTGCACAGACTCCGTAAACGTCTGTCCATGAGCCCTGACGGCTGCTGCTGCTTGCAGAATACTGCTCGGGAGCGGCATAGCCCTTGAAGAGCTCATACTCAAGACCTGCGTTTGCTGTTCTCACAGCGGATACACAGAAGCCTGAGAGCTTCAGCTCGCCCTTGTCGGTGATATATACCGTATCGGGGCTGATAGCACGGTGTATGATACCTGCGTTATGCAGTATACCTATAGTCGTGAAAAGGGGAGGGAATATCCTTGAGACCTGATCCCAGCTCAGCTCTCCTGCATTTTCCTTGAGATAATCCAGCATTTTCACGCCTTCGATATTTTCAAAAATGGTATAGGTGGTATTGTTCTCGGCGAACATATCCAGTACAGGTGGGATATTGGAGTTATTGCGCAGTCTTGCCAGAGACTTGTTCAGCTCTGTATACTCAGCCATGAACGCCTTGTACTTTGCAAGGTTGTTGTAGTTCACGCTGATGATAGCCTTGCCCTTTACCCTTGTACAGAGGTTTATGGGCATATATTCCCTGATAAGGACCTTTTTCCCTGTGGATATATCGCAGCCGATATATGTGGCGCCTTCGCCGTTATATTCCAGAAGAATACCGCAGAGGTACTTGCTGTGGAGTATAGTACCGGGTGGGACGTACATGGGGTCATATGAAGCAGTTTCTACGTATCCGCATGACGGGCAAACATGAAGCTCCTGTCCGTATGGTTCCATGCATTTAAAGCAATATTTACTGTCTCCCAAAGCAGCTCCTCCTCCTAAAGAAAAGTCAATGCCCAAAATAGGCATCATATCTATTTTAACAGCAAATCGCCGAAATGTCAACTGTTTAAGGGCTTATAATGCGAAAACATATGAATTTGTATTTTTTTTGTAACAATTTCAGCGGTAAATTTTCTTAATTGTAACCTTTTGCGGCTGATATAAATCATAATTTAGCTTTGCTAAATTATGATTTGAGTTTAGAGTTTAGAGTTTAGAGTTGAAAGTTGTGGAGTCGCCTGCGGCGACAATATTTAAATATTGTGAGCGAAGCGAACACATTAACTCTCAACTCTCAACTTTCAACTATCAACTTAGCGCATACGCGCTAAATTTTGATTTATCAAAAAAACGAAGCCCCTGAGCATTTCAAGCGCTCAGGAGCTTTATGTACTGTATCAGATATTGCCGCTGTTTACGGAGAGTATCTTCATGGAGTTGAAGCGGAATGTGCCGTCTTCCTTCTCGGTGAGCTTGTACTCCGCCTGCTTTGCGACACTCTTGTCCATCCACTGAGGAAGCTCCGCGATATAATCAACGGTGAGTGTGTACTCGCTTCCGTTCTTGACGATGGACTTTACCTCGGGAGAATATGTATGGGTGATAGGCTTCACCTTTACATTGTATGCTCCGTCGGAGTAGTAGAATCTGGACTCGATAGGTCCTACGGTGCAGTGATTGAACTGGGGGATATTCTCGCCGAACAGCTCAACTGCATATTTCTCAACGTCAACGTCGGGGATAGTGACTGTATCAAGGGTCAGGTCATACTTGGAGATCTTGCTGTCGTCCATGATGATAGACCATATAGTAGCGGTGACGATCTGCTCTGAGGTGAGCTGTGAAGGATCGCTGAATGGCTCTATATTCATGATAGCAGCAGGATATACCATCTGAGTGAAACTGTCCTTCTTTACCTCACCCGATGTGAAGCTTTTAGCAAGTCCCACGCACTTGGTAATGGTGGCGATGATGCCGATAACGGCAAATGCTGTCATTACCACGCCAAGAATGGTGTAGAGGAGCTTCTTTCTGTTGGGATCCTTCGCGGTATCTGCTGAGCTGCTCTCCACATTCTCCTTGCGCTGGGCAATGAGCTCGTCGGGATCCTCGTCCAGTATCTTTTCAAGTGCGGTGGTCGCCTTGCCCTTGGGCTTTTCCGCGGCAGCAGGTGCTGATTCCTCGGTTTTTGTTTCTTCTACGGGCTCTCCGCTCTTTTCGGGAGCTGTTTCCTCGGACTTTTCGGCTTCTTCGGTCTTTTCCGCGGTCTCGCCGAAGTCTGTATCCTCCTCGGGGAGAATGTCCTCCTCGGGCTCGTCAATAACGATAGGGGGAGCGATAGCGCCCATCTGTGCACGGCGCATCTCGATGACCTGCTGCTGCTTGTCGGCAGGGAGTGCGTCAAAGCGCTCCTTCAGTTCGGGTGTGAGACCTGAGATGATGTCCTCATCGGACATTATAAGGGGCTCATTGCTTACTGCGGCAGGCTCCTCTTCCTTGACCTCGTCCATATCAGCAATGGCTTCTGCGGCGTCCTCGCGGATATTCTCCAGCATACTTCCTACAGGATCGCTGTCGTGGGAGACCTCCTCATCGTGAATAGCAGCTATAGCTGCGTCGATAAGGTCTGTGGCAGAGGGCTCCTCAGCGGGCTCAAAGAGTCCGTCCTCGGGAGCAGCCTCAGTCTCGGGCTTGGGCTCATCCTTGCCCTTGTTCTTCAGCTTCTTGAAAAGGCTGATCTTCCTGGGCTTTGCTGTCTCGGCAGCAGCTTCTGCGGTCTCCTCAGCGGGAGCGGCAGCGGCTTCTCCGAGTGCTTCTATTGCGGCGTCCACATCTTCCTCGGCTGCGGAATTTACGATTATCTCCTCAGCGAAGGTGACGGGATCGGCTGTTTTTTCCTCGGCAGCCTCCGCAAGACGCTTCATTTCCTCTATGCGGCGCTGCTTTTCAGCTTCTTCGGCAAGGCGCTGTCTCTCAGCCTCCTCCTGTGCCAGTCTGCGTCTTTCGGCTTCCTCAGCCAGACGAGCCTGCTCTGCTTCTTCTGCAAGGCGGCGCTGTCTCTCAGCCTCCTCCTGTGCCAGTCTGCGTCTTTCGGCTTCTTCAGCGAGGCGAGCCTGCTCTGCTTCTTCCGCAAGGCGGCGCTGTCTCTCGGCTTCCTCACGGGCAAGTCTGCGCTGTTCTGCTTCCTCGGCAAGGCGCTGTCTCTCGGCAGCTGCCTCCGCAGCCCTTCTTGCTCTCTCGGCAGCTCTTGCCTCCTCGGCAGCAGCCTCCGCAGCTTTCTGTGCCTGCTGTTCTCTCTCAAATTCCTCGCGGCGGAGCGCCTCATAGTCAGGCAGTTCTCCCGTGATAACTATCTTTTTCTTCTTTGCGGGCTTGGGGAGCTCCTCGTTTGCAGGTACCGCGTCGAATACCCTTGTCATTTCCGCTGTGGGCTCTGTGTGCATCACCTCGGCAATGATGTTGGGCACCTCCTCGGCAGAGGGCTCCTCGGGGGCGATATTCTCGGGTGCAGGAGCAAATTCGTGTGTGGGCGGAGCGAATTCCCAGGACGCAGGGGGCGTATTATCGGGAATTACAGGCTGCTCGTCCTCGATGTGGTGCTTTTCCTCCTCAAGGGCGTGGAGCAGATCGTCCACAGACATATTGTCGAATTTGCTTTTGCGCACAGCCCTGGGCGTGGTATGGCTTCTTGCGGGAGTACTGCTGCTTCCGCTTCCGCCGCCGTCCATAAGGCTGTTGAGCATATCGTCAAGATCTTTTCTAATAGCCATTTCGACCTCCAAAATCAAGTGAATATTCTGATGATGCCGCAGAGAGCGGCAGATTTATCTGATCTGTCCGTCTCCGTTGATCAGGTATTTTACTGTGGTAAGTTCAGTAAGTCCCATGGGACCTCTTGCGTGGAGCTTCTGGGTGGAAATGCCTATTTCTGCGCCGAAGCCGAATTCACCGCCGTCTGTGAAGCGGGTGGAAGCGTTTACGTAGACAGCTGCTGCGTCTACCTGCTTCTGGAATTTACGTGCATTTGCAAGCGAGCTTGTAACTATGCACTCCGAATGCTTTGTGCTGTACTTTCTTATATGAGCGATAGCCTCGTCGATGTCGTCAACTACCTTGACTGCTATGACGAAGTCGTTGAATTCTGTGGCGTACTCTGTTTCCGTAGCCTTTTCGATGCCGCTTCCCAGGATAGCAATTGTCCTGTCACAGCCGTATATCTTCACATCGTGCTCCTTGAAGCGGTCTGCTATAAGGGGAAGGAACTTGTCTGCGATGTCCTTGTGTACCAGCAGGCTCTCTATAGCGTTGCACACCGAGGGGCGCTGTGTCTTGGCGTTGTCGGTGATGTTCACAGCCATGTCAAGGTCTGCGGAGGCGTCTATGTAGGTGTGGCAGTTGCCTGCGCCTGTCTCGATAACGGGAACTGTGGCATTCTTTACTACTGCCTGGATAAGGTTGGCGCTTCCTCTGGGGATAATAACGTCCACATAACCGTTGAGGCGCATGAGCTCGTTTGTAGTCTCGCGGTCTGTGTTGTCAACGACCTGGATAACGTCCGCAGGGAGACCTGCTTCCTCCACAGCCTTGCGCATGATATTGCCCAGGCAGATGTTGGAGTTTATAGCTTCCTTGCCGCCCTTGAGGATAACAACGTTGCCTGCCTTGAGGCACAGTGCAGCGGCGTCAACGGTAACATTGGGGCGTGACTCGAAAATTATTCCGATAACGCCCAGGGGCACACGGGTCTTGATTATCTGCAAGCCGTTGGGACGGTTTCCGCCGCCGATGACTTCGCCGATGGGGTCCTTCAGGGCGATAAGCTCGTCAACGCCCTTGGCGATGCCCTCGATACGCTTTTCGTCCAGCTTCAGTCTGTCCTGCTTTGCCTCAGTCATGCCGTTTGCCTGAGCAGCAGCGATGTCCTTGGCATTAGCCTCGATGATAAGCTGCTTGTTTTCGATGAGCGCCTTTGAAATAGCTGCAAGGGCGCTGTCCTTCATCTGAGTTGAAGCGCCTGCTGCGGCAGCTTCGGCTGCCTTGGCTCTTTTTCCCAGTTCCTCTGTATAGCTCATTATTCACACCTCTTGTTTGATCTCTGTTATATATTGCGGATATTTTGTTTTGTGTACACGATGAAGCCGCTGTGAGCAGCTTGCTGTTTATCCCTCAAGGTACCATTCAAGCTTCTCGGCAGGCATTTTTATATAGTCGTTGGGAGTATCGCTCTGGCGGAGGTAGACATTCCTGATCCCTGCCTGTATTATCATCCTTGCGCACAGGGGGCAGGGCTTTGCTTTGTGTACGCTGCCGTCGGAGGGGTTCACGCCCGTTAGGTAGAGGTCGGCGCCCACTGTCTGCTCGCGGGAGCAGTTCAGCAGCGCATTCGCCTCGGCGTGTACAGCCCTGCACATACCGTAGCCCTCGCCCTGGTGGAGACCAAGGGGTATCCTGGGACATTCTCCTCTGTCACAGCAGTTTTCCGTGCCCCGTGGGGAGCCGTTGTAGCCTGTTGACAGCACTGCGTCGTTCTTGACTATGACCGCGCCGTATTTACGCTTGAGACAGGTGCTCCTGTAAGCGAATACCTCTGCGCAGTTGAGATATGTGTCCTCCTTGGACACTCTCTCGCTGCCCCTGGAAATTATCATATAGCACCTCCGTGAATGGTGTCGGCGGTTATTTTGCCTTGAAAAGGGTACCTATCTCCTTGTCCTCAAAGAGGTCGTAGAGCTTCTCGGGGTCTCTGCCGTTCATGATGACCATGTCGATGCCTGCATTTGTGGCTATTTTTGCGGCGGTTATCTTGGTGGACATACCGCCTGTGCCCAGACTTGTTCCTGCGCCGCCTGCCATTGCCTCTATCTCGGGAGTTATCTCCTCAACAAGGGGAATGGGCTTTGCGTCGGGATTTGAGCGTGGGTCATCGTCGTAGAGAGCGTCGATGTCCGACAGTATCAGCAGAAGGTCTGCTCCTGACAGCTCCGCAACAAGGGCGGACAGGGAATCATTCTCGCCTATCTCAAGCTCCAGCTCGTCGATAGCGATGGTGTCGTTCTCGTTGACGATGGGGATAACGTCCATATTCACCAGCTTCTCCACGGTATTCATGAAGTTCTCGCAGTGATTGGGGTTGTTGATGATGGTCTTGGTGAGCAGTATCTGCGCCACCGTAACGCTGTATTTCGCGAACATATCGTCATAAACGTGCATGAGCTCGCACTGACCGATAGCGGCAACAGCCTGCTTGGTCTTGGTGTCCCTGGGCTTTTCGGGGAGTCCCAGCTTGCCTGCGCCCAGACCAACAGCTCCGGAGGAGACCATGATTATCTCACGTCCCGAGTTGTGCAGGTCGGAAATAACCCGCACAAGGTTGGTCATGCGGCGTATATTGAGCTTGCCCGTCTTGTGAGCCAGGGTGGAAGTTCCCAGCTTTATGACGATACGCTGTTTTTCGGATATATTTCTCATAGGTAATGTCTTCCTTCAGTTGACTTTATTCTGCGGCTTTCCGCTCTGCCATGCCCTTATGTTCTCGCAGACGATGTCCACAAGGCGCTGTCTGGTCTCAAGGGGAGCCCAGGCGGTATGGGGCGTGATAACGCAGTTCTTTGCGCCCTTGAGGGGAGTGTCGGGAGACATGGGCTCCTTCACCAGCACATCAAGGTAAGCAGCGGCTATTTTTCCGCTGCTGAGTGCATCTGCAAGGTCGGCTTCGTTTACCACTCCGCCTCTTGAGGTGTTTATCAGCATTGCCGTAGGCTTCATGCGGGAGAGGAGTTCCTTATTGATGATGCCTGCGGTCTTGTCCGTAAGAGGGCAGTGGAAGGTGATGACGTCAGCCTTTTCTGCCGCTGTGAACAGGTCTGTGACCTCATAGTGGCAGTCCTTTGGCTGAGTCCTTGTGCTTATAACTATGTTCATGCCGAAGGCTGAGCCTATCTCGGCGACCTTTCTTCCTATGGAGCCGTAGCCCACTATGGCAAGGGTCTTGCCTGCCAGCTCTGAGGTGGGCACGGGGAAGTATGAGAAGGCGGGAGAGCGCTCCCACTCGCCGTTTTTCACGGCGGTATCGTAGTCTCTTATGCGGCTGAAGCGGTCGAGTATGTAGGCGAAGGTCTGCTGAGCCACGGCATTGGTGGAGTACTGACCTGCGTTGCATACGGTTATGCCCTTTTCAGCGGCATAGTCTATGTCCACGTTGTTGAAGCCCGTTGCGAAAAGTCCCACATACTTTATGTTGGGACAGGTGTCCATGACTTCCTTTGTGATGAGCACCTTGTTGCAGAGGACAATGTCTGCGTCGCCGATATTGGCGGCGGTCTCTTCGGGCTTTGTAAGCGGTATTATCTTTACCTCGCCCAGCTCCTCAAGCTGAGCTGTGGGGATGTCACCGCTTATGTTGACCGTGTACCAGTCAAGGACTGCTATTTTCACGGCTTATTCCTCCTCGTCCTCGTCTTCAGCCTCATCGCTGTCAGCCTTTTCTGTCTTGCTGTCGGCAGAAGCAGCGGCAGTCTCTTCCTTCTTTGACTTTGAAAATATGGAAGTAACGATAGCGAGAAGTATGAGTATGAGCTCGATGAGTCCGATGGCGTAGAACAGTGTCTTGTTGTCGGATACCCATAAAAGGAGCGAAAGTGGAACAGCTATTGCGAAGATAAGCTGGAATGGTCTTTTCTGTACTGCGAATCTGTAGCCGAAAAAGATGACAGATATTACTGCCAGTGCGATGTGCATTGGAAACGGGAATGGGAAGATCGTAGGATTTTCGGTGTCCGAGATCTGTGCGAGAGAGGTGAGCATGGTTGTAAAGTTCATAATATCTCCGATCCTCCGTCCTTTCCTTGTGTTTTCGGGAAAGGCGGATATTTATAAGATTGCAAAAGTCTGCACATTACAGTATAACACAAACAGCCGAGAAATTCAACTACATTTTTAAAAAATACACAAAAAATTTATGACGCATTTTCGCGTATTTTCGGCTGTTTTTAACAGGGACTTGAATTTTTTCATAAAGCGACGTATAATATTATTTGTCAGACCATTGCATAATGTTCGGTGATCGCTGATAACCGTTCAATATCTGCGGGGAAAGGAGGCTTTTTCATGATATATATGCTTGAGGACGAGGAGGGCATCAGGAATTTCGTCATATATGCCCTGGAAAGCTCGGGCTTCGGCGCCAGGGGCTTTGAGGCTCCCTCAGATCTGTATGAGGCTGTGAAGGAGGAGCTTCCCGAGCTGCTGCTCCTGGATCGTATGCTCCCCGAGGAGGACGGTCTGGAAGTGCTGAAAAAGCTGCGCAGTGCTCCGGAAACGAGAAAACTGCCCGTTATAATGCTGACCGCGAAGGGCACAGAGCTTGACAAGGTGGAGGGGCTGGACAGCGGCGCCGATGACTACATAGCCAAGCCCTTCGGCACTATGGAGCTCATATCACGCATAAAGGCGCTGCTTAGACGTACTGCCGACAGCCCTGCGGACACTGACAGGCTTCAGCTGGGCGGCATATCGGTGTATCCCTCAAGGCACGAGGTCTTTGCCGGCGGCGAAAAGGTCACACTTACTCTGAAGGAGTACGACCTGCTGCTGATGCTCATGAGAAACAGGGGACAGGTTTTCTCCCGCGACAGTCTCCTCAGAGAGATATGGGGCTATGACTTCGCAGGTGAGAGCCGCACCGTTGACGTTCATATAAGGACTCTCAGACAGAAGCTGGGCGACTGCGGAGAGCTGATCGAGACTATCCGCGGAGTGGGCTATAAGGCAGGTGACGGCGGAATTGACTAAGAAGATATTTCTCAGCATAATCACCATTTGCAGCCTTTCCGTTGTGGCTGCCATAATCATAGTCACCGCCATACTCTACGGTGCTTCCGCTGAGCTGGCAGCCTCAGAGGTGAGGACGGACGCAAAGCTCATAGCCTCCGCAGTGGAGAAGAGCGGCGACAGTTACTTTGAGTCTGCCGATATAGATAATGATATTCGTGTGACCTGGATAGGCAGGGACGGCAAGGTGCTCTTCGACTCTGAGGAGGAAGCCGCCGGGCTGGACAACCACGCCGACCGCAAGGAGGTGCGGGAAGCCGTGAAAAAGGGCGAGGGCAGCTCCTCACGCTATTCCGCCACCATAATGCAGAAGACCGTTAATCACGCTGTAAGGCTGTCAGACGGCTCCGTCATAAGAGTTTCGGGAGTACATACCTCCCTGACGGCTCAGCTGCTGAAGGTGCTGACACCGATGCTGCTGACTCTGGCTGTACTGGTGCTGTTTTCGGCGCTTGCTGCCTCAAAGGTGTCACGAAACATAGTCAAGCCCATAAACGATATAGACCTTGCTCACCCGAGCAATATAAAGGGCTATGAGGAGCTTGCCCCCCTGCTGGATAAGCTCCGCAGCCAGAACATAAAGGTAACACGCCAGATGGACGAGATACAGAGCCGCCGTGAGCAGTTCGCCCTCATGACCGAGAGCATGACCGAGGGACTTATCATCGCAGACCCCAAGCTCAGTGTGCTCACCTGCAATTCCAGTGCCAGAAGGCTCCTTGGAGCAGGCTCCTTTACCGAGGGACAGAGCATCTACGCCCTCAATAATTCCGATATTTTCAGGCGCTGTCTCCTCAATGCCCTGGGCGGCAGGCGCTCGGAGTGCATACTGAGGATAGGAGACGGTCAGCGAGAGGTCATCGCCAGCCCCTCCAATACCATAGATACGGTCTGCGGACTGGTTGTGTTCATCATGGACGTCACCGAAAAGCAGGAGCTCGAGACCATGCGCCGCGAGTTTACATCGAATGTGTCACATGAGCTGAAAACTCCCCTGACCACCATCTACGGAACTGCCGATATACTGGCAAACGGCATGGTGAAGCAGGAGGACGTGGCGCAGTTCGGCGGCAATATCCGCAGCGAGGCGGAAAGGCTCATAAACCTGATAAACGATATTGTCTCACTCTCAAAGCTGGACGAGGACTCCGCTCCACGCGAGAATGAGAGCGTGGAGCTCTATAGCCTTGCGGAGGAGGTCCTGGACCGCCTGAAGCTCAGTGCAGAGGAAAAGGGCGTAGCGGTCTCAGTGTCGGGGGAAAGAGTCTCTCTCATGGGAAGCAGGACTATCCTGGGAGAGGTGCTGTACAACCTCTGCGACAACGCCATAAAATACAACGTCAGCGGCGGAAGGCTGGACGTGAAGATAGCCCATATCCCTCAGCGCGCCATTATCACAGTCAGCGATACGGGAATGGGCATACCGAAGGAGCATATCGGACGTATCTTCGAGCGCTTCTACCGTGTGGACAAGAGCCGCTCCCGCAGGATCAAGGGCACGGGTCTGGGACTGTCCATAGTCAAGCACGGCGTCATGTACCACAACGGCACTGTCCATGTTGACAGTGAAGCAGGCAGGGGAACGGTGTTCACCGTTGAGCTGCCCATAGAGAAAAAACAGTGAGGTGTTCTGATGGGAAACAGTATTACGGCTGAGGAGCTGGCAAAGCTTGAAAGCGGCTCCTATGCGCTTATAGATATACGTGACGGCTCTGCCTTTGAATACGGTCATATCGACGGGGCGGTGAATATCGCTCAGGAGGATATTGCCGCAGCGGAGCTCCCCGGGGATAAAAAGCTCATCATCTGCTGCCGCAGCGGTATCATCAGCCGCGATATAGCCGACGAGCTCTGCGATAAAGGCTTTGACGCATACAACCTTGAGGGGGGCTATGTGGAGTGGCTCAGGCTTAAAATGGAGAACAGCCAGGTCACCGAGGCTGTGGAGCTGAGCCTGCGGAAGAAGTTCAAGAAGTCAATATGGTGCAAATTTACCAAGGCGATAAACGAGTATGAGCTGGTACAGCCGGGAGACAGGATAGCTGTCTGTATCTCGGGCGGCAAGGACTCTATGCTCATGGCTAAGCTCTTTCAGGAGCTGAAACGCCATGACAAGTTTCCCTTTGAGGTGGTGTTCCTTGTGATGGACCCCGGTTACAGCCCCGAGAACCGCCGCGTTATCGAGGAAAACGCCCGCTCAATGTCCATACCCGTACATATTTTTGAGTCGGATATTTTCGATTCGGTATACAATATCGAGAAGAACCCCTGCTATATCTGCGCGAGAATGAGAAGGGGCTATCTCTACAGCCACGCAAAGGCTCTGGGCTGCAACAAGATAGCTCTCGGTCACCACTTCGACGATGTTATCGAGACTATCCTCATGGGTATGCTCTACGGCGGACAGGTACAGACCATGATGCCAAAGCTCCACAGCACCAATTTTGAGGGCATGGAGCTGATACGTCCCCTTTATCTGGTAAGAGAGGCGGATATAAAGCACTGGAGGGACTATAATGGTCTCCATTTCATACAGTGCGCCTGCAAGTTCACTGATACCTGCACCACCTGTGCTCCCGACAGCCGCTCGGTGTCAAAGCGTCTTGAGATAAAGAACCTCATCGCGGAGCTGAAAAAGGTGAATCCGCAGGTGGAGAAGAATATCTTCCGCAGCGTGGAAAATGTCAATGTCAATACGGTCATCGCCTATAAGGACAACGAGGGTGTCCACCGCTTTACCGACAGCTATGATTTGAGTGAATAGTGATTAGTGAATAGTGAATAGTTGTGGTGTCGCCTTCGGCGACGTTATTTAAATAATGTGAGCGCAGCGAACACATTAACTAATCACTAACCACTATGCACTAATCACTATTAGCGCTTGCGCTAAACGATGATCTATGAAAAAATACGAAGCCCCTGAGCATTTTGACCCGCCCCCTGTCAAGTAGACAGCGCAAAAAACAAAAATAATCTATGTAGTAACCAAAAGCAGTCTGTGCAATTTGTGCAGGCTGCTTTGTCGTTGGCAGCAATTGGCAAGCACCTTTTG
>Ga0255345_1000383_pt1 | contig 73871 bp, 49 predicted proteins | sample wastewater_treat_6_FD_192415 | JGI IMG/M metagenome (GOLD analysis project Ga0255345, IMG submission 192415) | Wastewater microbial communities from Lulu Island WWTP, Vancouver, Canada - plant20 | ecosystem: Engineered > WWTP > Wastewater > Unclassified | place: Canada: Vancouver, British...
CGCTGAAGAAACCTTAACAATTGATACGGGGAGGTGCCAGAGTGGACGATTGGGGCCGCCTGCTAAGCGGTTGCCGGAATAAAATTCGGCCCAGGGTTCGAATCCCTGCCTCCCCGCCTTCAAAAACTGCCTCTGGCAGTTTTTTTAAGTCTTTTCAACCTAAAGGAATTGAAAAGCGAACTATCGTTTACAACACACCCGGATAAATACATCTCACAGGATACTTTTTTGAGCAGATTTAGGGGGCACATCCCCAATCTTTCAACATGATTCTCAACCAGCCACATCACTCTGAGAGTATAATTAACTCTGCACATCATCCATTCAGCGCCAGGACCGACGCAGCGATATTCGGGAGTTAAAATGTTGAAAAATAAATCTATCTGTCTCGTTTTTTTAGCCATAACGCTACTGCTTAATGCCTGCGCTCACAGCCCTCTTGAGCTCCAGGACATAGACAACCAGGAAACACTCACGATTTATACACCAACTCCCACCCATACATCCACATCAACGCCAACCCACACACCCACTCCAACAGCTACGGATACTCCAACGCCAACTATAACCAATACTCCAACAAACACTCCAACACCTATTCCAACAGAACCACCTGTAGAATGGGATTTAGATCCTTATATTGAAAAGTCTATCGACTATGATTTAGAAGGTATACGCGTTAAAGCTGGGGTGATTATTGACCGTTCCTTAGAACCAATCATCGAGAGTTTTGAAATCTCCGATGAAGATTTGGCTAAAATTGTCATTCATTCCTTGTTCGTTGTTTGGTACGGCAGGAATAATCCGGACGCCACCTGGCTTAAGAAAGATCAGATGAGAAGAATAGAAATTCCAATTAAAGAGTTATCCACTTTTAAAGAATTGCTGGCGAAGGCTCAGGAAACAGGCGATGAGGCTGATTGGAGAAAGGTTCAAATTAATGATGTTTGGGTTAACGATTTGTCTGATGGCTACGGATATATACAAAAACCATATAACTTCTGGCCTATGTACGATGGCGAAACCCCTCAAGATGTTATTGGAATGAAAAGTTTTACCATAGCACTTTTTAGAACTACTACCTACTCAGTTAGAAACATGTTTAGACTTGGTGTAGCTGGTGATGGAATGAACATGTATGATGGTAATTTAATATACTATGGTGGTTATAATTACGATCCACAATATTGCAAACGTACTAAAAGAGACGTTACCAACTGTCTTCAATCCGCTGTTACATCAAGGTTTTCATGTATGGCTTCGGTTATCGTGATGACCACAGGTAACTTCTTGCCACCTTACTATACTATTATTGGTTACGAGCATGTTTCTTCACTGGTTTGGAAAATTAAAGTCGGTATTCGAGAAGATATAGAATAGACGATGTTCCTTCAGCTAAGCGTATCATACATATTGCCTATGCGCATGACAAAATGAGAATCGTTTCATTTAAGTGAACGAATCAAGCAGATTCAAGTATAATCACAACATGCATCATTCCTTTAAAAAAGCCTCTTTCACCCCATGGCTCCCAGCCTTTTTTAGCCTGCTCATCATTGGCGGGGCTGGGCTGGCACTTGTGCTGACCCAATCCTTTCCTACCCTTGGCCCGCGATGGCTGTTCTTTTTCTTTATCATGCTCTTATTTACAGGACTTTTCCTGCCCCTGGCGTGGTTCATCAACCTGCGTTTCCCTTCAGACCCACCCGCTCAAAACATTGTCATCATCCGACAAGCCATTCTGGGCGGCGTCTTTATCAGCCTGCTCGCCTGGCTGCAAATGGGACGCGTGCTCACGCTCCTACTGGGTGGCATTATCTTAATTGTGCTTATCGTTGTTGAGTACTTCTTGCGCCTTTGGGAACGCAGCCGCTGGAGACCCAACGAAGAGGCTAACTAAACATGGCTGACTTTCGGCAAATTCCATCTGTTGACCAAGTAATTAACGCAGAAGACCTGCAGACTACCCTGCAAACATATGGTCACAGCTGGACGGTATCTGCCATCCGCGAGACACTGAATGATATTCGCGTTGCGCTAAAGGCAGGTCAAGCCTTGCCCGGGCATGCTGAGATTATTCAAAGTGTCATCAAGCGCCTAAGCTTACAATCTATGCCCGAGCTGCAAAAGGTCATCAACGCGACAGGCGTTCTTTTGCATACCAACTTAGGTCGCGCGCCCCTGAGCAAAGCGGCTTGTTTGGTAGCCAGCGAATTGAGCCAAAGCTACAGCTCGCTGGAGTTTAATCTATCCACCGGCAAACGGGGCATGCGCGAGAGTCACTGCGCTGCTTTTATCAGTCAATTGAGCGGGGCAGAAGACGCACTCGTGGTCAACAATAACGCTGGCGCGGTCTTACTGGCGCTTAGCGCCTTAGCCAAAGGCAAAAAAGTAGCCATCTCGCGCTCGCAACTGGTAGAAATTGGTGGCGGTTTTCGCATCCCTGACGTGATGCGTCAATCCGGCGCGAAACTGCTTGAAATTGGCACAACCAACCGCACGCATCTCAAAGATTTTGAAGAAGCGATTAAACAAGGCGCGCAACTGGTGATGACCGCGCACCAAAGCAACTTTCAAATCCTGGGTTTTACCGCCGATCCAAGCTTAAGCGAAATCTGTTCACTTGCCAAATCTGCCGGAGTGCCGGTATTTCTCGACCTGGGTTCCGGCTCTTTTATTAACATGGAGAAATATGGATTGGCACACGAGCCTACCGTGCCAGAAGTTATCGCCCAAGGGGCTGATCTGGTCAGCTTTTCTGGTGATAAATTGCTTGGTGGGCCACAAGCCGGCATTTTGGCTGGCAAAAAAGCGCTCATCGACAAAATCCGCAAGCATCCCCTGTATCGCGCCCTCCGTCCAGATAAACTATGTTTAGCTGCGCTCTCTGCTACATTCTTGCACTATTTAAAAGGCGATTATGAGCAGGAAATCCCGCTTTACCGCATGCTTTCAGAAAGCGAAGCACAAATCAAGCAAAGGGCTCAAGCCTGGCAATCGCAGATTCCAAGCAGCCAAATCATTCCGGGCGAGTCAACCATCGGCGGGGGCAGTCTGCCCGGCGAAACGCTACCCACCTGGCTACTCCAGCTCAAACCCAAATCGCCAAACAAACTGCTCAACGCCCTCCGGGCGGGAAAACCGCCCATCATCGCGCGTATCCAGGAGCAAAGTGTGGTGCTTGACCCACGCACGGTGCAAACCGAAGAAGAAATCATGATTATTCAACGCCTAAAGCAATTTTTAGAATAGAGGAACTATGAAAAAAGATATCGATCAACTTATGCAAAAACACAATGTAGACGTCATCTGGGTCCGTGGCGCCGCGACGAACAATCCCACCATGTATTACCTGACCGGTGGCGGACACATCACCAACGCTGACCTTTTCTATCGCGCTGGTAAAACGCCAATCCTGATGCACGGCACCATGGAACGCGACGAAGCCGCTAAAACTGGCTATGAGCTGCTCAGCTACGCCAATTATCCGATAATGGATTTGCTCAAGCAATGCGACGGTGATCTCACCCAGGCGACCGTTTTGCAGTTCAAACAAATCTTCAGCGACTTGGGCATCACCAAAGGCAAAGTAATGCTCTATGGCAAGCAGGAAATCAGCAAAGTGTTACCCTTGATTCAAGGGTTAAGCAAAGTCTTGCCAGATATTGAATTCATCGGCGATATGGACGATGTCATTATGCTGGAAGCCCGCGCCACAAAAAGTCCTGACGAAATCGAACGTATTCGCCAAATGGGCGTGCGCACCACTACCGTTGTGGGCAAAACAGCTCAATTTTTACAAAACCACACTGTTGACGAGAATGAAACACTCATCAAAGCGGATGGCAGCCCGCTCACCATTGGCGATGTGAAGAGCCAAATCAAACTTTGGCTGGCTGAAGCTGGCGCTGAAGACACCGAAGGCATGATTTTCGCCATTGGCCGCGATGCGGGCGTGCCCCATAGCAGTGGTAACCCGGACGATGCCATCACACTTGGCCGCACGATTGTATTCGATATCTTCCCCGCCGAAGCCGGGGGTGGCTATTTTTACGACTTCACCCGCACCTGGTGTCTGGAATACGCCTCACCTGAGGTCGAAAAGGCATACAAGCAAGTGGTCGAGGTCTATGATAAAGTTGTTTCTGAGTTGGAACTCGGCGTGAATGCCGCGCGATACCAGGCCCGCACCTGCGAACTCTATGAAGCCATGGGGCATGAAACCATCCGCCAAAACCCACGCCTTGAACAAGGCTACATCCACAGCTTAGGGCATGGTTTAGGGCTGAACGTGCACGAAAAGCCCTGGTTCGCGCGCAAAGACGACCCCAGTAACGTCCTGCAGGTCGGCTCAGTCTTTACCATTGAACCCGGCCTCTATTACCCTGAAAAAGGTTTTGGCATCCGTGTTGAAGACACCTGGTATGTCAAAGAAGATGGCAGTTTTGAAAAGTTTGTGGAATACCCCCGCGACCTGGTGCTGCCCATGAAAGGATAAAGCGATGAGACAAGCCCATTTACGCGTTTTAGGCATCGAAAGTTCCTGCGATGAAACCGCCGCCGCCATCGTTGAAGGTGGGCGTGTTATTCATAGCAATGTAGTGGCAAGTCAAATTGACCTGCACGCCCAATATGGTGGTGTGTACCCCGAATTAGCCTCGCGCGAGCATGTGCGCGCCATCTATCCCACGGTAGAAGCCGCGTTAAAAAACGCCCATATGAACCTGTCAGAAATCGATGCCATCGCGGTTACCCAGGGCCCAGGTCTGGCAGGTTCCTTGGTGGTTGGGGTTAACACTGCCAAAGCCATGGCGCTTGCCAGTGGAAAACCACTCATTCCCGTCAATCACCTTGAAGCCCATATTTACGCCGCCTGGCTTCACAAAGCTGGCAACAAACCTGGCCCAGAACCCAAATTCCCGCTAATTGCCCTGCTCGTTTCCGGTGGACACACCGAGCTCGTGCTGATGAGCGACCATTTGCAATATCAAAGCCTCGGCTCTACACTTGACGATGCGGCTGGCGAAGCGTTCGATAAAGTTGCTCGTTTGCTTAAGCTCAGTTATCCCGGCGGACCTGCCATTCAAGCAGCTGCCGTTGAAGGTAACCCCAACGCTTATGAATTTCCCATTGCCAAACTCGATCAACCCTGGGACTTCTCTTTTAGTGGGCTTAAAACCGCCGTCATGCGCCAGGTTGACGCTTATAAGGATTTTGCCACCGATGTGCCTGTCGCGGATATCGCTGCCAGTTTTCAAGCAACCGTCGTCGAAACGCTCTTCAGCAAAACCATGGCTGCCGCGGAGGCACACCAAGCCAAAGAAATCATCGTTGCCGGCGGGGTGAGCGCCAACAGAGCCCTGCGTGACGCCTTCCGTGGACAAAACAAGTTTAAAGTGCATATCCCGCACGTCAGTCTCTGCACAGATAACGCCGCCATGATTGCCGCCGCAGGCTACAGACATCTTGTAGCTGGCGAAAGCTTTGACCTTGATTTTGACGTTCTGCCCAACTGGCCACTCTCTACAAGCGCTTGAAAACCATCATCGATTGTCCGAAAATAGATGCAACATAAAAGCAGAACATTGGAGGACAAATGCACGCAAAAGTTACCTGGATAGAAAATATGCACTTTCGGGGCACAGCCGATAGTGGTCATATCGTTGGTTTGGACGTACCCGCTGAAGAGGGCGAAACCAGCAAGGGCTTTCCCCCTATGCAATTAATCGCCATGGGCGTCGCTGGTTGCACAAGTATGGACGTTTACAGTATTCTCAAAAAACGACGTATGGACATACGGGATTTTAATGTTCAGGTTGAAATTGACCGCCGCGATGAAATCCCGCGTGTTTTCACCCATTTACATTTTATTTACACCGTAACCGGCAAGAACATTCAACGGAAGGACGTTGAATTCGCCGTAAAGCTTTCAGAAGAAAAATACTGCCAGGGCATCGCCATGATGCGCGCCAGCGGTGCAAGCATCAGTAACGAGATTGTGATTAACGAAATTTAAGATTGGAAGGCTAAAAGCCTAACCCACCAACACCCCAAAATATTCGGTTCTATTTCCAAAGAATGACCAGTAAAGCCCAAATAACTGGTCATTCTTTGGTATACTCAAGACGATTCGTCCTTAATTAAAATTCGTGTAAAGGATCGCGACTAAATGAATGAAAAACTAAAAGAGACCCTCCTTTCCATCCTGCCCATCACCATTATGGTGCTATTGATTCACTTTAGCACCTTCGCTTCACTTGATAATGTCTTGCTCACGCGCTTCATCATTGGCGCAGTGATGATGATGATCGGCTTGCCCATCTTCCTGCAAGGCGTTGATATGAGCATCGAACGCATGGGCGAGCAAATGAGTGGTGCCCTGGTCAATTCAAATAAAATGATTATCGTACTCATCGGTGGATTTATCCTTGGATTTTTGGTCAACGCTGCTGAGCCAGACGTACATATTTTCTCGAAGCAGTTTGCCAGACTTACCGCGCCAGAACTCAGCCATTGGATTTTTGTGCTCATCATGTCAACCGGTTTTGGCTTGGCAACAGCGGCAGGACTTTTGCGTATCATTCGCAATATCAAAATGCGACACTTTATGGCGATTTTCTTCGGTTTGCTGTTTATTCTCACCCTTTTTACTGGTGAAGAGTTCATCGGCGTGGCTTTCGACACCTATGGCGCCACAACCGGCGCTATCGCCACGCCCTTCCTTTTGGCGCTCGCCATTGGTGTATCCTCCAAAACGCGACGCAGCACCGATGAAGCCGCTGAATCATTCGGTATTTTGGGTGTCGGTTCTGCCGGCGCGGTGCTTGCTATTTTAGTTCAAGGCATCTTGCTTAAAGACAACAACGTCGCTGCTGTACCTGATCTGGCTGAAGTCAGCTCCAGAACGCTTTCACATGGCAGCTTCTTCCTTCAGACCATGCTTGAAACCATTAGAGAGGTATCCTTGGGACTTTCGCCCATTTTGATAAGCTATGCGATTGTTGCCATCCTGTGGATTAAACCCAAAAAACGGGATATCAGACGCATCAGCATTGGTGCTATCATAACCTTCTTAGGCTTGGTCATCTTTTTGACTGGCGTATATTTTGGCTTCCTCGAAGCCAGTCATGAGGTTGGCACCCAACTCGCTTTGCGCGGTGAAATGTGGCTCCCACTGTCAGTCGGTGCTCTTTTTGGATTGGTGTCGGTCTTTGCCGAACCTTCTGTTGCTATCCTCAACACGCAAATTGAAGAAGAAACCTCCGGCTCCATCCGTGGAAAAACCGTTCTGTGGACCTTGGCTGTCGGTGTAGCTTTGGCAGTTACTATCTCGATTTTACGCATCCTCATCCCGGAATTCCGTATTATTCACGCATTGCTACCCGTCTTGGGTTTTATCATAGCCCTGTGCTTCTTAGCCCCTGATATCTTCATCGGTATCGCTGTTGACGCAGGTGGCGTGGCTTCGGGCACAATGGCAGCAGCTTTCATCCTGCCCTACGCTCAAGGAATCGCCAAAAATACCGTTGGAGCCGACCCACTAATTGATGGTTTTGGTTTGATTACCTTTATTGCGATGATACCGATCCTCAGCATGCTTGTTCTGGGCTTTATTTACCGTATGAAAGCGCGCAAAGCCGAGCAAAATCAGTCTGCTTAAGTCTTTTTTAACTAAAGTGAGTTAATATGAACAAAGAACATAAAACAACCCTAACAGAAAAACCTTCCGATATGCTATTGGCGAGTGTTGTCACACGCGGTAAAGGCAGCCAGCTTATGAATTTGCTGCGACGCGAAGGCGCTGCCTATGCTGTTTGTGCCTTTGCCGAAGGCACCATCCCCAGCCATGTTCTCCATATGCTTGGCATCGCAAAAACGAAAAAAGAACTGGTTTTCGCTTTCATCAACCAGGAAATAGAAGAGGCTTGCTACCAAAGTCTTGCCAAAGAAATGAAGCTTGACCAAACTGGGCATGGTGTGGCTTTTTCAATTCCTTTGTGCAGCTATCCAGAGCCCCTGACTGAAACAGAACTGGCAGCCGCCTTTATTATCGTTGATAAAGGCAAAGGTGAAGATGTCTTGGATTTGCTCGATGAGCTTGAACTGCGGGGTGGCACATTATTAAGCGCGTTTGGTGGCGCGTCAATGACGGATATTTTGTTTAATCTGCCCATTCAGCCAGAAAAAGAAGTTATATTCATGGTCGCGCCAAAAGAGCCACTTCCAAAGATGCTTCGTACTCTGGATGAAAAAATGTCTATGAGCCAACCTCACCAGGGTATCGCCATAACCTTTGCGATTACGCGTGCGATTGGACTTTACAGCGAAGGAAAGAAAGGCAAGTAATATGGAAAAAAGAATGTTAATGATTAGTGTTCCACTTGGCAAAGCCGAACGTGTTGTACAGCTTGCCAATCAAGCCGGCGCGAGCGGGGCAACCATCCTGCACACACGCGAAGCCCTGGCAGAGCCAAAATCTTTTCAATTGGAACCACAACGCGATCTTGTTCTGATAGTGACCAATCTTGAATTCCAGAAAAGCATTGAAGAAAGTATTCGCGGTGGTTTTGAACAAGCTATAAAAATCTATTGTGTCCCTATTTTCGACTCGGTAGGCCTGGAGCATGGTGGCAAAACAATAAGCGAATAATTAAAACCCAAGAAACTGGCACAGCTTCAGAAATGTTATAATTTTGAGTCAGAAGTGCCAGTTTTTGTATTCCCAGAAAACTGGTAAAATGGTCACAATGCGACACATGCACCTTTTTTACAGACTTATCCTCATCCTATCCCTGCTCGTTTTTTTGGGCAGTTGTTCCAAAGATTCCATCGAGACAGGCGATTTACCTGCGCCACAGGTTGTATCAGGTGACTTGCCGTTCATCGACACCCCAACCCCGATTGAAACAAACGAGATTGAAATCATCGAAACCTTACCTCCCCAAAGCCAATTACCCGAGCCACCAGAACATAGAACCCACTACAAACTGGATCTTATTCTGGACTACTACTCAAAATACGGCACTGTCAGCGAGAATGTCACCTATACCAATCGCAGTGGAGAAGCTATGGATGAAATCCTCCTGCTCGTCCCACCGCGCGATTTTGAAGATGCCTATAACCTGCAATCTCTTACAGGTGAGCGCGTCCAGAGCCACCGTGATGAAGGTGTGCGCACCTGGGTCAAGTTAGATCCCCCCTTGCAAAACCTGGAAAGCACCACCATCACCATCCTCTTTCGACTACGTTTCCCCGCGCATCAGGGAATTTTTGGCCACACCAACCGTCAGCTCAATGTCGCGGATTGGTATCCTTTTATTCCACCTTACGATCCTGAAACCGGCTGGATTGCCTATAATCGCGTGACCGACGTAGATAACATCATCGTTGGCGAGTATTTGGTTCAGGAAATTGCCGACTTTGATGTCAGTTTGAAGCTCATCAACCAACCCGAACTCATCGAAGTCGCCGCCAGCGCGCCTGGCGAAAACAGGGATGGTACCTTTTACTACACACTGCCACTGGCGCGCGCCTTTGCTTTTTCAGTCAGCGACAGTTATTTTGAACACGAAATTGTGCATAACGGCACCCGCATCCACACTTATATGTTCATGAACAATCAAGACAAAGGTCCCGCGCTTTGCGAAATTGCCCGAAAAGCGCTTGAACTCTTTGAAGAGCTTTTTTACCCCTATCCCCGCGAAATGATCTCGATTGTTGCGGGTGACTTCTTGCACAACATGGAAATGGACGGCATGTTCATGCTCAGCCACAAGGTGATTGACTTCTACATTGAAGGCGAACGCAACAATATGACCATACTCACGCCCCACGAGCTTTCACATCAATGGTTCTATAGCCTGATTGGAAACGATACCGTCAACGAACCCTGGCTGGATGAAGCAATAGCCACTTACATGGAGATGCTCTATTTTGAACGCTATCATCCGGAATCAGTGGATTGGTGGTGGCGCAATCGGGTTTTTGAATATGACCACAGCGGTTATGTGAACTCTGATATCCACATTGAAGGCGGTTATGTCAAGTATCGCGCCGCGGTTTACCTCAACGGCGCCAGATTCATGGATGATTTGCGACGCACTGTGGGTGATGAAGCCTTTTTTGCAGCGCTCAAAGATTATGCCTACACGAATACCTGGAAAATAGCAACTGCTGAGGATTTCTTCAAAGCGATCTCCGACCACAGCAATGCAAATCTCAGCGGTCTCTTGACCCAATACTTTCGTGATTAATCAAATTACAGGTTCTCAATAATGCGTTATAATGAATATCCGTTAGTTTAAGCTTACATTGTTGGTTGTAATTTTCCAACACTATTTAGGAGTAAACATGACTGATACAGATAAGAAAAATGAAGCTAACTTTTCAAGCTCTGAGCTTAGCAGTAAAGAGCCGACAAGCAAGCAAAAATCAGAGAAAAAACTTTTTTACAAAGAACCCGCGATTATTGGGGCGATTGCCCTGCTCGTTCTGGCAGGCATTCTCTTAGCCATTTGGCTGATTAAGCCCAAAGAAAAAGAAACCGTTGACATAAGCATCGAAACCCCAACACACGACCATCAAGCCACGCCTTTCGTCAAAAAAGACACTGCCGTGCCAACAGCCACTCGAGTTACTGAGGAACCAACCGAGATTGTTGTCGTTACAGCAGAACCACGCACCGAGGTCATAACACATGTTATCCAGGAAGGCGAAACAATAACCGAAATTGCTGATAAATACGGTATTTGGCCCGATACCATCATCTGGGCGAACCGCTATGAGCAAGGTACCAACGTGCTTGAATACACGGCTGGCGAATCGATTTTCATTTTGCCTGTAAATGGCGCTTACCACAAATGGTTTGCTGGTGAAGGGCTGAACGGTGTCGCGAAATACTACAACGTTAGCCCTGATGACATCATCGATTATCCCGGTAATAACCTTGACCGAGAAAAGCTTGGCTCGCTTTCGAACCCCAACATTTTGCCAGGCACTCGCTTGGTTATACCTGGTGGCACCTTGCCGGACTATTTCGCGAATGACACCTTACTCTATTACGCCGCGGTTCAAAAGCTTCACTCTTTGCCCAAGGGGGATTCCGAAAGTTATCCGGAACCACGTACTGAAATCATATCCTATGAAGTTCAAGCCAAGGATTCGATTTTTAGTATCGCGGAAGATTTTGGTCTCGAACCTGAAACCATTCTCTGGGCTAACCGATACATCATCGGAGACACCCCAGATGGCATCTACCCTGGACAATCGCTTATCATTCTGCCCGAAGATGGTGTCTACCATGCCTGGTCTTATGGAGAAGGTCTAAACGCGGTATCGCGAACTTACGGCGTTGAACCAGAAGACATCTTTGCCGAAGCCATGAATGACATAACTGAGGAAGAAGTCGGCGATTTCAGCCTGCCCAAGATTGCTACCGGCAAATTCCTTTACATACCCGGCGGTAAGGGCATGACACCCAGCTGGGTCTCTTACGTACCATCAGACAAGAACCCCAACGTAAAACGCGCGAATGTATCATATCTGGGAGCTTTCTCATGTGGCAGCTCATTGACCATGGTAGGATCAGGAGCCTGGCAATTGCCTACACCCAGCTCTTACATTTCCGGTTATGAGTACAATCCACCTGTCCATAATGGACTCGACTATGGCGGCACGACCGGCACTCCCATCTTTGCAGCCGATAGTGGCGTGATTATCTATGCTGGATGGTCTGACCGGGGTTATGGCAATACGATTGTCGTTGACCATATGAATGGTTATATCAGCCTTTATGCTCACTTGATGGATGGCGGAATAAATGTCGGTTGCGGCCAGGCAGTTTATGGAGGTTCAACCATCGGCTATATGGGAAGCACAGGCAACTCAAGTGGCCCACACCTGCATTTTGAAATCCGCTATAACGGTTCTCCCGTTAACCCCCATAACTTTGGGCTTTAATGGGCGAACATAGTAGCTTCTAACAAGGTTTAGAAACCGTTAAAAAAGGAGATGCGTTCAAACACATCTCCTTTTTTATACATAAGCCCAGGTTTTAAAGGATTCTTTTCATCAACACATAAAGCTAAGCACTGTCTTGTTCTTAAAAAGCATGTTTTACTTATCTGCAGGAATCATGCTCTCCGCGTCCGAAAAGACACTCGCCCGCACAAGTATATCACCTAACTTTAACCAACCCTCATAGGGCTTCTCACCCTCTACCGGAATCCAACCGGAAAGCTTGAAGGGCAAAACCTCTGACGCTGCTGGAATCCACTGCCCGTTGTATTTACGCGCCAGGTGAACATGCGTTCCCGTTGACCTGCCCCCTTCACACGAAGGATGCCCCACACGGTCGCCTAATTTGAGCGCGTCACCTTCTTTCACCCGCCCTTCTTCCGCGATATGCAGATACAAGACAACCCAGCCTGTGCGTTCATCGCCATCACCATCCAAATCGAGCATGACAATTCCCGACCCAGTCCGTGCCACCACACCATCAGCCACCGCAAGTGCGAATTGCTCCGTCTTCACACAACCCTGGCTGGGCAATGGAGGCGCGAAATCAATTGCAGACCAAGGCTTGCCAGTTCCCCAACCGGAGTGTGGCCCACCGGTATATGCCCACACCGTATTCTTTTGAAAAGGCAATCGCATTTCTGGTTGGGTCAGGCTTCCAGGGATAACCGTTAAATCCCGCGCCCAGGGGTCACCAAACATGCCTATAAAGGTACGCGCGAATCCATCCGGTCCAATCGCGCGTTTATATATTTCAGCCTCGTATATATCGTTAAAATAAAGCTGCAAAGCAACCGTGGCAGAGTTTTGCCAGGGGTCAACATTTTCCATCGTGCCATCTTTATAATGTATTGCACCAAGCTCCATGTTGAAATAGCGGTAGAAATAGTCATTTAACAAATTCGCGACAAAGGATATTTGCAAACTTACCCCTTTATGCTGGTTTTGGAAACCCAGAAATGCCTCTTCACTTGCCTTGTTCCGTTGAGGATTGCTCAATGCGCCAGTTTGATGTTCAATGAGCGCCAGTAGAAGTTTTGGATTAAGGCTGTAATTCATAGCGTAATGATCAATCATCTCAGCCGCGCTCATCGACTGGTCGTCCACAGGACCACGATAATGCTTGAACCAACCAGGCGTTGACTTTAGAAAGGCTTTCGTGTCGAAGCCAATCGCGTCAGGTCCGTTAACAAAAACAGCATCCGGAATAATCTGATAACTTGTTCCCCAAAAAGGCTTGTAATAGATGGGCATTTTCATTGGATAGCCCGGTGGCAAGGTGGTTATATCCTTGGGAATATCCGGATTATGAAAAAGAATTTCGCGTCGCGAACTGCCAAAGCGCCAGGCAAGCAGCTCAAGGCTATCGCCGCTTTGCGCGATATAGTCAACCAAAGTTCCCGGCTCATAAACCGGCCGTTCGTCATAAGGTGTGGCACTGGGAAGAGCCTCAAGAGTTTCCTCATATAGTTGCGAAACAATATATTGCGGTCTTTCAGGCTGACAAGATAGAACAGTTAAGACAAGTAGGATAAACAGGCTCGCAATAATAAGAATGTTACGAAAAATCTTCATAGCTGTACCCAAAAAGGGCATTAAAAGGACTATACCATAATTTCAAAAAGCTATTATTAGCGCGAAATCTGAGAGCTCTCCGCGCCAAACAAATTTGCTTTTACAATTTCGTCACCTTTTACCAACCAGCCTCCCAAAGAAATGGGATCCATCACCGCGCGCCAGCCACTCATAATAAAGGGCATAGGACCATCAGCCGGCACCCACTCGCCATTATACTTTCGGGCGATATGCAGATGACTGCCGGTTGACTTGCCTCCTTCACAGCTTGGGTGACCAATGCGATCTCCGGCGTTAAGCCAGGTTCCCACAGGCACACGATTTGTTGACCCAATATGCAAATAAACGATGACCCAACCGGTTTGCTCATTCCCATCGCCATCCATATCCACAACCACCGTGCCATTTTCAGAGCGCAAAACGTTTCCGGGACCTACAGAAGTAACCCAGCTGTAGTTACGTTCACAACCCGGCGCCGCTTTTGGAGGGGAGAAATCAAGCGCGGCACGCACATCAGCCGCGCCCCATGCCGCATGAGGACCAACCGTCATTGTCCAAACAACGCCTTCAGCAAAAGGCAAAATTAAATCAGGTTGCAAAACATCAGCGCTTATCAGCGGTTCATAGTGAGCGGCGATGCGCCAGGGGTCATCGAACATACGCTGATAGGTGTTAGCAAAGTTATCGACACCGTAGATTTGCTCAAACCACTCCGTAAGCGTGCTCTGGCTGGCGTAAAAATGCATCAATGCCACGCTGCCAGCGTTGAGCTCTGCTGCCAATCGTAAAGTCTGGCCATCTTTAAAGGTCAAAACCACGGTGCGTCCTTCACGCCAACCGTAATAGCCGGTGCCTAAAATGCCCGCTGCTTGTTCCAACTGATTGTAAAGTCCAGGACGGTCGATGCTCACAATGCCAAGAGGAAAGGCTTTTTGGTTTGGCGTTTCAGGCTGACCATAAACCCAATGACTCTCGAACTCAATCATCGCCAACAACAAACGTGGATGAATTGAAAACTCCAAGGCAACTTTTTCAATAATTTGCGCACCGGTCAACGAACCTTCTGCGTAAACCAACTCAGAATAACGCGATAAAAACCCACCAGCCTGATTAACAAAAGCTTGCACGTCAAACCCTACCGCGGATGGAGAATTGACAATTTCACTGTCCGGAAAAACCTTCTGGCTTGGACTGGTCTCACCTAATCTATCTGGAATAAACAAAACATGCCCTTCAGGGATGAGTTGATTAGGCAAAAATTCGCCGCTGGTTTTAATGTCGTCAATTTCCACACCAAAGCGCACAGCCAGTACTCCCAGGCTATCACCACTTTGCGCGTAATAAGTGATAGGCGCGGCATTGGCATAAGCATTCAATTCCGCCTGGGTTGGCAGCGCGGTTGGATTAGTCTCCTCGTCCTCTTCTTCAGAGGGAACCACCTGCGTTTCCACAGGCTCATTATCTGTAATTTCAGCTATTGGATCTTCTTCAGGTTCAGTCAATTGGTTGATTTTGGTTAATAGGTTCTCACCGGTACTCAGACTGTAACTCTCAAGCAAATTGGCTTCTGGTAAATCCTCAAGGACTGCTGCTTGAGGTGATCGGTTGCGACCTACCTGGAAAATAAAGGTGCCTAAAACAAGAAAAGTTATCGCTGACCATACCATTAAGATGCGTTGTCGTGTCAGTCGTTTTTGTTCTCTTTTTTCTGTTTTTTGGCTATCTCCAGATCTCATTGACATGGGAACGGCCATTGTAAGCTTCAATTCTCTTTCCATTTTTTTCCAAGTATCCGTTGTAAGCAATGCCAGTGCTATGAGCAATCCACCCTTCTAAATTGAAGGGAATCTCACCGTAAGCGTCGACCCAAAGCCCGTTATAGCGTCTGGCAATGTGAAAGTGCGTTCCGGTGCTGTAACCGCCTTCGCATGAGGCAACACCGATTACATCTCCTGTTGCAACTTGTGTACCAACTTCAACTCTGCCCTCTGACCCAACGTGGATATAATGCACAGTCCAGCCAGTCTGTTCAGACCCATCCCCATCCAGGTCTAAAACGACAAATCCAACATCCGACCTGACAACCAGACCATCAGCGACGGCTAAAATGGGCGCATAACTGCTAAAGCACCCCACATCTTGCTCATCACCCGGTGGCGCGAAATCCAACGCAGCCCAAGGACTCCCCACGCCCCAGCCATAATGCGGTCCACTGGTAAAGGACCAGATGTCCCCATGCGCAAAAGGTAAAATAAATTCGGGCTGGCTTAGCCCCTCGGGCAATTCAGCGTTGGCAGAAAAGGCAAACGGGTCGCCAAATAACTTTTTATACGTGGCATAAAGACCGTTTTCAGATATCGCTTCAGTGAATTGAAAATCATATAAATAACGCGCGTATAGGTTTTGGATGCCCGCCGTACCGGGGTTAATCGTCGGTGCGATGCGATAGACCTTTTCATCCGGCAAACTCCACGTGCTTAAATAAGCTTTTGGCCAGGCGGTATAACCGCCCATCAAACGATCAGCCGCCCAGTCGAGATATTCCCATAAGCCATCCAGCTTATAATCCTTGTAACCGATGGGATAGAGTTTGGTTTCTTCGCTCACGCTTTCCTGGGTGAGCCATCCCCCGTGATACTCTAAAATCGCCAGAAGCAAGCGCGGATTCACAGCGTTTTCATCCGCCACCATCTGCACGACTTCCGCCCCACTATAAACCCGCCCATCCCAAAAAGTCTCGCTAAAACGGCTCAAAGCGCCATTGAATTGATTCACGACATCAATTGTGTCAAAATCTTTCAATGATTCACCGTAGACCAGCTCTGAATCCGGGATAATTTTAAAATCAGACCCAAATGGATTTCGGCTGTCAGGTGGAATAATGATTTGCTGCTGGGGATGTAAAACGCTTAAATCAACGCCCTTATTCACGCGGATAATTTGATTAACGGATACACGGTATCTGACCGCAATCGCGCCCAGATAATCACCTGCCTTGACAGTATAGGTAAAATTCTCAGTACGTTCTTCGGTTTCAATAACGGGCGCATTGGGGGTTGGTGCGGGCTGTTCTGGCGCGAGTGTAAGGGTAATTCGAGGCTCCGCGTTATCGGTCAGATCTTGATCTGATTCTGGCTCTGGGGTGCTGATACCCGTCCCGTAAAATTGTGGGGTAGCAGCCTTCCAGGGTTCAAACGACCGCGAAACTTGCACACATGCACTCAACAAGAAAGTAAATAATAACAAGGTGAGCATCGTTTTAAGAAAAGATTTTGAAAGATACATAAGCCATTTCTCAATTAACTATTGAAATACATATGCATTTTCCGTGCCAGCCATTTTGTGCGTCCAGCAATTCTTATGAGACCAAGATACGCGCTAACATCTTAGATGAACTAATGCGAAATCATTGACTATTTTTGGAATTGCGCTAAAATAAACGTCCAAGCCGAAGTGGCGGAATTGGCAGACGCGCTACGTTCAGGGCGTAGTGGGCACAGTGCTCGTGAGGGTTCAAGTCCCTCCTTCGGCATCATCACCATCTCAGTTATAGCTCACCAGCTGTAACTTTTTGTTTTTAAAAGGCCCAGAACCCAAGCACATCCTGTTCCGCGACGATACTAAGATGGTACAATTGTTGCAGCAAAATAGATGATGGAAAAATTTAAAGAAGCTTTCTCTAAAATTAATTGGACTGACAAACGCCTCATTGTGATTGTGATTGTGGTATTACTCATCTTTCTGATGATGGGTTTTAACAACCGTCTCATCAACATGAACCGCCTCATCCGCCAGGAAAACATCTTACAAACCCGCATCGCCGGGCTCGAAAGCACAAAAATCGCGGTTGAAGAACAAGTCGCCTACGCGACCTCAGAAGTTGCCCTTGAAGAATGGGCACGCGAAAGCAACCACCTCATTGAACCCGGCGACCAAGCCATCGTGCTTATCCCTTCGGATGAGCAGCTAAGCACCCCTGTTCCTCCATCTGTTATTGAGGAAGAAAAATCAAGTCTGAGCCATTTCGAGACCTGGATACTACTGCTCTTTGGTGAGGATTAAACAATTGAATTCAACCCCCACCCACGCCCAGGCAGACCATAGCACCGAGAAAAAACGCTTTCTTTTACCTGCTGAAGTATCACTTCTCTTGGGTTTGCTCCTCATCACTTTTAGCATCATCTTCATCCGAACCAGCAATTTTGGCGTGGCTGTCTTGACTTCGGTACCTTTCGTTATCTCACTAAAGTTTGATGCCTTGACTGCCGGCACATGGTCAACCATTATTATGATCGTTTTACTGATTGTCCTCATTGTCCTGACCAAGAAAAGCGTCAAATCTGCGATTATGTCGCTCTTGCTTTCTTTCGCTTTTGGAGGACTCATCGATCTCGCCACCATGCTTCTTAAAGGGCTGCCAACCGAGATTGGCTGGCGCATTTTATATTATGTGATTGGTTTCTTAGCCATCCCGCTTGGCATCACCTTCTTTGTAAAATCTGGGTACCCGATGCTGCCTTTTGATAGTTTCGTGCGCGATCTAAGCAGCTATTATGGATGGAAGTTCAGCCTTACCAAAACCATCTTTGACATCATCTTTGTTAGCTTTTCTGTGCTCTTTTCGATTTTCGCTTTGGGTGGACTAAAGGAAGTCGGCATTGGTACAGCTCTCAGCGCTATTTTTACCGGTTATATCATCAGACTTTACAGCCAATGGCTCGATAAGGTCATGGTTGTAGAGCCCTGGTTCCCGAAACTTCGCGCTTTTTTCAGCAATATCGAGCCGGAAAACTTCGCAATTAAATAAATTTCATTGACGTTAAATCTCTGCCTATGGTAATATAATAGAGAGAAGAAAGCCCTTGGCTATTTTTTTATATGAAGGAGAAAAAGAGATTAGCAGTAAAGCAGAACATCGTGTAAATGAACGCATCCGCAGCGAAAAAGTTCGCTTGGTGGATGAAAATGGAGAAAACGCCGGAATCGTAGATATCGCCTATGCTCTGCATCGCGCCGAAGATGTAGGACTGGATTTAGTCGAAATCGCCCCCAACGCCAACCCACCTGTCGTCAAAATCATCAACTATAGCAAGTTCCTTTATGACAAAGAAAAGAAGGAACGCGAAGCCCGCAAAGCCCAAACTAAAGTAGAAATCAAAGAAATTCGTCTGCGCCCCAAAACCGGTGACCATCACCGCGGTTTTAAGGTGAAAGACGCGCGTCGCTGGCTGAAAGACGGCATGAAGGTGCGCGTAACCGTGCGCTTTAGGGGACGCGAAATCACCTATCCAGAATTGGCACTCGAGGACTTGCGCGAAATCGCTGAGGAACTTGCTGACGTCGCAGACGTTGAACAAGCCCCCAACATGGAGGGGCGATCAATGTTCATGATGTTGGCACCGAAGAAAAACTAAGTTTTTTCAAACCAGGCTATTGACTTTATAGAATTTCTGGTATAATCCAAATTTGGTATTTAAGCAGCGGCTGAGTACGTTATCAGCCGTTGAAATTTTCTTAGAGGAGTTTAATCGTGGCCCGCAAAGCAAGAAGTGGAAAATACAAACTGAAAACTCATAAGGCAACGTCTAAACGCTTTAAAATGACAGGTTCCGGAAAAGTCATGCGCACCAAGATCGGTAAAGGTCACTTGCGCCGACACACTTCCCAACGAACCAAGTATCTGCTCGCCGAAACGCTTGAAGTTACTTCTAGCGGTTTGGTTAAGCACATCAAGCGCTTAGCACCCTATATGAGCAAAAGGGACTAATTTAACCCTGTTGAACCGTTTTTTTAGTGGCTGCTGGGTGTTTATAACAAGATCTGATTAATCTGACGCCCAGGGGACCGCAAAGGAGATAAGATATGGCAAGAGTAAAAGCTGGACCATACCGAGCAAGACGACATCGTCGCTTGGTTGCCCGAAACAGAGGGTACGAAGGTACCCGCAGTAAACTTTTTAGACGTGCCAACGAGACCTTTATGAAGGCTCAATGGTATGCCTATAATGACCGCCGCAATCGCAAACGCGACTTGCGCCGGCTTTGGATTTCGCGTATCAACGCTGCTGCCCGTCTCAACGGCACCACCTATAGCAAGCTGATCGCGGCCTTACGCAACAGCGATATTATCCTCAACCGCAAGGTTCTGGCTGATCTCGCAGTGCGCGACCCACAGGCTTTTGCCGCTGTGGTCGAAAGCGCCTTTGCGTAAAAATCCGAAAAAATACCGTCTAAGAAAAGCCAAAACCCCGAGCGTATCGGGGTTTTTTCTTTAAGTTCTTCACAACAATTAATTGGTTTCAGCCATTAGACGCTCTTGAACCGCATCTATTAAGGCGAAAAGCCGTTCAGGCTCACTAAGTGTCAACAGGGTCTTCAGCTCTTCTCTGGGCAGATTATAGGGCTCTAAATAGGCTTTGAGGTACTTTCTAAAGGGCATGATGGCATTTTCAGGGTTTGCCTCGAGCATCTGTCGCAGCTGATAGCGTGCCAGGTAGAACACTTCTTCCACAGAGACCTCCTCTCGGTCGCGCCAAGAAAAAATCCACGGGTTGGCTTTGGCAGCGCGGCCAATCATCACTGCGTCACAGCCAGTTTCCTCAAACATGCGTTTGGCATCGGCAACGTTGCACACCTCTCCGTTGCCAATCACCGGCACAGGCATTGCTTTTTTCAAAATAGCGATGTGTTCCCAGCGCACGGTTTTGCCAAAGCCCATTTTTTTAGTACGGGCATGCAGTGCTACCGCCTTCGCGCCCCGCTCCACCGCGATGGAGGCGATCTCCATGTAGTTCATCGAATGGTCATCCCAACCCAGGCGGATTTTTACGGTCACGGGAATGCTCACCGCCTTGCAAACCTGCTCAAAAATCTGCTTTACAAGCTCAGGACTTTTCATCAGCGCACAGCCTGCCCCTCTGCCCGAAACCGTCCGCGCTGGGCAGCCTAAATTGACATCAATCATGTCCGGTTTAAAGCGTTCCTGGATGTAAGCCGCGTTCTCTGCCATACGTCCGGGGTCATTATCCAAAATCTGAGCCACAAAAGGCCGTTCATCTTCGTGATAAAAAAGGCGTTTGCGCTGGTAGACCTTGGAATACATAAAATCGAGCGTGTTAATAAACTCAGAAACCGAATAGGCAGAACCAAGATGACGGGTAATGCGGCGGAAAGTGGCATCAGAAAGCCCATCCATAGGCGCTAATATCAAGCGTCCATAGATGGGGATATCACCGATATAAAAATCCGGACCGCGGTCAGCTTCGGGCATTTAAGCTTTCAACCCAAAGTAGATAGTTACAATTTCTTTTGCTTCAGCCTCAAAGCTCACCGAGCCATCCGCGCTGAGATCTAAATCTTCAATATAAGCTTCGTCAAGGCGCACCCTGGCGCCACGTTTAGCCAGCATGTGGCTGCGAATTTGCACCTGAATGGCTTCTTCACTTTGATTGTATCCACGCACGATATAACCTTGTTTGTCTTCCGCTTCCTTGATGGCGGTAATGTGAAAATCTGGCTGATTTACGTCAATCATACAGCCTTCTGATGCTAAGTCGCCTGCATGCATCATCGTCGCGACAGCATGCGCCGGGCTTTGGAAAGCGTAAGCCAATGGACGCGCTGCTGAGTTGTTTCCGCCATGTGGGATGACCCTCAAGTTAAATTCAAGATTCCTTCCTACCAATTGCGCAGTGGGTGTAGCATATTCTGGACCGGCATGTCCAAAGCGATTGAATAAATCAGACCGCGAAAGCTCGCCTACCGCGCGCAACAATGTAACCGAAATGCTCAAAGAATCTGAGTCTTCATATCGTTTTACCGAAACTTCCGGCAAACCCTGGTTGGAAATCATCAAACCCTGATCACGCCCAATCACATCCACAAAAGCACCCTGCGGATGTTCGGGACGGGGGTGTTCGCTCCAGCTTTCATCAAATTCAGGCAAATCAATCGGTCGCTCAACGATATCAAAATGCCCATCGTAAAGTACTTTCTCGACAGAAAAATCAACGTCAAAATGCATCGATAGGCGATGATCAGACGCGTTGTTTTCAAGAAACAGGGATATATCCACGCAAGGCTGGCTTGGATCAAGGGCAATCAGCATCATGCCGTGGTTAATGACCGTTTCTTCAGAGCGATCCATCGTCTCAAAGTCTAATCCTTCCGGTAAAACCATCTCAAACAAAACGCCTATCCCATAGTCAAAGGCTCGAGGAATATAAGCCACATCCTTTACCTCAATCAGATAAAGGGAATCGTCCGGTGTAGGTGTGAAGTTGTATTCATCGCCTCGGTCACCAATAGATGCCAAGATACCTTGATTTTCATAAACTGCACCGTTGCGCTTGTCTAAGATGCTAAAACTGCCATCAAATTTATCCAGGTTGATTTTAAGCCATTCATTCTCCAGCTCTGGGATATCGTCATCTTCCACTTCTTCGTAATAGAGCTCATCTTCAACTTCATCGTTCCTGTTAAGACAAAGCCAATATGTTTTATAACCAAATGCGGGTACATCTTTAGCATAAAACACCAAGCTACCATTAAACCCATTAAAAAGAATGACTTTTACGAATGTGTCTGGACTAAGTTTGCTGAGCTTTTTAATCACTTTTTTCATTTGAGATTCCAAAAGTGCTACATCAGGCTGGATGATATCTGAGACACCGGCATAAATACACCACATGCCTTCTGCATAGTCATATACAAGGTCAAGTTCCAACAACTTTTTACCGTTATGACCATTTTCCCGAACTTGCTCAAATTGCGTGCTTAAGTTGGCGATGGAATAGATATTTTCTTCAAAATCGCCATCCTCAGATAAGTTCAAAGAGCTCTTCACAATATGGCCGTTTTCATCTTTTAAAACGAGGTCATCATCAGATGGAAGCATGATGTCCACATGCGCCATGGTCGATATCGGTACCGGCGTGCTATTAAATACAGTAACCGCCAGTACTGGATCTTTTATACTCTCTGGAGGACTTGTGTCAATATGCGAAAGAATGGCATTTGTAGATTGATTGATAAGCTGTTTATTAATCTCATTCACTTTTTTGAAACGGGGCAACATATCCTCATGTGTTTCGTCCACCGAGCAACCACAGATGGAATCATGAGCATGATTCTTCAACAAAGTTCTCCAGGATTCACGAATAATTGGGCCGGGATTGGCAATGCGTGGTGAAGCCTGATGAGCCTTTAATGGACTAAAGGCGTCTGTGCCTCTCTCAAGAGTCTCTGCCCAAACACTAAAAGGTTCAACCCACCGCTCAAGCATCGTTTGCGCGAACCAGTTACGCTGCTTAATCCACATGCGTGTGCTTAGAACGCCAGGTAGCATGTGCGCTTTTTGCGGGTCGCGCAGCTCGCCTACATGCACCGGCAATTGAATGCTCTTTTCTTCAATTTCCTCTTTCAGCGCCGCGAAATAGGCTGGTAACGTGGAATGAACAGCAAGGTTTTTATCAGGATTATGCTCGTTGTAAAAACGGATATGCTCCGATGTCGCTGGATGGGGTTCAAGGTGGTCAGTGCCCTGCATCATCAGATACTGCGAGCTGTTACTGTGAGGTTCCAAACGCTTGACAGCCTCATCAAGCAATTGCAATGAATGCTCTTTGCTGGTCACAGGCCAATGCGCGATATTGCCATAGCCATAATAGAGATGACCCAGCAAAACCTGGCTGCCATCCGGCGCTTGCCAGGTAAAAGCCGTAGGCATTTCGGGCACAACGCCCCGCCACAAAGCGGCTGTATCAATGCCAAAACCGCGTAAAATCTGAGGCATCTGCCCAATGTGACCAAATGGGTCGGGCAGGTATCCAATCATCATTCTTTGCCCAAACTCCCCGCAAATATCCTTGCCAACTAAAAGGTTGCGGATGGTCGATTCAGGAGAAACCAAAAACTCGTCCGGTAAAACGTACCAGGGGCCGATTAAAATGCGACCTTCCTGAATGTAATCCTTGAGCTTGCTGGCATTTTCCGGGCGCATGCGCAAATAGTCTTCAAGCACAACGGTTTGACCATCCAACATATAGTACAGGTAGTTTGGGTCAGAATCTAAAATGACAAAAAGATTATCAATAAGATGAACAAGTTGCAGACGAAATTGTTGAAAAGTATGATACCACTCCCTGTCCCAGTGAGTATGCGAAATAACGTGCAAATTTTTCATGCGAAGCCTCCGCGCAATAAGTTGTTAGCTTAATTATGCCACATACTCTTATCGCTTCGCAATAAATAATCGTGTAAGGTAGCGTTTTTGGTTACAGCTTTACTTTTTGGACAAGGTCTGGCGAATCGTTTCAAGCGCCCATTGCATGGCGTCTTTGCAAATGGAATCTTCTTCGTCCGTTATGGCAGTCTGGAGAATTTGTAAAAATTCCTGGTTGGCGGAATGCGCCATAGCTAAAACAACATTGCGCCTAAAGCTCTTATATTTCAGACGCATAACTGTGGTCTTGCCAAACATCGCCTTAAAACTTTCTTCATCAAGCGCCAGGCAAGCTGGCAAATCTAAGTTAGCGGGTAATACCTGAGGCAATTCATAATTATGAGCATTCAACTTAATAGCCTTATTCATCGGGCAGAGCACCTGGCAGATATCGCATCCAACCACTTGCCCCGACATTCTCTTACGGATATCCTCTGGGATTTTCCCGCGATGCTCAATGGTAATATAGCTGATACATTTCGAGGCATTCATCGTTTTATCACCCAAAAGCGCGCCAGTTGGGCAGGCATCCACGCAAATCTTGCAATCCGCACAAAAATCACCCTCAAACGGCAAATCGGGTTCAAGCTCAACATCTATGAAAAGCTCCCCCAAGAATAGCCACGATCCATAGTGCTCATTAATCAGGAGTGTGTGTTTACCTAAAAGCCCAAGCCCGGCCTGCACCGCCAGGCTTTTTTCAAGAACCGGCGAACTATCCACAGCGATATATGTGCTGAGTTCCCGCCCGAGAGTCCTTTCAATATAGCTCGCTAATTGGGCTAACTTTTCACGAAGCAGGTCATGGTAATCCGGCACCCGGGCAAATGCCGCGATATTTCCGAGTGATTCAGATGGTGGGTAAGGTAAAGCAAGGCAGATAACGCTTTTGCAATGTTCCAGCAAAAAAGCGGGGTTTTCTCGCTTTCTGAGCGTGTCCGCCCTGGCAAGATAGCGCATTTCACCATACATGCCTTTTTCAATCCAGGCAGAAAAACGGCTAAAGCCCCCTGGACTTTTGGGTCTGCTTATCCCACATAAAGCAAAGCCAAGGCGTCTTGCCTCGGCTTTGATACCTTCTTCAATCCTGGATTCTTCCGAAAACATTTAATCAAATATGTACTCAAAGTAGAAGTTGCCGATCACCACATTATTGGCATTATAAACTGCCCAATTACTTCGATAGGTACCCGGTTCGGTTGGACCTGTAAATTCGATTTCAAAAATAGCAGCTTTGCTTGGAGAAATTTCAGCGGGCATAAACCACTTCGTTTTTGCACCCATTTTGGGACCATCAACATGCTGAATATAATATTCCGTGGTCCAGGTTGTATTTCCGTTATTGATGATGGTGACCTGTACCGTAAACTTTGCGCCACCATCAATAAGCGTGCCATCCGCTGGCACAGATCGCGCCCAGTCTGCTCGCTCTTTTACACCTGCCGCCATAGTTGGGGTTGCTGCAACCTGGGTCAGATTAGGCACGGGTGATTGGGTTATGCCATATATCGCCGTCATATCAAATGTAGGCTGAGCAATAGTAGGCACCTGCGTGCTGGTTGGCACCATGGTTGGTGATGGTATGGGGGTATCCGTCGGGCGGGCAATAGCTGTTCGCGTTCTACCGACATTCAAGGTTTCTACCACCGATGTACTAATAATATTGTCTTGCTCTTCTTTGCTCGGCTTACTACATCCTGTAATGAGCAAAAGCACAAATAACATATTTACAACAATAATCGCGGCTTTTCGATAATTTCTCATAATTACTCCAAAATAGTTCAAGATCCTATCTTCTGGATAGTGGTTTATTTTGTTCTTGATTTTTGCGTCTTTGCAGAGCTAAGGTTTAATAACAGGCTCTAATAAATGAATTCTACCACCATCCGGAGAATCGATTGCGCGCGCTATTAAGACGATTTTTACGGTGCGACCACCCAAAGCGGAGAGATCCAAGCGAATATGTTCAAGCTCACCATCATAGAGCTCATCCCAGCTACCCAGCTGCACCACCTGCCCCTCACCTTCCTGATAAGCCAAGACAAAGTTCACCCGGCATTGGCTCAAACCATGCCCACAACCCAGAACGGTTGAAAAATAGGCGTTTTCCGGGATTTTCATCGCAGGATAAACGCCCATCACATAACCATTCTGGACAGCATTCACGCCCAGCCAAAGAGTTGGTTCGTCATCCACTGCTCCGGTTTCGAGCACCGGCGCGTTATCAGAATAGACATAGCCCGCGGAATCACTCGGAAGACCCGGACAAGGCAAAACACCAGCAGCACTGGTCCAGGTTGCACCACAATAGGCATGCGCCAAATGAATAACGCCCTCAACAACCTTGATATCTGCCCAAAAAGTATGGTCAGGATTTTTGAACGCGAAAAGAACACCTCCCGCGTTACGCAGCTTGAAATCCGCGCGGTATTCCCCACCCATTGTCGGCGCTATGAGTGGTACAGCAACTTCCACCGTCTCGCCAGGCTTGACCTCCGCTTTGCCAATCGGCGTGGCTACTGCTGCTGACATCGAATCTCCACTTATAAAAACAACCGCGTAATCGCCAGTCCAGGTACAGCTACCTTCATTTCGAAAAGTCCAGGTTTTCTTGAACATCATGCCTGGGTACAACACACTGCCATCTGGAATGGTTTCACCCATAAAAAAGGCCAGGTCACAGGGTTTGTCATTCGGCTGACTGCCTTCAATAGGAGTAGGCAACGCTTCCGCTTCATTGGTAGGGGCTTGCACTGTTTCAACAAACGGAGTGGGTATTTCCGGCGTTTCACCTGGCTTATGCGGGGAGAGTGTCTTGTTCGCTTGTTCGGTTTGGAGCATTTGGGTCGTCAGCGCCTCAATCGTGCGTGCTGCCACCGTGCGAATGTCATCCAGCTGATCCGTTGGTGTCGCATCTGAATTAATCGGTTTGCAGGCACTCACAATCATCCCCAGGATGATAATGAGCAGACTGATTGCTCTGAATTGTTTCATTAATCCTCCAAAACGCCGTTATTGCTCCAATCACGTAGATTTAACGCAAAAATCCATAGGATTCTATTAGAGTCCTATGGATATTAGTTGCAAGTTACAATCCAGAGAATTTTATGCTTTTTTGGATTTCTTCCCGAACACTAAAGTGCTGAAAAAAGTCTTCAGGTTGAATTTTTGACCTGATAGTAAGTTTTGAGAACTGAACAAGTTGGCGGCAGCTCTTACAACGAGCCAGACTGTCAGCGCCAACAACAAAAGCGCGACGATAAGCTGCCAGACTGGCACGGCACCAATCGCCAGTCGCGTGGGCATCACAATCGTGGATGTAAGCGGAAACAGACTAAGGAATAAGGTCGCCGCGCTATTTGGGTTAGCAACGAATTCACTCAATGCAAGGTACGCCAATATCAGGGGCATATTCATGATGAGAGAAAACTGCCCACCCTCGCGCGTATTGGGCACCATCGCGCCCAAACCCGCCATCAGACTTCCATACAACAAAAAGCCCAGCAAGAAGTAAGGGATACCCCAGGTAAATACCGCTGTTGGAACTTCCAGCTTGAATGGCAGGTTCAAAGTTCGATTGGTCAACTTTGCCAACAGCAAAATCGTAGCCAGCCAAACAGCGGCTTGCAGGAGCGACGCCAAACCACGTGCCAGAATCTTACCCCCGAAAATATCCACGGGCTCTGCCGACGAAAGCAAGATTTCCATAGTACGATTTTCCTTCTCTTTTGTCACCGAATTCAACATCATACTTGAAGTGATGATAAGCAACATATAGAAGAAAAACGAGATGAAAAATGGCACCATAAAGGTGCTGGGGTCATTTTGGTCACGGGTATCAGCTTGTTCAATATCCAGATATTCCGTTGTTACCTTGACCTGGTTGACAAGCTTGGCATACAATGCATCGTCACCATCAAGCAGATTGTAGCGAATTAACTCTTCAAAAATGGCATTGTACTTCATTTCCCCGACCATGCTTATTTCAGGCTTCACCAGCAAAACATCACCCGTTTCGAGATAATCCGCCGAAACGATGTAGAAACCGTCCAATTTGCCAGCCTGGGTTTCTTGCCTGGCAAGACTTTCATCTTCAAAGGGTATCAGTTGACCCATTACCCAATTTGGATAGTCATTAATCAAGCCACTTTCATCAACGACACCATAAGGTGTAGGATTGCTGACTTCTTTAACAATCGTTTTCACTAAATCGGGTGAGTCCTTGGGTTTCAACAAACTTACCAAACCAATAATAATCGTCGGAATCAGAGGCACTAAAATCAAACCCAGGATAAACGAACGGCGACTGACCACGCTCATAAATTCATATTTAAAAACACGCCAAATTTTACGCATCGCCAGCCTCCTTTTTGAACAATTTGAAAAGCGAAATTTTTTTGTTAAATTGGAGCATACCTAACTCAAACGCACGACCTGCCAGCCACATCGCGCCACCAGCGAACAAGACCTGAACAACGAGTACAAGCAGAATTTCAAGCGTGGGCACGCGCGTGAATGCCATTCGGAGGCTCATGGCAAGGGGTGAACTGAAGGGAAAAAAACTCAAAATTCGCGCCAAGACACCGTTGGGCGAATTCATAAAGACGCTTACTGTATAAACGGGCAAAAGGATTGGAACGACTACCAAACCAACCATCTGTTGTCCTTCCTGCGATTCCGTCACCGTCGCGCCAAATATAGCCAGTACTGAAGCGGTAAACACGAACGAAACCAACATAAAGACCAGGCTCAATGCCATCAAAGCAGGATCAGGAATTAGCTCGCTCAAAAGCGGTATGCGCGCCCGGAAAATAAAGAGTGCCACAGCAATGATGACAGCCCACACAAGCAACTGTGTAACACCCACCCCAATATTGCCGATAATCTTACCAGCCATCAACTGTTTGTGAGAAACCGTGGTGAGCATAATTTCAATCGTGCGGTTTTCTTTTTCTTCCACCAGGGACTGCAAAAGATAGTTGCCACTGCCCATCACAAGGGCAAAATACAGCATGCTGATAACGATTGGCGGAATAATGCGTTGCCACGATGCACCCGCTGATTTTATGGAACCATCCAGACTTTCGAGGCGCAGATTCATCCCTTCTTCAATGCGTGCTTGATTGGGAATAATTTCGTTGGCAATCAAATTCTCGCTGAGGTATTGCTTCGCGAAATCCAAAACCTCTTCCGTAATCGCTTTATTTCCTTTCCAGATTATCTCATAACTTGTAGTGTAATCCTCGGGGATAATGATATAACCTTGATGTTCCCCCGCCAAACTAACTTTTTTGGCTGAGTCTTCATCTGTGAATGCTACAAACTCAATCTGTATATCAAATAATCCCGGTTTCTCCTTTATCTTTTGGGCTTGCGTGATGATTCCAGCCCTGTCAATAAGCCCAACCGGGCGCGTATCCACCGCCTTGAACGCGATAAAAGTCGAAATCAAACTAAAAAGGATAAACAGCAATGGCACCAGCAACAACGCCACCCAAAAGCGTTTGGTAAACACATTGCGTGCGTACTCAAATTTGGCGACCTTGAAAAGCTTAGTCATTTTGCTTTTTTCCTTCAGCCACCACACGAATAAATATTTCGTCCAGTGACGGAATTAAAACTTCGTAACTTTCCATCGCCACGCCATTGCTCACCAGTGTTTTCAATAATTGGCTGGGGGTCACGCCTTCTTCCGGGCTAAGTTTGAAACTGCCATTAACCCGACTAATCTCACGAACACCTGGTAAACTCTCGGGTAACGTTTCGGTTGGTTTAATCAAAACCTCGTTGGTTTTATAGCGTTCAGCGATTTCTTCCAAACTGCCTGTAAGCAAAACCCGACCCTGGTCAACCAAAACGAGACGGTCACACAATGATTCAACCTGGCTCATCTGATGCGTACACATCACAATCGCTTTGCCCTTTTCGCGTTCTTCTTCAAGGACATCCTTTACCAGTTGGGTATTGATGGGGTCTAAAGCGGCAAAGGGCTCGTCGATGATGATCAGTTCCGGATCATGAATTAAGGTCGCAATAACCTGTCCCTTTTGTTGCATACCCTTGCTTAGTTCTTTACATTTCTTTTTAGCGTGATCGGCGAGATCAAATTTCTCGAGATAGGCGGGTAATTTTGCTTTGATGTCCGCATCCGCCATACCTTTTAAACTCGCCATGTATGTTAGCACCCGTTCCAGTGCCATATCCTGATACAATCCACGTTCTTCAGGCAAATAACCAATATGATTTTTCTTATCGGCAGTCATCTGCCCGCCCAAAATAGCTACTTTACCATTATCAGGCTGATAAATATCCAGAATGATACGGATAGTGGTTGTTTTGCCAGACCCGTTTGGACCTAAAAGCCCAAAAATCTCACCGGCGCGAACGTCAAATGAAATGTCCTTTACTGCACGAGTTTTGCCAAAACTCTTGGAAATATTAGAAACAACTATTTTTGACATATTTTCTCCTTACTTTACATCATATACCTTTTTCGTTGTCTATAGGATAAGAAATTGTAAAGTTTTTGCATTAACGAAATAAAAAACCTAAGTCTTGTAAAACAAATTTATTTTACGCATGTTCTTGTTTTTTGAGCCTATAAAATCTGTTGTCCCCTCAAGTTTGCCAACACCATGCTTACCTACTCAGGCAGATAACAATACAGGCACCCTTTCGAGTGCCTGTAACTAATCTCATTCACTTACTTACTCTGAAACATGTCCAGCCATCAGTAAACCAATTTCTTCGCGGCTTGCCGCAGCAGCATCTAAAACCTTTAGAATCTCACCGCGATAAATCACCGCGATGCGGTCACTAAGCGACATAATCTCTTCAAGCTCCGAAGATACTAACAAAACACCAACACCAGCATCACGCATTTCAATCAGCGTCTTGTGGATATATTCAATCGAGCCTACGTCCAAACCGCGTGTGGGTTGACTGGCAATTACCAGCGACACATCCCGGCTAAGCTCGCGCCCCACAATCACTTTTTGCTGATTACCACCGCTCAAATCGCCAGCATTAGTTGTGGGTGATGGCGCGCGCACATCAAAGCGCACCATGAGTTCTTCAGCATTGCGCAAAGCTTCATCAGCATTCAAAATACCATGTTTCGAAAAAGGCTCGCGATAATACGTGCAGAGCGCGAAATTGGAGGTTAACGGATATTGCAGTATCAAGCCGTGTTTTTGGCGATCTTCAGGAATATGTCCCATACCTTGTTCAACCAAAGTCCGTGGTTTTTCCTGGGGCATACGTTTTCCATCAATCCAAACTTCACCGCTGTTATACCGTCTTAATCCAGTAAGCGCTTCCACCAGTTCACTTTGTCCATTGCCTTGCACGCCAGCAACCCCCAAAATCTCACCAGCACGCAGGTTTAATGAAACGTTTCTCACCGAATGTAGCTGGTTCTGATCCTGTATATTGAGATTTAAAACTTCCAGAACGGTTTCGCCTGGATTTGCCGGCCCTTTATCAACTTCAAGGATGACCTCCCTGCCGACCATCATGCTCGCCAAACCATGTTCATCGGTCTCTGCTGGTGTGGTTGTGCCTACCACCTCTCCACGGCGCATGATGATAATTCGATCTGCAATCTCTAAAACTTCTTTCAGCTTATGAGTAATAAAGACGATCGAAACGCCTCTTTCGGTCAAACGTCGCATCACCTTAAAGAGCTCTTCAGTTTCCTGGGGTGTCAAAACCGCAGTAGGTTCATCTAAAATCAGAATCTCCACATCGCGATAGAGCGCTTTTAAGATTTCCACTCTTTGTTGCAAACCCACCGGCAATTCCTCAATAATCGCGTGTGGGTCTACATAAAGGCCAAAGCTTTCTTCAAGATCACGCAAACGCTTTTCAGCAGCTTTTTTATTCAAGAAAGGACCTTGAGTCGACTCCGCGCCTAACATCACATTTTCAAGCACCGAAAAGACTGGTACCAACATAAAATGCTGATGTACCATACCAATGCCAGCCTTAATGGCATCATGCGGATTGTTAATCGCGTAAGGCTCACCATTGAGGTAAATCTCACCACTGTCCTGGGTGTAAAGACCATAAATGACGTTCATCAAGGTCGATTTACCCGCACCATTTTCCCCTAAAAGTGCCAGTACTTCTCCCCGGTGTAACTCCAGGCTAACATCGGCGTTGGCAACTGTCCCGGGAAAGGTTTTGTAAATATTTCTTGCTTCGAGAATGAGCGTACCGTTTTCAGCCATATTGCCTTCTTCCAACTTTTCGTTTGCAGTAATACTTAGGCTATCCATAATCACTCCTTCTCATAGGGAATGCCTTCAGCCGCTGGAGCACGCGACCTGCCCACAAAGCCAGAAACCACAATAATGGTCAGTATGTACGGAATCATACCGACAAATTGGGGAGGAACCTGAATTCCCATAAACTGCAACTGGATCTGCATCGCGTTAGCGAAACCAAAGAACAATGCTGCCAGGGCTGATGAAATCGGGTTCCATTTTCCAAAAATCATCACTGCCAAGGCGATGAAGCCACGTCCGTTGGTCATGCCTCGTTCAAACATGCCAACACCTTCCAGGGTTAAAAATGAACCAGCCAAGCCAGCCATTATGCCACCAATAATCACATTCCAATAACGGATTTTGAAGACATCAACACCAACGGTGTCAGCCGCTCGGGGATGTTCCCCTACCGCGCGGGTGCGCAAACCCCAACGGGTATGGAACAAAAGCACCTGCGAGAAAATGACAAGCAAGATCGCCATATAGGTGATGGGAGGGTTATTAAACAAAACTGGTCCGATTAACGGGATTTTAGCCAAAGGGCCCAAAGGAATATTCCACAATTTACCCTGTGTGGTCAAGCCAGTTTGATAAAAATAGCCCGTAATACCCGTTGCCATAATATTGATGACTGTGCCACCAATAGTTTGATTGAGCTTCAGCTTAATCGACAAGAAGGCTAAAAATAGCCCCATAATCGCTCCAGTTAACATGCCCACCAGCAAGGACAAAAGCAAATTGCTGGTCCAAACATTAGTCATGTAGGAAAGAAAAGCAGACATTAACATCTGCCCTTCAATACCGATATTCACAATTCCTGCCCGTTCACAGAAAATACCACACAAAGCGCCCAGGATGAGTGGCACCGCGTATCGTAAAGTGCTGCTTAATACTGCAGATGTTTTCTCTGGAGAGCGGGCGTTGAAAAACAAAATTACTCCCACTACAATCAAGCCCAGAATGATACTGCGCACCAACTTCCAATTAATGGAAGACCAATTCTTCTTATTGACTGATTCGCTGATCATCTTTGCCCCCATCCTGAAGTAACTGTGATTTCCGTGCCTTGTTGTTTGCGAAGTTTAAAGATCCATCTAATCACCATTTCAGCAGTTACAAAGAGTAACATGGTGCCTTGGATGATATCAATGATTTCATTGGGAACATTTGCATAAAATTGCATCGTGTTCGCGCCACCTTTCATCGCGCCTAAAAAGAGAGATGAGAGAATGACAGCAATCGGGTTATTACGTGCCAGGAGCGCGACAGTAATTCCGTCAAAACCAAGACCCGTATTAAAGCCTGGTTGAAAACGACCTACGACACCCATCGTTTCAACCGCACCGCCCACGCCTGCCAACGCGCCACTAACGACCATCGCTGCTACAATAAGCAGTTTCGTGCGCATGCCAGCGTACTTTGAAGCATGTGGGTTCAAACCAACCGAATTGATTTCAAAGCCAAATGTAGTGCGATTGATCACAAACCAAATCAATAACGCTGTCAACACCGCCACGATAAACCCAACAGGCACTGGTCCAATGTTGGGAATCTCTGCTGATGGCTGAATAGCTGGTAATCGCGAAACGATGTTACCCGGACTTCTGTCTTTCCATGGTCCTTCAGAAAAATAGTCGCTAAGGTTGATAGCTACATAATTGAGCATGATGGTCGAAATCACCTCATGCGCGCCAGAGTAAGCACGCAGCAAACCAGGAATCCCTGCAAACAAAGCGCCTGTCAACAACCCTGTCAAAAGGCCCAGGGGGATGTGGATGTAAGGTGGCAAACCCTTGAGCGAAAAGCCTACAAAACCGGCCATAAGTGCGCCTAACAAGAGCTGACCCTGCGCACCGATATTAAAAAGACCCGCCTTAAAACCTAATGCCACGGCTAAACCGGCAAAGATTAAGGGCGTGGATTTTTCTAAGACCCTTTGGAAATTTCTCAATGAACCAAAAGCGCCTTTAAAAAGTTGCCAATAGGCTTCTAGTGGATTCGCTCCTGAAACTAATAAAATAATCGCGCCCACTAAAAGCGCAAAAATAATTGCTAAAAACGGAATGCGTAGTGAAAACCAAACTTTTTTTAACCAGTTATTTTGGGAGGGTGTAAGTTCTTCCACGCTGGATTACCTCCAATCTTTTTTAGGAATGAGGTGCCGCCTTTGCGGCACCTCATTTTGCTGTTATTTACAGCTGGTTGATGATTTTACTTATCAGGAAGTTCAATCTTGCCAGCGTTATAGGCTTCCAAAGCTTCTTTGAGCTTTTCTTGGATTTCATCCGTAATCATGCTCTCAAAGTCATGGAAAGGCGCCAATGAGGAACCACCAACATAGTTGCCGGCAGGGAATTTGCCTTCGTAGGCAAGTTTGATGAGTTCAACCACAGACAGGGTAATATCTTTTGTAGCGGATGAAATCAAGCATTTGTGAGCCTCAGGAACGGTCAACCATTGGTCGGTGTCAACACCGATGCAGAACAAGCCTTCGTGCTGAGCAGTTTCGATCAGCGCGCCATTACCGGTATTACCAGCAGCGGCAAAGACAATATCAGCACCTTGTTCGATAGCTTGCTTGGCAGTTGAAGCACCCCATTCGGGATCAGTAAACGCCACATCCATGCCACCGGGATGGTAGGTGGAAATTACGTCGATTTCAGGATCAACCCATTTGGCACCACCAACATAACCACGGTTATAGTTAACTACTGGCGGAACCAGATCAGTACCTAATACAGCTGCTATTGTTTTGCTTTCGGTGAGGTTAGCCGCCAAAACGCCTGCCAAAACACCCGAGAGCGCTTCATCAAAGATCAGACCTGCCACGCCGGGAACTTCTTCGCCCTGGAATTGGTCAACACCAATAAAGGCAACACCCGGATTAGCTTTCGCGGCATTGATGGTGGCTTCGCCGAGGGCGAAACCGACGGTCACGATGACATCGAAGCCTTCATCAACAAAAAGCTGGATGTTGGCATCATAGTCTTTGGCATCTTTTGTCTCGATGTATTTGGCTTCAAAACCGAGCTCTTCCTGTGCTGCGACGACACCTTCCCAGGTTGCCTGGTTGAAGTTCTTGTCATCGACAACACCAACATCAGTAACCAGACCGACCTTAAAGGTTTTCGCAGGTTCTTCAACTGGTTTCTCAACGGGCTGTTCAACTGGTTGCTCAACCACTGGTTCAGCCACAGGTTCTTTTGGCGTACAAGCCCCAAGCAACAGCCCGGCGACTAAGAGGATAGCCAAAATTGAATATAAACGCTTCTTCATTCTTTTCTCCTTTTGAACTAAGATTGGACAATATCTAACACCAACGGTGTCTTGTAAAGTATGTTAAGTATATATTAAGCCTGCAATTCTCGCAATGTTATAAAAGTCCCAATTTCAACATTTTTCAATTGCAGGCTTGCTTTTCTTAGAACAAAGGCTTATAGAATAGCGTCTATGCCCTCAAATTCTTCCTGATAGCTGTCCCCATGATGTTTATCCGCTTCTGGGTTTGCTTCGCCTCGCTTCACGAAGAAAATACAAATCAACGCGAATGCCATAAATATCGGCCCGACTAACATAATCTGCCCATAATCACCACCAGAAAGTTTAACGATGAGGCCATTCAGCAAGGGACCAATGATGGCGGACAGCGTTGAGAAGAAATAGTAGAGCCCGGTGTAGGTACCGACACGGTCTTTGGTCGTCAAATCAACCACCATCGGCAAGGAATTGATGTTAATCAAAGACCAGCCAATACCCGCCAAAAGCAAAATAATCGTCACGTTCATAAAGTCGCCCAGGAGCGGAATGCGGGTATGCGTGGTTAATAATATGTCTTTGGGGACAAAGAACATCGAGCTCATCGTCAGCACCATGATCGCGAGACCGGTCAGGATGGTTCTGCGTCTGCCAAACTTCGCGCCAATTAAGCCCGCGGGGATAGCAAAAAGCAAGAAACTCGCGCCCACACTGGTAATCAGTTGTCCTGCGCCACTATCCGTGAGCCCCAGGAAGTTTTTACCATAAAGGGACAGGAAAGTTTCAATCGCGTTGTAAGCGATAAACCAGAAGAAAATCGCGAAGAAAATAAGAATCGCGTCGCGCTGTTTGCCCGTAAAGACTTCTTTCAAGCCTTCAATTGTGCTTGCAGTTTTAGGCTTCTCTTCACCTTCGTGTTTTTCATACTCTGGCTCGCGCACAAAGATAAAGACCAGCACCGCCGCAAGAATGACCAGGATAGATCCAAACCAAAACGGGAACGCGCTCGCCATGGAATGATCCATCTTCACCAGTATGGCGCCAACTGCGGTGCCTATTACCAAACCCAAGCCACCCATAAAGTTGATGACGCCATTGGCTTGGGAGCGGAACTTACTGGGAGTAACGTCTGGCATCAAAGCGACTACCGGTGTTCGCCAAAATGCCATCGCCAAAAGCGTCGTTACCGTACAGGCCAGGAGCACGGGTAAGGTAGCTGCCAGAGGAATAAGTCCAAATGCCACCGCCGCGATAGGCGCGCCAATGATAATGAAAGGCAAGCGTCTGCCAATTTTAGTGCGCAAACCGTCTGACCATACCCCAACCGCAGGTTGAATAAGAAAAGCAGCGATATTATCCAAGACCATGATGATTGAAATCGCCACAGAATCAAGACCAAACTTGCCATCTAAAAGCAAAGGCACGTAGGTGTTATAAAGACTCCAAAGCACACTTACGCCAAAAAAGCCAAAGCCGACTAAAAACAACTTTCCCCATTGAATACGATCCTGTTTTTGCATTGTATGATACATAATCACTCCTTTGAATATTCTTTAATTATTAAACGCATAAGTCAGCTTTAAGATGCTGACTTATCTTGGTTTTGCTCTTCAAGCGATTTTATATAACGCTCTAAGAACTTTTTATCTTTGTCACTAAGGTTCGCCTTTTCCAACAAGTCCGGTCGCCAATTGAGCGTGCGAATAAGGGACTGTTGCCGTTTCCATTTGGCTTGTTCCACATGGTTGCCGTTTTGTAAGATTTCAGGCACTTCCCAGCCCCGAAATTTCGCTGGCTTGGTATATTGGGGATACTCCAATAGTCCATCTTCAGCAAACGAGTCATCTTGCGTGGCTTCCACGTCACCCAAAACACCAGGAACGATACGCCCTACCGCGTCCATCAGGATTAACGCCGGCAGTTCGCCACCCGTCAAAACAAAATCGCCAATCGAAATGACCCTGGTTGCTAAATGCTCACGAATCCGCTCATCAAAGCTTTCATAACGCCCACAAATGATGCCAATACGATTATGCTGGGCAAGTTCGCGCGCGATTCGCTGATTAAAAACCTCACCTTGTGGACACAGCAAGATAACAGGATCTTTGGGCGGCTGCCCCATGATGTCTTCAACAGCGGCAAAAACCGGTTCTGGCTTCATAATCATGCCACCACCGCCGCCATAGGGCGTGTCATCAGTCATATGATGTTTATCCGTTGCCCAATCGCGAATGTTGTGGGTATGTACCTCAATCAGTTTATTCGCGATTGCACGTTTAAGGATGCTGATGTCCAAATAGGGCTGAAAAATTTCCGGAAACAGGCTAAAAACGTCAAACCGCATGCTCTAATTGTAGACGATGGCACCAACACTGGCAAGCTTTTGAACTCACTCTTTCATAAAAAGCAAGATTAAGAATAGCCGATTTGAATACTTGATTAAAATAGACTGTATCGACAAAAGCTTGATTACAATTAGGCTGTAAAGCGAGAGCGCCCATGATTGACACCCTTAAACTCTGGATTATTATCATCATCTTCTTTATTGTGCTTCTTGGCATAATCTTTTTGCTACGCCACTTGGCCAGAAAACGCTTTAAAGACGCGCTTATCCGCGGTGGGTATTATGAAGACTGGCAACTTAGCGATGGTACCATCCACACCGACATCATCTATGGTCAGTCCGAACGCCTGAGTTTCGACCTTTACGTGCCAGCCCAGATTGACCCAGACCAACCACAAGGTCTGATTCTCTTTATCCATGGCGGCAGTTGGTTTTTTGGGGACAAAAACCATATCGCCTACGCCGCTAAGCGCTACGCCAAAGCCGGTTATTTGACTGCTACCATGAACTATTCACTGCTATCTAAAGACCACCCCGACATCAGCTACCAAACCATGCTCAATGATATTCAGGATTGCATCGCGAAAATTAAAACAGGCACTCGCGATATGGGTTTTGATTTGCGCAAAATCGCGCTTTCAGGCATTTCAGCCGGCGGGCATCTCGCCTTGCTCTATGGCTACGCGCGCCAGAATCAGTCGCCTTTGCCGATTGCCTTTTTGGCTGTTCAAACTGGACCAAGCGATTTTCATCTTGAAACCACACAGCTCATTTCTAAAACAGCTCAATCCATTTTCGTGCGCAAGACAGGTATTAAGCTCTCTAAAAGGGATTATAAGAACCCGGATATCATCAAACAGATTGAACAAAGCTCCCCCATCTGCTTTATCACAGAGCAATCACCACCTACGCTTTTGGCTTATGCCGGCAAGGATAATCTCGTGCCACCCCGCAACCGTGAATTGTTGCTTGAAGCCTTAACAAAAGCCGGTGTAAGTCATACGGATATCTTCTTCCCCAACTCCAATCACCTCCTGGCAGATGACCCTGAATCGCGCGAGGCTTATCACCAAGCCCTCTTAAGCTACGCGCAGCGTTATTTTGACTTTCAATAAGAAGAATAAGACGCTTTATTCATGGAGGGATCTTCATTTATAAGCAAGTCACGTTGTATAATTAGTAAGACTTTATTACGCTTTCATTTTGGCAGTAAAAAGTACCATTGGAGAATCTCTATGACCGAATCAGTCAAAATCGAAAAAATGGTTTACGGTGGTGATGGACTCGGTCGCCTTTCGGATGGTCGCGCGGTTTTTGTGCCCTTTGTTTTACCTGACGAACTTGTGTCCTTAAAGCTAAGCGAAGAAAAAGCCCGTTTCACCCGTGGCACAGCCCTCCACTGGCACCAAAACTCGCCCCATCGCATTCCCGCACGATGTGAGTATTTTACCGTTTGCGGCGGCTGCCATTATCAGCACATGCCTTACCAAAATCAGCTTGAAACCAAACTCGAAACCGTTCGCGATCAGCTCAGTCGTATTGCTGGTATAGATTCCCAGGTGCTGAGCCAAATCACCCACAGCGATCAAAACTGGCTCTATCGCAACCAAATTCAGTGCCATGTCACCGAAAGTGGCGAACTCGGCTTCATGCGCGCAGATAATGTCGGTATACTCCCCATCAAGCATTGCGAAATCGCCATGCCAGGGCTCAACACCCTATTGGACACCATCATTCTTGACCCTGAAAGTGGCATCAAGCGCGTCACCTTTCGGGAAGATAGCGATGGTGAATACTTTGTGCTCCTTGAAGGCGACGAAGCCCTCCCTCCCGAACTCACTGTGGAACTTGAAGTTTCTGCCGGTTACATGGACTCCAAACAAAACTACCATCATCTCGCCGGCACCGACCAATTGCATTATCGTATCTTGGATAATGATTTCACCGTCTCGCCTGGTTCTTTTTTTCAGGTCAACAATGCCGTCTGTGAAGAGCTTGTGAAACATGTTATTGACCTCGCAAAAGACATCGCGCCCCATAAAGTGCTGGAACTATACAGCGGCGTGGGTTTGTTTAGCGCGTTTTTGGCGCCCATGGTCAGCCAAGTCATTGCCATTGAATCCACCCCTTCCGCCTGTTACGACTTTGCCAACAATCTGGATGCTTTCGATAATGTCAGCTTATACGAAGGCGCGGTTGAGGCAATCTTGCCCAACTTATTGCCCTTGCTAAAGCCCGAACCGCCCGACCTGGTCTTGCTCGACCCACCCCGCGCTGGTCTGCACATCAAAGCGCTTGACGCGCTGGCGGAGCTGGCTCCCAAGAACATTATTTACGTCAGTTGCGACCCCAGCACCCTTGCCCGCGACCTCAAGCGCCTGGGAGGCAAAGGCTACCAGGTCGAAACCATCCATGCTTTAGATATGTTCGCACAGACTTATCATGTTGAGACGGTATGTCTCTTAACCCGAAAAAATGTAGAAGCTCATATTTACCTTGATGTTGAGACAAATGAACTAAAGAAAGAAAAGCTACCACCTAAACCGACATATAAGCAAATACAGGCGTATATCGAATCGGAGTTTGGCTTGAAGGTCTCGGCACTATACATAGCACAAGTAAAAGACGAGCTCGGGCTGGAAAAGCAATTCTCTTATGAGGATAGTGGAATGGCTGCAGAAAAGAGACCACAATGCCCACAGGAGAAACATGATGCGATTGTGGCAGCATTCAAACACTTCAGGATGATATAAGAAAAGAAATGAGTGTCCCGATAGTGGCGTGTCCATTTTTCATTAACACGGGCAGAGAAGAACACATAGTTCTAGCTATTGCTTAAATGGTTATTACCCATGATCTACAGGTCAAAATCCGAACAGCAATTCTTCATCTCAAGGCAATCATCTTATACATTAATTTCATCAGCAAGATAAGCCTGTATAGCTCTCTCATATCGTAAGAGAACGAATAAGACTTAGCTATTTTTTATCGGATCCTCAATAATAATAAACGTTGACTTAGTCCTTCCTTGTTGGTCAATAAAGTCTAATCCCCTTCCAATTATTATGCGGGCTTTCTCATTTGTTATTCTAGTCACCACAACCGATCGATCGTGTTCAGCTGTACCCTTTATTACGACCTTTCCAGGATACTTAGATTTCAACCATTCAAACGCTGAAGCCTGTTCACGATCTGTGGCTTCTACCCGAGTGTGAATAATGACCTCTTCCAGAGTATTATGGCTATTTGCCAGTTCAATGTATGCGTTTAAACGCTTTTTAATAACCCAGTCTCTTGTAAGATAAGGGTCGTTGATGATCATTTTCTTAACTGGCGTGGAAAAGAATTTATTGAAATAGTCCTTTTCTGTCACAGTCCCAGTATAGGTTTCAGACACTCTTATTACGCTGGTATTTTCTGGCAAAACTAATTCTTTTTCACTTAGATCTCTTTGTATTCTTTCCTTCCATTGAGCTTCAAGTTCTCTAACACTGTCTGAATTAACTGTTGATATCAGATTTGCCAGGTTGATACCACTTGTTGATTGCTCGCAAGCAAACTGAATAGCTCTAGGAGATTTAGACTTTGGATCAATGATGAGTTCCCATTGTGGAACTTTTCTTAACATATAAATTCTAAGTCCTATTCCCTTTAGATATTTTAGTTTTTCTTTTAAAACATTACCTTCTGGAGAATGAGGCAGCGGTTTTACAAAACCCAGGTTGACATTTACATTCTTTAACAAAGCGTCGTTAATCAAGTCGAGCAACTCAGTATCAGAGCTTGAAATTGGCTCTTTCATTAAATCGTCAACCGCAACATATAACTCGCTTGTAGCATATTTGATTTTCTCGGTTATCCATTTGTTTAAGTTTGGCGAAGCAATTCTATATGCACCAAGGGCCGAATCTTCCACAGGTTCTAATTCACCCAAAACTAATTCCAGAAAATCTCTCGCTTCTTCGCGTTTTAAAAGACTGTGGAAATACTGATTATCATAATCTTTTAAACAGTGGTAGCAACTGGTATCTGGAGCGCAATCATCGCAATTTAGAGTTCTACTCGCCTCACTAAGCACCTTCAACAAGTTATCCTTGATATTTTTAACATGTCCGGCGCCTCCGGGCACATTATCGTAGATAACAAGCGTTTGATTTAGTTTCCCATTGACCAAACTTGGAAACAAAACACCGTTGATATCACGACGCTCAATTTGCAGCACATGGCATGCCCCTTGAATAATCGCATAAAGTAAAGATAGCCAGAATGATCGATTGCTGGCAGGAGGAGTTGAAAGCACATCATCGCTCAAAAAGCGAATGTGTAATGTATTCGTTGTTTGTTGAAAACCAAGAGAATATCGACTTGTTCCCTTTGAGTTAGACTCGAAATCAAATTTTGAGATACTGAAGGGGTAACCGCTCCCGAACTTTCCTTCATTCACATAGAGCAATCTGCCAGCTTCATTGAAGGCGACTGATATCCGGTTGCCGATACTTTCCTCATCCAAGTTGGACTCTGGAATTAATGCCGATTTGATCTGTTTTTGTTCCACAAATACATACTGTTTAGCTGGTTTACCGCTGGAAGGGTCAGCCAAGAAAGCATCAGGGACGACATATTTCTTAATCTTATCTTTGTTGTTACGCTTTTCACCGCAAACAGGACAGGCCAAATCGTTACTTGCCAAGGAAATACCTGTACCCTCTGCGATTTCAAGATTATGACAATTGTGGCAAATACGATACTTCAATACTTCAGGTGTATCATTCCAAAACAAAGGTTTTTGGCTTTTCCAAATACGCTTATTCGCGACAATTTCTGAGCCTGGAGCATATTCACGGATTGCCTGTCGGAGATCACGCTCAAGTCTTAGCTTTGAATCTTCTAAATTGTTGCTTCTTGTTTTATAGACCATTAACTCGACAGTGTTCAAGGGAAAAGAATAACTGGGCAACACACCCATATTCGAAAGATAGTCAATCAAAAGACCTTGTTGGGAACCAGCTTCCCCTTCAAGTCTCAAGATAAGTCGTTGAAAATATGATATTTTTGAATTTGCATCTGCTCTGGTCTTGGAATCCTTTGATGCATCCATAGAAATCTGGCTTAATTGAGCTATTCGTTGATTATAGTGACCAAGTAATGGTTTATATTTTTTAGAATAAACATTGAGTACCTCTCTAATGAACTCCTCAACTCCGTTCTGAATAATAGGACTAAGCTTTTCCGGCAAAGATGTGGATAAAAAGGTCAGTTTTTCTTTTAGCAGCTCCTTATGATCTTGTTTCCATTTATCTAGGTCGTCTATATGTGGTCCGGTTAATTGGTTTTGGTTAAAAAATTCGCGGCAATATTTTAATTGAGATGGTTCTATTCCTTGATTGTTCCGATACTTGAGAAAATCGCCTAATAGCAATGCGTTTACATGGCGACGAGCGATCAATTCGTTAGAGAGAACTATTTTGGGTACTTGAATCTCACCATTAATGATCTCACTGGGGTCATCATAATAAGCCTGATCGTGTGGTCTGTCTGAAGCCCAGGTCATAATATAGGATGTTCCACCTAAATTCCGACCCGCTCGACCTGCTCTCTGACGATAATTTGCAACTGTTGGAGGCACATTGCTTAAGGAAACAGCTTGCAAATCCCCAAGATTCACCCCCATCTCAAATGTAGTAGAACAACTTAAGACATTAATCTTGCCGTTTTTAAAATCTTTCTGGTATTCCTGTCCTTTCTCAGGGCTGATTTGGGCAGTATGCTCTTCGACCCTAATGGGGATAATTTTTTCTTTGAAACCTTGATAATAGTAATTATTTTCCTGTGTTTGCTCAAGGTCAATGATTTCCAGCTCCCCTCCACAATTCGGAGACCCACAAGGCACATTTGAAGATCTGTAGGAAAGCCTCTGGCAGCGTTTACATTTTGACCAGATACCTTGGTTCTCAAAGTAAATATGCCGTGGATCCAGTTGATAACCGTTTTGCGGGCTTCCAGTAAAAAGTCCTTGAATCTTCTCGCTTAGAAGCTCCCATATCTTATTTAATAGGTTTCTCACATCTTCCATTGAAGATGAACGCCCACTCTTTTGTAAAAATATTTGAGTGTATCTATGCCACCATGGTCGATCAGTTCGACCGATCCACCGCAATTGTTGCCCTGTAGTCACACCTGCACGAATATAGAACGGGTTGCCCTTATTTAAACCAAACTCTTCATCGTCAGGCATAACGCCATCAGGAAGCTTAATAGCCTTCTTAAAGCGCATATCATCGAGCAAAGTACTGATAAATTCCAGGAATTCATTCCCATTTAGGCCTATTTCTTCGGCAGCTTTTTCTATCAGCTTGCGATCATCATCATTAAAGTAGAACATACCAACGCTTCCGATTGACTCCAATGATTGCCTGCTCCTTCTGCCGGTTGTGAACTCTCCGAGAATGATTTTTGCCATTTTAATCGAAGCCTTTTTAAGGTTTTCCTTATTAATTGGAATATAATCGTCACCAAGATCATTAAAATCAAGATCATTTGTAAGAACGCCTTGTTTTAAGGCAATCTTCCCTGCCATCTCGCTTAGTGAGAATAAATTAGGACTCTTGCCTTCATCCCAGTCTGAAGGTTTCTTGCATTCTTTGATGGCTATGGGTAAAATGTGCCGAAATATTTGCTTGTTCGTGATATCTTGCAAGTAGGCAGCGAAACGGGCAGCTCCTTGGCGGCTGTCATAGAAGGTCAGCAACTTTCTTCCTTCACCAGGCCTGTTTTGAATCTTAGGATCTGGAGATACTGGTAATTCCCGATAAAGTTCATAGGTGAGGTTTCCAAGTGGCCCTGTACCTCCCGCCACGATTGCAGTAGCGATTTCTGTCTCAGATTTTGATTTGGCTCGGCAACGTGGACATTCATTCAACTTATCCACAGCATTAACCTGACTTACCTGAAGACCTCTTCTGGTTATGACTTTCGTCTGCTTTACTTCCCACAACAGGATAGAATACGTTTTATGACCGCAATGCTTACGCTTATCTGTCGAACCACATTCTAAACATATATTGACGAATTCTTCTTGAATAAATCCTGGTTTAACGTTAGAAAAACTCTGTTCAGACGAATCAGGATCATCTTCTTCGCTTTCCTCAGTGTTGTCAGCTATTGCCCGATCTTCGATTATTTTTGACCACGTAAGATAACGACGTTTCATATTTTCCGTTTCAATATCTTGAGCTGGATAAAGATTTCTTCCTTCATTATCTGTTTCTGCAACGATAAAATGTTGGCCACATTCTCTACAGAGATAGAGTGGATATACAGATGCTCCACAGACTTCGCACTTAGCTAACGGGTGGCTGTACACTTTCGACCAATCTGTATCTTCATGTTGTTTTCCTGGACAATCCGGATTAATACAGACCCAAACACCTTGGGGTGGTCTTGCAAATAAGTGATATTTGATTGGCAAAAATGGAAGTGAGTTTTGCGATTTCCGTGCGGAAGCACCAATCTCAATCAAATGATACAAACTTGTTTTCCTGTCATCTGGCAGGAGTGAGTGGAACATATAATCACTTGCTTGATTGAAATCTGCTGGTTTGTCTTGTTCAATCAACCAGTTTTTTAATTTACGAATCTCAGGATTATCCTTGAGCAACTTGTAAAGAACTTCCGACATACTGATCGACTCTTTAAATGGGCTAATCAATTCGACATCGTTTACCAGCCCTACATCAAAAAGCATTTCTGTTAACTGATTATAGCTTTCTCGTGTGAATGATTTTTTTCCATCCTCATTAGTTCTAACGAGTTCAATCAACTGATCAAATTTAGGATGCAAGTAGGTTTTTTCAGGAGATGGCTCAAAAGGAAGAGATAAGTCATCTAATCTTGTTTTTATTTCTTCCCCCATGATAATGTCATCTTGTGTAAACTCTTCTCCAAACAAATTTTGGGCGAAAACCACAGCTTCTTGATTACTTTCATTGACCAAGGTCGCTGATGTGGCGATACAAGTCATATCGCCTGGTTTCTTATGCAATCTTTCTTTTAATCGGCGAATCAGCATTGAAACTTCGATGCCCTGTGCGCCATTATAGGTATGTGCTTCATCCAAAACCAAGTATTTCCACAAACCGGATCCGAACAATTCAGAATCTTCAGGTCGGAGAAGTAAGTACTCTAACATTGCATAGTTTGTTATCAGGATCTGAGGCATCTTTCCTTGTACCCGTATTTCTTCTCGACTAATTACTTCATTCTCGAGCATCCAATCTCTTCTAAGCTCTTTATCTTTTAGCTCACCAGTGTATCTGCCAAAAGTAATATTTGTCCCTTTCAGTATCTCTCTGAGACGCTCCAATTGGTCATTAACTAAGGCGTTGAGAGGATAGATAATCAGAGCTCTAACCCCAGGGGTTGAATCAATACATAAATCGTTTAAGATGGGAATTAGAAACGCTTCCGTCTTTCCACTACCTGTCCCAGAAGAGACAACAACGCTACGATTATGTGTAATAATCTTTTCAATCGCTTTTTGTTGATGACTGTATAACGGTGCGTTTGAAGGAAGTGGTTTTGGAGAAGGCAAGTTGAAACAAGGTAGATTTAAAAGCTTGTTTGAAATCACACCCCTGTCAGCCAACTGTTGGAGATTTTCCCCAACTTTGTAAGGATGAATGATTTCAAGGAATGGTCCCTTAAATAATGAAGCCGTTTCACTAAAACCCTTTCTAATTTCATAGGCGAGTGCTGGTTCTTTCCCATCTTTGTTCGGATCAAATGTGGTTGAAAGATAATCAACAAGCGACTTTTCAAGTTTTTGCGTAATTTTTACAGCATTCATTTTGGCCTCCTAAGATACCGCATGTACGAAAAAGACTTCAGCCCAAAAAGTGCACCATTCAAGGGTCAAGGGAGCTTTTCGAGCAAATGAACTTAGAGTCGAAGTGAAGTCGTCCAAGCTCCAATCAAGTGTATTTAACGCTTGTGCAAATTCACTCGGATACCTTGATTTCATTCTTGAGAGCAAAGCCGTAGAGTAAACCCAATGGACAAATCCTGGTATTTGAATGTTTTCAGCCATGGCTCGATAAAGTCGGTGCCAGGCTGGTAATGCCGGTATGTTTGTTGATGATTCATTAATCCAATTTAAGAAAACTGACAAATTCTCTCTTTGGCGAAAAACTGAAAGGTAAGAGTCTTTCTCATTGTTAACAGCCAGGTTAAAATCATCTGATGTATATGGATTAATAACCTTGCCAAATTCGTGTGTTTTTCCACTAAAAGAGCCTTGTTCAGAAAGTTTTATTACCGAAGAAGGTAGATAAGTTTGCCACAAAATTCGATTATTTAACTGAGAAATATTTACGTCAATATGTTTAGTAAATACGATATCGGTGAAAACATCTTTCTTTTTTATGCGTAAGCCATGAGAGTGAAAATTTAAAACTGATACTGGAAATTGTTCATATGTGGAACCACTGGGATTGAGAACCAAACCGCATTTCTGGCATTGATACATCGGATACATATCGCCAATATCAATTTCTGAAAATTTTGAGCTAACGGTATCAGGTGGATAATATATTAAAGCTTCACTTGTGGTTTTCCCGGGTTGTGTAAACCAGTAAATTGGAAGACTCTTCGTTTGTCCTTGTATTTTCAAATCAAGATAACCTGCTCCAACTTTTCCTCCTAGCAAAGCCCTTTCCGGAAAAACCTGCCAACTTCTTTCTTGCCTGATAATCTCAAAAAGTAAAGGATGAGAGGTTACAGCCCAGGCAGGCAAGAGTTTAATAAACATCCTGTCATCATGTTCATAAATTTCTTCTCGATAATGGAACCAATCGCTAATTTTATTTACATGCATGATTTGGTCGATAGATCCAAGGCCAATGACTGACTTGCATTTTTCATATTGTTCCTTTAATGTCGCATAATCCGCGCATAAAAATGCGGAAATGTACTCGTCTGAATCTGAACTATAATCATTCGCAGCAAATGCGGATGTGGCTAAAGTAACCTCAAAAAGATCGCTTTTAACGATTGGGTTATCGAAACTGCTGATAACTAAACGGTAACTACCAGGTCTTAATTCAATTTCCTGACGGTATGTAGCGGACAAAGTTCTCTGGTTTTCTAAAATAGAAATCCGGGTTTGCGAAGTCTCATTTTCCAAATAAACAGCATAATTACCTCGAAGAACAGTCCTTTGATTAATTTCAAAGGTCAGGAATCCGTTCTTGTATTCAACCTTAGAAAGGCTTAACGAAGGAGAATACCAGTAGTTAAAGTATTTCCAGGCATCGCTATAAAAATCAATTGTTATTTCGCTACAAACTTGTTGCAAAGATTTTGTCCAGGCTGGAAACTGAGTATCAGATAATAATTCGCTATAAGACCCTGCAGCGTTGAGTTGGGCATACATCGGTTCTTCGGAAGTGTTCTGCACTCTAAATTGAAATCGTTGTCGTGACCCGCCTCTGATCTCTAAGCGTATACCAGTTATGTCATTCGCATCAACTCTCTGAGGACCACTGGAACCTTCCAACCAGGCAGTTATTCGTTCTATCTCCCAGGTTAAAGGAACAACCATGCCTTCCCATTGAATAGCTATTTTCAAACTGTTTTCCCGGATTGATTTCCACCGTAACTTATAAGTTGAATCATTTGATTCAACACTTACAATATCATGATCCAATATAAAACCTACTTTATCTAATCCACGCAATGTTATTTCAGGTAGATTATTAGGCGTAAATACCTGCGTGCCGTCAAAATCAATAGAAAAACTGGAAGGCAATACTGAGAAGTAAAAAGAGGATGGAAAATACATATCGAGATTGTTGATTAGGTTTACTGAATAACTCCCTGTCCCTGGTAACAATTTTTGTAAATTTATTGAGTTATGCTTCCCATCTACAGTGAGTATTCCCAATCTGGCTAAATCAACGAGTCGTTTTGTTTCAATTTTCTTTCCTTTGGATAAATACAAATAAGTATTCTTGTACGATTTATGATTTGGGTCAAGTGTAAATTCAAAAATAATATCATTTGACTTAAAAATTGGTGGTACTATGGATGACAATCCAGGTACTGTTTGCTTTCCGATAAGTTTTGGATCTAAATCTGCAGGTAACTTATCTTCAATAACGATTGGTTCATCATCTCCAAATTGCAATAAAATTGGAAGCTGTAAATTTACACGGTAAGAATGTTTGAAGCCTATTGAAGTTAATGCCTGCGATAGTTGACCTTCATGCAAATCACTCTCATTATCTCTGTCAAGCATTTCAAGCTCATTTTTTGTGAGAATCAACCACTCTCCGCCATGGTTAATAGTTGCTTTTCGATTAGCATATCTCCCATCAGTAATTTCAAAGAAAGATGGGTCTGGGAGCTCTGGAACAGTGTTTTCGTAAATAATCCGTTTTTCTTCTTCACAATTAGGTTTCTGGAAGTCAAATTTATCCGAAACGATACATACTTGTTTATTCTCCGGAGACTCTACTGTTAAATAGAGATCATCTAAAATAATCCATCTCCCGTCCTCAATCTTGCCAGGATTAAGAGAAATCTCTAACTCAGCCTCATCAAAGTTACGGTCTTTCAAAATGAAAAGTGTATCTGGTTTTTCGTCAGATTCAGAAACCACATTTGAGAGTTTGAGAACTTGACGGTCTTCCTCGCAATCCCAAACCCACTGAAGACGAGGTGCCACCTTTCTAAGTCTTTCAGCGGTTTTTGGTTGTGATGCTATTTGTTGATAGATGCGTTTCCAGATATTACGCTCAATTTGAGAGACAAATAAATGGTCAATTTCTTCTACACCACTTGTCGAATTCAAAAAAGTCAATGCCTTTAGCATTTTTTCAACCAGCCGGATGGAAGTTTCTTGTGTGTCTTTATCTGTAAGAAAGGTTCTAAGCTCGTTTGTGGGTATTCCATCGATGACATTCTCTGGAAGTCTAAGTTTTGTTTGATCTATTTTGAGTAAGATTTCAAAATAATCTATTAACCAGTCAGAGAATTTCGCTTGAAGGTGAGAAGGAATAATCGCATGTTGATAAACAGGCTTAACAAGTTCTCCTTCCGTTTCAATTGCGAAATTAAATCCCAGGTGTTTTTCAAAATCAATTCTGGTATTTCGAAAGTGCCGTCGAGTATATACCCCGATTGATTGCTCCACATCTTCCTTACCCCAAACTTTTCTGACATATGGTGTCCAGAAATTACGGGCAGGAGAATCCGAATATCTGGCACAAAACACCAATCCAATTAAAAATACCGAAGGTGGAATCTTTTTAATATCACTGGGATGCTTGAGAGCGGCACGCGTTTTTGCAGCAATAAAGTCAAATGTTTGGATGCCAACTGGAAGATCTCCAACTAACTCGACCTCCTGAAACAAGTTGAAGAATAGTCGCTCCAGCTCTTCAAAGCTCATATTTTTGATCAGGTGTGTATTATCCGATTCAATTGTTTTCCAAACAGTATCCAGCTCTTCAGGCGTAACTGGTTCCCAGTTTTCTCTCTCTTTTATAAATTTTTGATAATAACCATCTATGACCTTTTCTTCAGTTTCCTTATTCTTCATGAAAGCAGAAAGGTCAGTTAGTTTTTTACTCTTCGCTGTTAATTTTTCTGGAGTATCTGGTGTACTTGGGAGAGAAACACTTATAATTGATGCTTCATGTTCTGCAAGGTTTACATCCGTACCTCTTATGATGTAATATCCTTGACTAATTTTTTCAATTATTGGTGATTGTGGGAGAACTTTTGAAGTAGCCATAGAAATCGAGTAACCATTTGCCTGAAATTCACTGCAAACTTGCTGAGTAGTAACTACAGGACCATGTTTTTTGAATATTTCCAGAGCCAGAGCTTCTGCTTTTGGAATCACCACATGAGCTGAGCCGGAATAAGAAATTGTTGAGTTCACAATCTGGAAGCCATTCATCTGGAGGTAATGCAATACAACTGGATTCGGGCTAAGGTTAGAGTAATGTCTTGAAACAGACCTTTGAAGTCCCTCTAAAAAGGATTGAGTGCTTAAAGCACCACAACACCGGTGAAGTAGGATACCTACTCGAATAAGGGGCTCTTTTTCTGGATTTTCTTCAGGAACATCATATGTCAACCAATCGGAAATTACTTCAGTTAGTTTTAAAGCGGATACTACAAGAGACAATTGCGCTTTATCGATTTCAAGAAGCTGAATTAAATCCTCTTTCTGAATTCCACCAGTATAGGATATCTGTCTGCGCAACGCTTTCAAACCATCTCTGGGAAGAGTAGCTAGAATTGCATCTTGCTTTGTCTTTTTAAACTCTTCCCCGGTTAATAATGACTGGAAGCTTCCCGGTACATTGCCGATTTTTTTCGCTGTACGTTGATTTATAATTAAGGCTAAAAACTTATCGAAAACTTGTTCGCCATCATCAGGTTTTTCGATCAGACCACTGTTAATCAGTTTGGCGAGATAAGAGTCTTTGGTGATAAATTCTTTCAGTTTGTTCCCAATTTCTATTGCAATGTATATGAAAGCCATTGGTTCGCTTTCCATTGCTTGAATAAGTTTTTTGACAGCATTTGTGATAATTTGTCTAATTCTCTCGCGAGTTACTCCTTCGGAACGTCCAAGGATCTCAAGAGTTTCATCCCCTAATGTATATTTTAAGAACAAATTTATCTCTCGGTCTGTAAGTTCAGCATACAGACCTTCAATCGAATCCTTCAAACCATGATGACTTTGAAGTTTAATGAGTAGTTTTACTTTCTCAATTTCAGTCTTTTTTTGTGTACTCGTAATGTCCGTCAGATATCTAATAAAGCCATCTTGGAATTTTGGGTCTTCTAAAAAGCCCGAACCTGAAATCTCTGTGATTATCGAATCTTTTAATAATTGAATGATTCTTTTTAGTTCATTCTGAAGTGTTTCAGGAACCTCATTATTAAATCTCACATATTGTTCAACTGCCTCGATAATTGCCGACGCATAGCGTTTTATTTCTCGGGGTTCATTATCAAGGAAAAGATTAGTAGCTAACTTGGTCTCAAATTGGTTCTGTTTTTCTCTTAAGGGATGTGAATTTTTCTGATTACTATCTGCTAAAATATCAAACTCAGGGAAATGTTTTTGTAATGATTCCAAGATTTTCTGGTAACTTATTTTACCTAAATTACGCACCTCATGGATTGAACCATTATTAATAGTTTCTACTAATTGAGAAACCGTGATTATGCCTGCTCGCCTCAACGTATAATAGATGCGATTTGGAAGGTATAAACAAGAAATATCGACAAACTCTGCCCCTGCCATTTCCTGTTCCTCAAGTTTATGAAGCTTGAGATAATGCTTTTGGATTGATGCACGGATTTCTTCGTAACCAACACTTCCTAACCCATAAACACTATGGATTGATTCATCATTAATGGCTTCTATTAATTGAGAAATAGTGTCTATACCTGCTCTTCTCAACGCATTATAGCTACGTCTGGAAAGGTGTAAATAAAAAATGGAGGTAGAATCAATGCCCATTATTTCCTCTTTTTAAGAAAATGTAATGTTTTTATAAAGATCATGCCATAATGCCAAATGCTTAATAGTAGTGTAACATTGTTTCTGTAAATGGCTCAAGCTTACTAAAGGTGTGGGTCAAAAGTACCCTAAAGATCAGGATAACTAAAAGGCGATAAGAAGAACTTGTTTCTATATTCTGACTTTTCTCATATTAACATTTTCAGCGTTTTCGTTCGCCCTTTGTCTTTCAAGAGTTACACCATGTTTTCAGTATTCCCTTCATGAGATCAGGTTTAGATAAATAGTTTCTAGGACACTAAAATAATTAAAATAAGCATGAGATAAACTAAGAAAACTATTCTTTATTTGGAACATCAATCTCCCACTTCACATATTCCCCTGAATCCTCATCATATCGTACCGCTTCACGGCACACTTTGCCCCCGGCCTCCTGACTGTAATTAAATGCCTGACGCACTTCATCATACTGCACACCATCCAGTTCTTCATACAGCTCTTCATACAGCTTTTCATACAGCTCTTCGCCCAGCAAATCTTCCAAGATACCATCCACACTTTCGTCGTCATCTGTGCGTAAATGATTTACTTTTGTGTACGCCATGTTAATTCTATCTTCTTGCTGTTTTAGTTCTTCTATCATCTGTGAATACAAATCCGAGTCGTAATGGTTGAATTCATAATAATTCTCATAAGAACTACACCGATAGTTCTTGCTTTGATCCATGATATATATAATTAATTCTAATACTTCACTAAGTGATTCTGGTACCCAGTGTCCTACGTCCCAACCATCACCTCCAGGGTCTTCTCTAAAAGAAAAGGCTGGCTTTGGGATTTCCGTCATTTTATGGCGTCCGAAATAATAGATATCAGAAGGTGGAGTAGCATATTCTCCAATTCCAAAAGTGGTGCCCTCCTCACCGAATGCGCCTAGTTTTTTGTATCGTTCAAGAATTTCAAGCAGAACTGGGTTCTCGACCACCAATTCTGTCGTGGCAGTACTACTTGAATTGGTTACAAAATCACTTCGAATTTTCATTGTTTTTCTCCTTCGTTTTTATATTGGATTGGTTTTTCATGACATAGCACGATCTCGGGCAGCAGTGGGCAGCCGCCCATACAATCTAGCCGTTTTTCACAGTCTATACAATTTGTTCTGAGTTTAAAGCGAAAAGCCTCAAAGGCTGGACTGTTCCAAGCTTGCTCAATGGTATGCTCACGCAACGAGACGCCAAAGGTATGTCCCTGATCAAAACTACAAGGCAACATTACCATATCCGGACTGATATAACAGCTAAAACGCGCGCCTTCACATGTATCGATAGCTTGGGGAATGACATTCTTGCAGAAGTTGACAATGCCTGGGACACAGCAACTGTCCATGCCAACTTTAAACCTGTGCTTTCCCCGGTCAATGAGCTTGAACAAGCTGGCAACCCGCTCATCCTCAACAGATAATACATTAGAACTTTCCCCTAAACCAACCGGTTTGTGCAAAAGTAAGACCAAACCATTGATGCCCCTTGGGAAGTCGTCGGTTTCAAGCCTGGCAATGATTTCATCAATCGAATTCTTTCCTAAAACGTAGTGGATATTAGTCTTAACGCCTGCGTCCAACAAACGCTCAATCGCCCGCATGGTGTAATCGTTGCGGTACCAACTTACAGCCACCGCGCCACAATAGCGTTTGGCAAGCGCCACCAGTTCATCTGTCAAACCGTAACCTGAAGTTGTGAAGTTTGGCACGATATTATTTTCAACACTAACCTCCAGAATCTCAGCAAAATACTCGTGTTGGTCTGGATCACCCCTGCCGCCCAAGGCAAATTGGTTTACCCTGCCGTTGCACTGGCGGGCAATATCCACAAAGTCTTCAAGTGGCATGTTGGCCTGCTCAATGGTCAATCCGTTTTGGTAACAACCTATCCCAGCTTTGAGACATAAGCCGGTTTTACCATGGCGACAATGCCCCATGATGCCTACATCAATTAGATGCGGAAATGACGCCATGAAAGGGTCCACGCCGGTGTCTCGTCCTTGTTCGTCGATGATTCCTGTGCGCACATATGCTCCCGACTTGGGATTGAACATGGAAAGAAAATGATACTTTTGGTCAATTATCTTTTGAATCATGTTATTGTCCGTTACGTGTTCTATGCCTAGTCACTTTCTGAATCCTCATCATGGTCATATTCACCAAATTCGACCTGGTTTAACTCGTCCTGATGAAAAAGAAACATTAAAAATGGGAAGATATCATCGCCGAATGGGAACAGGCAACCGGTTTTGTTATGCGTATTCTGATTCATCTCTGTTTTCTCCTTAGCTTTTCACGCCGTTTCAAAATTGATGTCCCAGTAAAAAAGGGCTTCACTTCAGACAGCCTAGCCCGAAACCGGTTGAGGATTTCACACTTCCACCACACTGACTTCGCCCCGGTCATCCAGAAAACAAATCCTGGCTTTTACAGCTGGACTGAGTTTGGATTGGATGATGGCTTTGTAGCGTCGAACCTGAACCGCATACCGTTGTAATAACACCTCTTTTTGCTCACAGGAATGAATGGAGTCGGTTTTAAAGTCGATGATTTGCCAGCCACTTTCGTTTCTGTAGAGCAAATCGATGATTCTGTTTTCAGGTTTGTCGTTGATCAGATAGGAATAAGGCAATTCTGAATAACGCTCACGTGCCTCGTTAATTTCATCCCAAAGTGAATGCTCACGAAAACGCGCTAATAAGGTTCGGGCACGTGCCGCAATCTCATGGCGATTTATTTCCGTGGCCAGTCCAGCCCGCAGTGCTTCCGCCTCCAGTAAGGCGTCTAAAGCCGAATCGCCAGGGAAGAGCCAGCGTTGCAAGGCTTTGTGGACTATGACGCCGAGGATATTTCCAGCGATTTGGCTGTCTATCTGGGTCGCACGCCAGGATTGGATGTTTTGATTGTGTTCTGAACCTTCTGTTTGATCCAGCTCTCCAAAGCCTTCAACGGGTTTATAAAGGGCTGTCTGACCGTTTTGAACTGGCATACGATGTAGCAAGCTTGCTTGTTTGTGGGTTTTTGTCTGTGGTGCTGCGGTTACAAAGATTGTGCGGGCCGGGTAGCGATTTCTTGTTTCAGAAACAAATGCTTGATTGAGTTTGGTTAAACATTCTACCGATGGATACCCCAAAGCTTCATCATAGGCTTTAGCCCAGCCAGGTACACTTACATTACCCTGTTTACCAAAGGTAGCATTGCTACATATAATTAGTTTTGCTTGCGCGCGTGTCATGGCAACATATTGCAATCGGAAGTCTTCACAGCTTTCCTGATCATCATCCAGGTGTTTGGCGAGATTAAAGAGCATGGGTGGCGGATCCAGTTTGAAGGTGACGCCCAGCTCATCAGACAGGTATAAATTGGATTTGCTTGGTGGCTTTCCTCTGCCGGCATCTGCCAGAACAAGCACGGGGAACTCCAGACCTTTTGCGGCGTGAATGGTCATCAGGCGCACGGAACCCTGCGCATCTGCCGGAGCTTCGCCTTCTCTTGCGCCGGCATCATTGACCGTTTTGAGCAAATCCAAATACTCACGCACATTGACGGCTTTGCTTAATTGGGTGTCTGCAAGCAGTTTATCCACGTTGCGCCACAATCGCCCGGCGGCATGAGTTGACTGACTCCGCTCAGAAATAATATCCGCTGTCGCCATAAGGGCGCGGTAATCGAGTTCATCGATAAGTCGTTTTAACAATTCCGCGACAGGCACTCTGTCTACCAGGGGAATTAAAGAATTCAAAATCAAAAGGGCGCGTTCAGCACTTGCTTTATCTTGTGTGGCAAGGCACTCAAGCTCTGTCTGCAAAGCTTGCCAATAGGGCAAACCGTCTTGTTTGAGTTGAAAAAGGGCGGCATCGCTTAAGCCAAAAGCCGGTGAGCGAAGCAAACCAGCAAAAGCTACATCATCATGGGGATCTGCCAGCGCGCCAAGAATATTCAAAAGGTCACGAATTTCAGGACGGTCGTAAAAGCCTTTGCCTGCTACGGAAACAAATGGTATACCGGCCTCTTCAAGCGCTTCTTCATAATATGGATAGCCTGTTGTCGCTCGGAACAGGAGGGCAACTTCATCCCAGCTCCGTATTTGCCCTTCGGTCTTAAGTTCCAGCAGACGCGTTGCCAAGGCTTGTCCAGAAAGCTCTCTTCCTTTGCCAGCATCTTCACCAACGCCTACAATGAATTCTAAATGCGGTGGTTTAACAGGATGCTCAGGTTTAATTTTGAAGGCTTCAAGTGGGGAATAGGGAATGTAATAATCTCTATTCGGATCTTCTTCAGTCCCAATCACATCAGAAAGCAAGTCGCCCATACCATCCAGCAATTCTTTGTGCGTACGGTATGTTATATCTAAATCAATGAGCAATCCATTTTGCGCCTTAATGCGGGCTTGTTCCTCTCGAAAAACTGTGACGTCCGCGCGTCTGAACTTATAAATGGATTGACGCATATCGCCAACGATGAAAAGACAGCCACGGTTTCCAGCGATCGCGTTGACGATTTCCCGTTGGCGTGGATTGGTATCCTGGTATTCATCAACCATTACCATCTCAATTTCATCACGCCAGCAATCCCGGATATCGGGTCTACCGAGCAATTGTTGAGCGTAGCATTCCAGGTCGTCAAAATCCAAAGCATTTCTGGCATCGAGTTGTTGGCGATAGGCGTCATGCACGCGGTTAAACGCCTTCGCCAGCAAGGGCGTTAACGCGAGATACAGTTCCTCTGAATCAGGTGAAGGCGGAATATCCTGAGAGTTTTTTCCGCCTGTCAGCGGGTCAATATAAGTATCGAAAAGGGTTTGCAGCTCTGCGATAACGGGCCTGACTGATCCATCTCTTTTCCCGACATTAAGTTTGAGATAATTTCGCCGGGCGTTAAAGAGATGAATAGCACTGTTTATGATGTCACCAGACTCTAAGGACTCTTCCGCGGAAGTCCAGCACGCTAAAAGATTCTGAACCATCTCAGCCATCTTGCCGCCGGCCTCCTCAATGAGTTCATCTTTGCCCATTGAGCGTAAATAAGCAATATTTTGCTGAATTTCATCATGGTTCACTCGTTCGTAGAACACTTTTTGCAATCTTGCTTGACTGTCCACAGGAAGTTCAAAGGCCTCCGCTGTATCAAGCCGACGATCCAGCATTTGCCCAAGCAATCTGGATAGGTCTTTTACGGCCATATAGCTTAGCAAAGGTAAAAAGCTCTCTTCCTCCACCATGCGCGCCATCTCGTCTTCAACAATTTGCAGTTTCAGCGCGTCTGCAAGGTTTTGATCAATCATGTCAAAACGTGGGTTAATACTAACTTCCGCTGGATGGTTACGAACGATTTCCGCGCAAAGACTGTGAATGGTGCCAATCCGCGCTGAATCCATTTGTGAAGCAAGCGAGACCCAATAGGAGAGTTCCTCTGTATTAGCCGCGTTCTCTTCCAATTCCATCAATTTTGAACGAACACGTGAGCGCATTTCCTGAGCAGCTTTAACGGTAAATGTGATGGCAGCGATACTCCGTGGGTTTATTCCTTGCGCTAAAAGGCAGGCATAACGCGCGACCAGTGTAGAGGTCTTCCCGCTTCCGGCACCCGCGGTTACGACCACATCGCGGTTTGTTTCTGTTGCCGCAAGGCGTTGTTTCTCATTGAGTGTAAAAAGTTCTAAGACTTGCTCAGTCAGGGAATTAGTCATTGATAAACCTCGCTTTATATTTCCAACACCATGCAATGGCTGGGCAGTATTCTGAGCAACCACCTTTGGGTGCTTTCGGAGAGAACTGTCCCAAACGGATGCTTTTTAGAGTTGCTTTAATGTGATCCAAAGCGACTTGATATGCTGCCTGGGGACCTTTTAGCTCATTATATGCATAACTCGAAAGCTTTATCGAACTGGACTTCGCTGCATTTATGCCCCAATAAAAGCCTTCACTCACATCACCTAGTTGCAAAGATTCCTGCGCGGCTAGAGCATAAATGGGCAATTGCAGCCGCGTACCATCTGTTAAATCAGCTTCAGAGAAATTAGTACTGCTTGTCTTGTAGTCAATCACACGAAGCTGCCCGTCCTGATTTTTATCCAGCCGGTCGATAAGACCTCTGATTTTGACAGACCCATCTTCAAGTCCCAGTTCCAGTGGCTTCGTATCACCAATCCCAAATTTATTTTCGAAAGCGAAAGGTTCCCATTCCCCTTTATGCTCTTCTAATGCTTCCAAAGTTTTCCTGAGAGTTTCAAGAATTTCATCTTTTTCAACTTCCCATAACGAGGAAGGTCGAAAGGTGAATTTCCTGGGCGCGTTCGCGAAAACTTCATTAGCGATTTCATCCAACAAAGCCAAGGGTGAAGTACCTTCTTCTTGTGCTTTTAAGTAAACATCCTCAAGGACTTTGTGATTGATACTTCCCAGCTGCGCGGCGTCTAAACCTAATTCGGGGAGCTCTTTTGGTTCAAGCTTCAGCACAACGTTCATATAAAACCAGAACGGACAAGCGGCATAGGTTTCCAGGCGAGAAGCGCTCCAACTGTAATCTGAAGAAAAGAGCGAGCTAATCTGATTTTCAATAAGGGATAGATCGCCTTCAAACTTTCCTTGTGCACGTTTTGCGCGACGCGCGTCGAGAATGCCTTGGGCATGATAAAGATATTTCCAACGTTGGGCAAGTTCAGCATCCTCAGAATACTGTAGATTTTGCTGCTGCACTGCCAAAAAGAGCAACTCCTGAACCGATGCTGCTTTGGATTGATTCATGGTTTGACTGGACTCTTGACGATGAAAGACATTCCCATCAAACAGTTTTTTGCTTTCTTCCCAGTAAATGGATGGCTCCCATTTTTCACCTTTTTCGGTCAAATAAGGACGTGTAATCAACAAATGCTTATCGGCACGGGTGAATGCCTGATAAAAAGTACTCGCTTGGTTTCGACCAAGGCGTGGTTCCAAGCCAAGTTCTTCGCGCAAGGTCTCATCCAACAGAGGGTCCGGATTTTCAACAACCGGAAACTGTCCTTCTGATAAGCCCAAGAGCACAACCGCGTCATATCGCGCTGCCCGGGCCTCTACCATCTTCCCAACAAAAACCGCGTTTTTCAAGATTTCTTTTTGTTCTTCCAGCTGAGTTTCTGTTAACGTCGCGTATAAGTCAGCCAAAAACTGAGCATAATCCACCATTTTCGTGCCAGCGATGCTTTCGCTGAGCACCAATGCGCTCAAGGCTTCCCCCAATGAATCACAGGCTTCGCGGTCACGCGCGCTTGAAATCCTCTCGTAAAACGCACAATTCTCCAGTGTGTTTTCAAGCCATCGCACCCAATCTGTTTGCGACCGCTTCTCATCCATTTTTACAAACAAGTCCCAGAATCGTTCTAAGTGCTGCCGCATGAGAGCTACGTCAATACCTTCCAGTTTCCTGCTTCGCCTGCGATCTTCATCCTCATAGGCATCGGGATCTCCTGAGGCCTGAAAGATCTGCCAGGTTTCATCCCATTGCTGCTTTCCTTCAACAATAATCGCCTGTTGGCTGATGATTTCGAGGCTTTCAACATCACCAGGATTTAAGCCGAAATCAAAGTAAGGAGAACGAAGCACGTTCAACAGAACACGTGTGGGATAATTCTTCAGCGGAAGGTCTAAGAACGAAACAAGTGCCAGTACTAATGGCGATTCGCTCAAGGTGTCAGTTTGAGAAAAACGAATATTCATGCCGAACTCACTGGCAACCGAGCGCAAGAGCGGTTTATAGCTTTCAATGTTGGCTGTGTAAATAGCACAGTTTTTTAACGGGATCTGCTCGCGGACATGAAGTTGTTTAATCCAACGCAGTGCTTCACGGACTTCATCAGACTGCGAGCGTGCCTCCAGCAAAATAGCTTGTTCTGTTGTTAGTTTTTCTGTGCTGGATGGCTCAAGAATATTCTCTTGCAAGTGTTGGATTTCCAAAGGCAAATGGGAAGCTTCTTTAAGCCCAATAATCTCTAGTGAAAGACTTTCTTTAAGCTTGTTTAACACATCCAGTGTTCGCGCATCCACTTGCCGGTTTAATTCTTCTTGCCCGGTAAGCGTGATAAGCACTTCATCTGCGTGCGCATTAATTTGCTTAAAAAATTGTATTTGAGACGCGGTGAAAGAGCTGAAGCCATCCGCGATGACCGAACTCGGCTTTGAAAGCAGCGGAGGGTTCGTCTCGAGTGTTTCAATCGCTAACCAGGCCTGTCCTTCAGCATCTATCCAGCCAATCGATTCCAAGCGTGCCAGGAACTGGTCATACAAAATTGCCAGTTCTTGATGTGCGAGCGAAGTTCCGCGCGTGTATTCAAGAAAATCTTCCGGTTTGACCATCGCGCTACGCAGCTCTGCGAAAGCGTCTCTTAGCATAGACAAAAAGCCGGGCTTGCCTTTAATGGAAGCGTAATGGCTCAGCCTACCCGCAGCATACACATCATCAACCGTCTCCTGAATCAAGCGGTTTGATAAAGCTGGCGTAATAACGGGCACGTAATTACCGCTTTCTTCAAGCACTTCCTGATAAAAGGCCCGAAAATTACCCACTTTTACGCCCATAGCCCCACCCGCCTTTGCCAGACGGGATTTGAAGTAGGCTGCTTTTTGCGCGTTGGGTACAATCACCCAGACTTTTGCCAGTGGGTTTCCCTGTTGCACGGTTTTGATTCGTTCAATGCAGGCAGCCGTTTTGCCACTTGCTGGTGGTGATAAGATAATTTTTATTCCCATATCTTTTCCTATTAGCTATACCTAAATATTTGAAAAACGAACCTAATCTATTCGTCTTCCTTTTCATCAACATAGGGATAATCATCTGGGTCAAAATCCAGAACAATTGCAGCATAGATGAGTTTTTCATCCCGTCGGCATGTGTAACCAAAGCTTTCCAGTTCTGCAACGATCTCTTCCACTTTTTCTTCATCCAACTCAAGAATATCCCCAGCAGGAACATTCCCATCCATAGCGTAATACTGCAACTTTCGGCCGTATTTGTTTTGAATTTCTACAGGAATCCAGGAAGACATTTCAATCTCAGGATATGCTGGCCGCACGTCGCTATACACAACATCATTTGGCGTAAATGGTGTATCAGCTGGGATATCAAACTCGATGTAGTCCTCGTTCTCAAGAGGGTTAGGTCCTTTGTAATGACTGGAATTAGCCAGATAAAATTTATACATCTCTTCTGACACAGACGCTTTGAATTCCCCCCATGTTTTTGCTGTCAGTACAGCATTGTTGCTCTCAGCCAGCTCTTTTGCCCGACTTTCCAGCATGAACATTAGGCCAAAGACACTATTACCATAAACCACTGCTTTTTCTTCCATCTTTAGCTCCTATCTTCCTTAATTATTGATTATTTTCAATGCCCAAGCCATAACGCTTGTTTATTCTTTTCACTGTTTCCACTAAATCTTGACGCAGTTTATCCGGTTTCAAAATTTCAGCATGATCACCAAATTGTAGCACCCAATTAAGCACCTCTATCAGCCCACCGGTATGCATATGCAAAATCAGACTGCCATCAGCATTTTCTTCAATCTCCTGGCTGGGATGCCATTTGCGTTCCCTGATGAACTGCGCCTTGTTTGGACCAAACCAGATAGAAACATCGTCTGTTTCTTCACCGGCGTACAATTGAAAGCCACTGCTTATCCAATCTTCAGCTGAGAAACTTTCATCGCGCTCGAAAGTTTCTTTGAGAAATTTCTTTTCACGAACGCGGCCGATTAAAAACAGCCGATAGTCCTCAGACAAGCTATCATAGGCAATCAAAAACCAATCCCCGCGAAAGTTATGGATATGATAAGGGCACACTACTCGCTCGGTAATTAACGCTTTCCTCATAGAGTAATACCGCATCCACATTTTTTGACGCTTGAGAATAGCCTGATGCAGATCAAGCAAAAACTGAGTGTCGATATTCATCGCGCTATACTCCGAAAAAGTATAGTGAGACCGCAACGCGTTGATATCCACACTGACAGCACCCTTGATGGTTTTAGATATCTTGTCAACGGCTGAGCGGAGGGGTGACGCAAGGTCAGTTCCGATATAGCGCTTTGAAATCTCTAAACTGAGAAAGAAAGCCATCAACTCACCTTGTGTCACATATATCCCCGGTAGCGACCATGTCTTATCGGTGTAATACCAACCCCCTCTTTCCCGGTCAAATTCAATCGGTGCTCCCAAACGGTAAATCATGAAACTGCGGTCATTGTAAATAACCCGCCTGCTGACCTCCAGAATTTTCGCCATTCTGTCCGCGTTGGGATAATTTCCAAGCCGGATCTGCTTGTCAATTTCCATAATACGTTCCAATTGTTGCCGTTGAGACATAGCCTTCACCTTTCTTGTGTTTAGTCTAACAAAACTCAGTGCACACAGTGTGCACTATCAAAAACAATTCTGGAATGTCTGGTTAAAAGCATCTTTAAGTGTGCAATAGCCCACTGCTAAGACCTACTACACATAATTTTATCAGCTTCAGCCAGCAAGCAATAGCATGCTTGCGTTAATTCTTTTCGAGTGCACTCATTTTTTATGAAGTTATACAGACTTTTAGGGTTTATTAGATCTCGTCATTTATCTAACTAATATAATTGTATCTACATTAAACAATCTTCTTTAAATCATGGAGTCTGTTTAGAAAATGGCAGCCTCTTTTTTTGACAAAAATACATGTTGTTTTGACAACTCACTTTTGTCAAACTTCTGTCGCTGTATCACTGGTGACATAGCAATTTTTGGGGTTTCTCCGTGTTGATTACTCTGTACCAATTTTCCAGCATATACAGCTTTCTAGCATTTAAGAAGAGTATCGTTTTTCATTGTGCTTGTTGCTAGTGACCCTGTCCTATTTTAATATACAAATGAATATGAAAAGTTTGAAAACGAAGAATGAGGTTGAGGTATATACTTGGGAAGTAGTTAGAAATAATTTTCAATAATAGGTATTATCGTTTATCTATGCTTGTTTTGATGTCAAAACTCGATTTTGGCACCTCTGAATAGAGGGACGATCGCGGGCGCTCGGATAAGGGCTGAGGGCGTCGCCAGACACTCCGAAGCAAGGGGTCGCCAGACCCCGCAGGGCTGTCGGCTATGCCGACCATCATGGGTCGTGGAAATCTTGTTTCAAAAAGACCCGTGATGTCAGCCCCCTTATGCCCTTTTACTGTTTTGCCACAAATTTTTGTTTTATACGTTTTGTGGCACCATTGTGCTTGCCACCAATCGCAAGAAATTGCGATTTGGCAAGGTTAATGTCGGATGTAGTTTTAATCACCCTGTGATGTATTCCGACATTGCAAAGTGAGTGTATTTTTTACACTCGGTGTATTTTGACATTTTTTCTCTCGATGGAAAACGCTTCGTGGTGTATTTTTAAACATAGCGTTTGACATCAAGTGTATTGAGTGTAGTCTTGATGCAAAATGAGCTGTAAATATGCTCACACCAAGCGCCCTTGCGGGCGCTTGGAGCAGGTCCGTGCCTACGTTTCGTATCATGCTCTGCTCCGTCATTTAAGCCCTGGTTTCGTCCCTTCAGGGTTGGCTTTTAGCACCGCCATTTTTGACATCACGCTTGATTTTACAGTAGCCTGTTGAAAGAAAAAAATTAGTGTTATTCTTTCAACAGGATTGGTTTCAAAATGGCGGGGTAATTGGTAATGTAAGGCGTTGGAACAGGAGGCGCCGGCAATGTAATTTTGGGCATGTTTGTTCAAACGGCTAAAAACGGCTCAAATATTAATTTTTCTCTCGTACCTTGCCCATGAGTTAATACAGATGCTCGTTTAGAATTTAACGTCAATATTTAAGCTTAAAGCGTGTTTGGATGCTGTTGTGCGTCTGTAAATTGCCTCAGAACGCAATAATGGCCGGTTTGCAAAACATACAAAGCGTTCTGAGTGAGAGTACGTGATTGAATAAAAGCCTTATTTTCAGGCTGTTTTCAGGGTATTGGCACATGTTTTGATAGTTTTTGCTGGTTTGGGGCTAATTAGCAATTTGTTACAAAGCATGTGAAGATGATTTTGAGACATGACACGTCAGTTTCCCAAAGATAAAACCCAGAACTGGGTCAGCAACCCAAAACTGAGCCAAAAACAGCCCAGAACTGGATCAGCAACCCAAAACTGAACCAAAAATAACCCAGAACTGGGTCATAACGATGCCAGAGACCAGTTTTGGGTCAAATATTACCCAATATTGGGTCTTTGCCTTTAATCAAGTAAAAAGACCCAACTTTGGGTGCTAAACGGCAACGTACTCAGAATTGGGTTGAAACCTTAATGGTATAAAAAACAACTCAGTTCTGAGTACAGGTCTCAGGCGGAACATTGAGTAAGACATCTTTATATCGAGGGGTTGTGGTGTGGGTGTTTTTTAGTGATGTTCTTTTAGTTGGGAATGTTTAATGAAAATTTGCAACGGGCTTATTCTGAGGAAACCTGTTGCAATTGCTTTTATCTCATGGGATGGTTTACACGGCTTATTCTAAAAAAAAGAGCCCCGAAGGGCTCTTTAGTGATATTTAGTTGTCTGTAGTTTTGACATACTCAGGAATTCTTTCCTGAAATGGGTTTTTCGTAAGGGCTTCTTTGAGTACATCATTCAGGTTGTCAACCAAAACGATTTTGATGTTTTCCAGGACTGTGGGAGAAAGGTCTTCATAATCACTGCAGTTGGAGCGGGGCAGGATCACGGTCGTTTTGCCATCGCGATGGGCAGCCATGATTTTTTCACACACCCCGCCAACAGCCAGTACCTGACCACGGAGGTTTATTTCCCCTGTCATGGCGACATCATGTCTCACAGGAATACCTGATACAGCAGATGCAAGGGCTGTGGCAATGGCAAGCCCAGCACTTGGACCTTCTTTTGAAACCGCACCTTCTGGCGCATGGATATGAATGTCCTTATTCCCAAAGAATTCATCTGGGATATTAAAAGCCGTGGCTCTGGATTTGATGAAACTAAGCGCGGCTTCCGCAGATTCACGCATTACTTTTCCAACATTGCCAGTGAATTTGAGCGTACCTTTTCCAGTGTGCAAAATGGCTTCAATTGGCATAACGCAGCTGCTCACCGGACCGACAGCAAGTCCATAAGCAATGCCTGTCTCGTCTTTGGCGGGTGTTTTAGCATGGCTGTTTTTTGGCTGTCCCAGGTACATTCTGATGCTTTCAGTTGTAAGGAATCTTTGGAAGGATTCCCCCTCCATCTTTTTACGGACGATTTTGCGCAGGATTTTCTCGATGTTGCGATTTAGTCCGCGTATGCCTGGTTCCGCAGTATAGCCTGCAATGAGGTCATTTAAGGCTTCGTCAGAAAAACGGATATCTTCAGATATCATGCCTGTTTCAATGACGCGCTTTGGAACGAGAAAGTTTTTGGCAATTTTCAGCTTTTCTTCCTGACTGTAACCAGACAGTTCAATAACTTCCATGCGATCAAGCAGCGGACCTGATATGGATAAACTGTTTGCTGTGGTAATGAAGAAGACTTCTGACAGGTCATAAGGCATTTCAATGTAGTGGTCTGCAAAGCTGTTGTTCAGTTCCGGGTCAAGCACTTCCAATAAGGCAGCAGCTGGATCGCCCTGGCGACTAACACCCAGTTTGTCGATTTCGTCAATCATAATAACGGGGTTCTTAACGCCAGCTACTTTCATGATTTCGATTATCCTGCCAGGTTTTGAGTTTGAATAAGAGCGATGAACGCCTTTGATAACCGTTTCATCATCCAACCCGCCCACAGAAAAGCGTATGAATTTGCGCCCCATGGCTTCAGCGATAGATTTACCAATGCTTGATTTGCCAACACCTGGTGGGCCCACTAAACACAGGATTGGCTGGCGGCTTTTTCCCTGACTGTTTTGTCGCACTGCCAGGTACTCCAGAATACGGTCTTTTGATTTGGCCATGCCATAATGATTTTTATTGAGAATGGCTCTTGCTTTTTTTATGTCAAGCGTTTCTTCCTGCATTTCTGTCCATGGCAGGGTTAATAGATTACGGAGAAATTGAAACTGTTTGTATCGCTCACTGGATCTATATGTGGCTGAATTCAGTTGTTCAAGCTCCTTTTTTGCATAATCAAATACATTTTCAGGATAGCTGGAGCTTTCAAGCAAGCGTTCAATCTCCAGGAAGTCGGGTTGTTTAGGAATGTCTTCTGGGTAATCTTCGATAGGATTATCGGTCATCTCCATTGTTTCTATGTCGGTGATGGATATACTATCTTTTGTGCTTAATGCCTCTATTGCTGATAAGTGTTGATTGCTTTTTGCGAAGAAGGTATCAATCGCTTGCAAATGCTTTACTTTTTCTGCAAGATCCAGAGTGTTGAGTTTAGTCTCCAAATTGTTGAGTAAGACGTTTAGTTGTTCCAACTGGATGGGAATGTCTACATTGTCTTGGGATGGATGGGTATTAATAATGGGATATTGGTTTGATTCATTTTGATTCATAATAAAATCCTTTCTGTTAAATTAGTTACTTTACAAAAATAAATGTGATTTTTAGATCGTTAGTAAAAGATACTCTTCCCCACTTATGATGACGATGATTGATGGTATTTTAAGCAATTCCCCCCTTGATAAACAAGTGTTGAAGAAATTGAAATACTGGTGCTTTTGATTGACTTCCTACATTAATAATGTCAGGATCTAATGCTTTTAGTTTTGTGTTCGAATTAATAATTACGCCATATTCTTTTAATCTCCTTTAAACTATTTTTAAGATATTGAAGTATCGTAATACGACATCCGGAAACTTTAATGGTCTTCCAAAGTTGAATTCAGCTACCGGTTTCTTTCTTAGTAATGAGTATTTGAATAATTCCATAACCCATCTTTTTGATTCTCCCCCCGGTGCCAAGAACTTGGCACAAATCATTTTTTTACAGATCTGTTAGTACCGTACCTGTAAAACCACAAAACTTATGTTTTAACCATGGTTCTTTTATTATAAAAATCAATCGTAAATATACAGTTTTTTGAATGTCATAAAATCTACGCATAACTACGACTACAATATACAAGTCTTGTAAGTAAAAATCGTAGCTCCAATATTGAGTGGGTGCAAAACAACTTTTGAACTTACCGAGAGCGTATTCACATATGATTCTTATCTAAATCACACCGTTTTTCGAAAGCCGAAAAAGCTATGATGATAAGTAGTAGGTTAGTTCAGCACCCAAAATAGTTGAGAAATGAGCAGGATCATGATAGTATGAAACTATGTAATTATGTTTGCCTAATTAGAAGGAAAAACAATGACCAATAAAACGAAGAAAAAGAAACTCCTTCAGGTGTATATAGACCCGACCTTGCATCGGGCATTCCAACAATATTGCCTGGATAACGACACAAAGAACGCTCCTGTCGTTCGAAAACTTCTGACCAGCTTTCTTGAGAAGCAGGGATATTTGGAGAGAACCGAGAAGTAATGTCGGAGAAAAAGAAGCCATTAAAGGCATTCGGTTACATCCGTGTCTCTACAGAGATGCAGGTTGAAGAAGGTTACTCACTCGACAATCAGGAATATGAGATAACCGAGCACGCTAAGAAAGAGGGAATGCGCCTTGAACGCATTTATAGGGATGAAGGAAAGTCTGGGAAGAATATTTCAGGGCGTCCAGCATTTCAAGAAATGCTAAGAGATATCGAAGAAGGTGCTGAAATTGACTATGTAATCGTCCATTCACTTAACCGCTTCGGGAGAAATACAGCTGATGTTGTGACTGCTTTAGAGGTATTGGAACGTAACGGCGTTTTTCTCCGTTGCATTAGAGACATGATTGATAGCTCAAGCCAGCTCGGCAAGGCAATGGTTCAACTTGGCTCTGTCTTTGCAGAGCTTGACCGTGCAGGTATTCGTGAGACAACACGAAGCGGACGTTACCAAAAAGCTCGTGAGGGCAAATGGAACGGTGCTCAGGCTCCATTCGGTTACAGATTGGAAAATGGACTTCTCATAATCGACAAGGACGAAGCTGAAGTCGTCAAGCTCATCTTCGAGCGTTACACAACTCAACTTGGTGGCATTCACAGTGTGGCATCATGGCTGAATACTAATGGTTACAGAAAAGAGCCAAGGGGCAACGGCAAATACACCTACTTTAGCCCAAACACGATAAAGAACATCATCGATAATCCTGTATATGCTGGCAAGATTGCCTATGGCAGACGTCAGATGAAGCGGAAACGCGGCTCGGATAATGAGTATCATGCGGTGAAACAGGAAAAGTACCAGTTGAATGATGGCATCCACGAGGCGATTATCTCAGAGGAGACATTCGAGTTAGCACAGAAAAGGCGCAAGGAAGAATCTAAACCGTTCCCCAGAAAACGTAGCGACAAAGTAAATTTGCTTACAGGTCTTCTAATCTGCCCAGTTTGTGGACGTAAGATGGTTGCAACGAATACAATTGGCAAGATCAAAAAGGATGGAACGCGCGGAAAAGAGACGAGAGCATATGCCTGCAAGTACAGCAAAAAAGCGTTTGGACCCGATTGCACATTCACGACGCAATACCGTCAGGAGCTCATCGATGCTGAGATTGACGATGTCGTAGCCATATGTCTTGCAGATGACTTAATGGCTACTTTGCTTGCTGAGAAATACAACGAGGAACTTGATGAAAATGGTCTTAGAGATGAGCTGAAGCAACTCAAAAAAGTGAAGTCACAGTATGACCAATCTATTAAGAAACTCACAGACAGGATGGATACTCTCGATGTGACCGATGCTCATTATGACCGCAAGTATGATGACGCACAAGCAAGGCAAGACGAGCTGTACGACAAGCAGGGCGAGACCGAACTGGCTATCAAGGAGACGATGGCAAAACTCAGAAGTGTTCAAACAGGTCAAGCATCAGCAGAGGACGCACTCGAATACTTGAAATATTTTGGTGAAGGATTAAAGAGCGTGAATAACGATGCAAAGAAACAGTTCTACGCATTGTTCATTGACCAAATCGAAATTTATCCTGATGCTGACTGGAAACATGGTGAAGACATCGTTTACAAGATTCGCTTCAAGATTCCGCTGAACTACGGTGGAGAGCAAACCTTTGAACTAACCCACCTTGAAGACGAAGAAGGACGTCAGATGGAGAAACATATCCGGGTCAGGCATTTTCGGGATAAAGAAAATACCGTTGAGACGGTAGCTTTATTAAAAAGAGCGGAAAAATAATAATTTCTCTTTTTGATAAAGAATTTGTTGTTGTTTAAAGTTCTATTTCGAGTGAAAAGGCGATAAATTGCCCATATCTGTATAGCCAAGAAATTAATTGCGATTCTTACTGCCTACATTAAGAATAGACCATGAGAGCTTTAGTTAGAAAGAAATTGTAGAGATACAAGGAATTGGTAAATGAACTACACCATCTGAAAGGTCTCCTATATAATATATAGAAATTTTGTGTGCTATTTAACGACCGAATAAGACTTTGACACATAGTAACAATAAATTCGGACAAAGCACCGGATTATACGATAATTAATGTAGTACCTGTAGATTAGCAAAATTGAATAGTTTTTGATCAGATAGTAGACTTATATGAATATTAAGGATTGGTGAAAACAATGAGAAGACTTAATAAAAAAGACTTAAAAGAGTTGATAGATGTTTCATCAGGCAGAAAAAAAGCGGATTTGTTGATTAAAAACTGCAAGATTGTAGATGTCTATAATTCTGAAATTTATAACGGAGACATCGCAGTTGTAAACGGAAGAATAGCCGGAGTAGGTGAATATGATGCCGACGAAATGATCGATGCAGAGGGTTCTTACGCGGCACCTGGTTTTATCGATGCTCATATTCATATCGAGTCGGCTTATGTAAGTCCCGAGGAATTAGGACGTTTGGTCGTTCCGTATGGTACCACAACAATCATAGCCGACCCGCATGAGATTGTGAACGTCTGCGGAATTGACGGGCTTGATTATATATTGGACGCATCAGAAGAAACAGCTTTGGACGTAAAGATGATGTTACCTTCATGTGTACCAGCAACACCTTTTGAGACTGCGGGAGCCATCATTGATGCGGCAGCTATGAAGGAGCCTATAAAAAAGGACGCTATACCGGGCTTGGGCGAGTTTATGGATTTTGTCGGTGTAAGCAATGCAAAAGAGGATGTGCTTGACAAGCTGTTGCTTGCTTATGAAAACAATAAAATAATTGACGGTCATAGTCCAGGACTATCCGGAAATTTGCTCAATGCGTATGCCTCAGCAGGAATTCTGACAGATCATGAGTGTTCAACTCCTGAAGAAATGCATGACAGAATAAGACGAGGCATGTATGTGCATTTGAGGCACGGTTCGGCTTGTCACGATTTGGAGAACCTTATAGAAGGTCTGACAGCGGAAAATTCGAGAAGATGTCTATTGTGTTCCGATGATAGACAGGTAAAGACGATTTTTGAAACAGGACACATGAATGACCATTTAAAGATTTGTGTCAAAAAAGGTGTGGACCCTATTATAGCCATACAAATGGCAAGTTTAAACGCAGCGGAGTGTTACAGACTGTATGACAGAGGAGCTATAGCACCAGGCCTCAGAGCGGATATTGTTCTATTGGATGATTTGGAAAACTTTAATGCAAAAAGAGTCTTTATTGAAGGCAAAGAAGTTGCCAGAGATGGCAAATATTTACTTCCCATTAAAAAGCATTCCATAGATAAGGTAAGAGGAAGATTCGCAGTTAAAGACTTTTCAAAGGACAAATTAAAGCTTGCGTTGAAATCCAACAAAGCGAATATCATCGATATATTGCCAGGTGGAGTATTGACTGCAAAGGGACAGGCTGAAATAAAACGCTCCGATGAGGGAGATTTTGTTTACGACCCGAATGAAGATATCGTAAAAGTAGCTGTTGTTGAAAGACATCAAAACACCGGTAATGTCGCGGTAGCATTGCTTAGAGGATATGGCATTAAAGAGGGAGCGATAGCGGTGTCTATTGCTCACGATTCGCACAACATCATCGTTGTAGGTGTCAATGATGATGATATGGCTTTTGCTGTGGAAAAACTGATAGAACAGGATGGGGGTATCATTCTCGCAAAGGAGTCTCAGGTAGTTGATTCGATGCCAATGGAGATAGGGGGCATTATGAGTTCACAGTCCGGCGAATGGGTAAGCGCGACATTGAGCAGGATTCACGATGTAGCTCATCGTGAATTAAAAGTGAATGAAAGTCTTGAACCTGTCATGGTGCTTACATTTATGTCTTTGGCAGTCATACCGGAAATTAAGATCACAGATATGGGATTGTTCGATGTAAGCAAATTCGAATTTATCAGTATCGAATCGGATGAAGATTAGATTCTTAAGGGGTGAGGGCTAAAAGAAATAGTTTACGCGCCATTTTTGCGTTTTATTGGCAAAGACTAAGCATGTGAAGACTATAAGTTTCCTGCCCAAAGATTGAGGCTGAGCAATAACCTGAGCTTTCAAAAGTAATTATTATTCGATTTACTTAATCAAGGCATAATCCTTTAACGTAAATTTCTCTACGTTTATTTAACTTGATTAATTTATTGCTTCATATTAGAATAATTTTATAAACCCCCCAAGAAACTCGTCGTTACCCTGATGCCTATATAAGAGGAAGGAGATATAGGATGTTGACAGGAATTCCAAAAAAGAATATTAAGAAAGATGAGGAGGAAACTAAGAAAGAAGTCGCCCCCTCCATCACAGTCGAAGAAATCGAACAACAAGCACTAAAAAGATTTATTGAAGCCTCATCAAGACAAAAGTCGGGAAAGTCGCCAGAAGACAGTGAAATCAAGATGAAGGCAAGCAAAGAGCCAATCGATCAGAGTAATCCACTTTCCTTCCGTAAGGTTTTTAGGAAGAATGACCTCCTGCCCATTTCCTATTTACAAACCGGTATAAAAGTGTCTGAATCTGTATGCAGAATTGTTCTCAGAGATAGCACAGGGCGAGAAATCGGTAATGGCACAGGTTTTCTCGTGTCCCCTGAGGTCTTAATCACTAATAATCATGTCCTTCCTGATATTAACTCTGCTGTATATGCTGTCGCGGAGTTTAATTATCAGAAAGACGAAAGTTCTAATGATTGTCCTGTGTATAGGTTTAGCTTGAATCCCCAAAGGTTTTTTATGACGGATAGGAAGCTCGATTTCACACTTGTATCCGTAAATCCGACATCTCACACTGACGAAGATCTCAAAAATATCCCCTGGATAAAGCTCATTTCACAAAGAGGGAAGATCAAAGAAGAAGATAATGTTTCCATCATTCAGCATCCGGATGGTCTAATGAAACATGTTACAGTCAGAGAAAACCAAGTGATATTCATGCTCAAAGACTTTATTCATTACACGACGGACACGAAACGCGGTTCCTCAGGTTCACCAGTTTTTAATGATCAGTGGCAAGTCGTTGCTGTTCATCACTCCGGTGTACCAGACCCAGATAACAGTCGTAATTGGATTGCTAATGAAGGTACCAGAGTTAGCTCCATCGCAGCTTTTGTAAAAAGCGAGTATCAAAAAGTGGATAAGAAAACACAAGAGATTATGGAGGGTGTTTTTATGGAATTAAAGGATTCAATCAACAAAAAAGAAGACAAAGAAGAAGACAAATCAGACCCGATAAAAAATGCGGAAGAGGAAAAAAAGTATAAACCCCTGGCAGATCAATACAGACACGGCTATGATCCCTTATTCCTGGGAGAAGACTACAGAATTGACCTGCCAAAATTGTCAGAAGCAATGGAAGAAGACAGCACCAAAATGAAAAATGGCAGCAACATTCTAAACTATGTGCATTTTTCCGTTGTCATGCGTCAATCGAGAGGACTGGCATATTTCACAGCAGTCAACATAGATGGCAATGAAACGTATGGGGAAACTATCCCCAGGAAAGATAAATGGTCTTTTGACAGCAGGATTCCAAGAAGTCATCAATATGGCAATGAAGTCTATGTGAATAATGATTTTGACAGAGGGCATCTTGTAAGAAGACTGGATCCGGTATGGGGCGAAGCGGAGATAGCTCGTCAGGCTGATGCTGACACCTTTTATTTCACCAATTGTGCCCCTCAACATAAAAAATTGAATCAAAAAACCTGGCTACGTTTAGAGGACTATATACTCAAAAATGCTGACACGCATAATCTTCAGATCTCCGTCTTTACGGGCCCTGTTTTCGATGATTCTGAGGATCATCAATATCGCGAGGATTACCAAATTCCTAATGAGTTTTGGAAAGTCGTCGTCATGGTGAGAACAGATGGAGAGCTTTCTGTAACAGCCTATGTTCAATCACAAAAGGATTACACGAAAGAACTAATAGAAAGAGAAGCCAAAGAAGCATTTTTCTACGACCGCTTTGAAACCTACCAGGTATCTTTAAAATCGGTTGAACAAATGACTGGTTTGGATTTTGGTGAGTTGCGTAAATATGATCGCTTCGGGCGTAGTGAAGCAACCGGTATATTAATTTCAGAACTCGAAAATATCAGATTGTAATCAAGTCTTTGGAGGGCTTATGAAAACAACCATACAATTTACAGGTGGCATGTACCGAAAAAGAAGATTTAAAAAAGGCGGAA